>Ga0272441_10013314_pt1 | contig 11848 bp, 11 predicted proteins | sample SSMProp6N_FD_193582 | JGI IMG/M metagenome (GOLD analysis project Ga0272441, IMG submission 193582) | Marine sediment archaeal communities from Little Sippewissett salt marsh, Falmouth, MA, United States - SSM-Prop-6N | ecosystem: Environmental > Aquatic > Marine > Wetlands > Sediment ...
AACTCTCACTCCCAAAGTATAGTCCTACATCGACTGAACCTCGTAAAGAAACAAAAATTGATGGATCGGTACCAACCAATCGCGGGAAAGAACTTTTTTTAGTTTCTTTGATCTGTGGCGCATTATTATTTGTAACAGGACTTATATTGAGGACATTTTAAAAGATGTTGAAATCGCTGCTCCAGGGGCCGGCGAAAATATTTGCTTTCCCTGTACAGCCGTTAGGCGGTGCAACACTGCAGATAGAAAAGAGTTTCTTATGAGCTTGTTAAAAAGAATATTGGCTCAGTTCAAAAAACCAAGTGGGCGGTTTGGTCGATTTCTCGCTACGGGAATGAATTATGGACATTCCGGTCTCACGAAATGGGGTTTAGGCTTTATCGACATCAAAAGCGATATCGATGTACTTGATATTGGATGTGGAGGCGGAAAGACTGTAAAGCAACTTGCAGGAATCACCACTGATGGCAAAGTCGTCGGCATTGACTATTCGCCAGATGCTGTTGTAGTGGCCAGGAAAAAGAATCGTGCACTTTTAAATGAAGGACGAGTGGAAATATTTCAAGAGGCTGTTTCTTCAATGAGATTCAGCGATGATATTTTTGGGCTTATCACCGCTTTTGAGAGCCACTATTTCTGGCCAGATTTTCGTAATGACCTCAAAGAAGTTCAAAGGGTTATGAAGCAAAACGGACAACTCCTTATCGTGGGGGCCGTTTATAAAAACAAAAAATTTGACCGCAGGAATCAACGTTTTGTAAATGCTATTGGAATGACGTATCTAAGCATCGAAAAATTCAAAGATATTTTGGAAGGTGTTGGTTACTCTGAGTTTGATGCGCTTGAGGAAAAGAATAAGGGGTGGTTCGCCGTCAAATGCAAAAAACAAGAAGGGACTGTTGCCTAACATCATTTTGAAGAAGGACAGGGCAATCCAGGGCGCTTTTGGACAACCATTTTAATAGACTTTCTGAGGCACTTAATCTGTTCCTCAGTAAATAACACCCGGCCCCTTAAAATAGCATTCGCCAATCACTGTTTATCGTGAATAGTAGGGGTAGCTAAAATTTGAAACATCGGACAGGAAAATTTCGATCAGGAATCATTCTTTGATACACTCACTTATTTTGGTATTATTGCATTCAATCTGATGCAAAGGATTATAATTGAGCAAACGGGTTTTTGTTAATCTCCTATCGCATAATTGACAAATAAGGAGGTATAGAACCATGAAAATATTTGCTCTTTGTGTAGGGTTAGGCTTTGGAATTTTTGCTATAGTAGTATACGCCTATGGTCTTAAGCACCGAATAAAAGAGTTAAAGGAAAAACCAGGTAAAAAGAACTAATTGGTATAGTAAAATCATTTAAGATTTTGGTGGCGAACAAGGCACTGGAGAGGGAGCGGGAAAAGCCGGGGCTTTTTCAAAGCCATGCCTGGTAATAGTTCTCTCCTTTTAATAAAGGCTTGGGGGTCTCGTTTCCTGCCCCCTCAGCTCAGCGTTGTGCACCATCGGGTGATTCGCCTCGAAACTCGGCCAGAAGGTCGCGATTGTGAGAGGTGCTGTTATGACGATCCGTGCGGTTGCAGACAAACAGGCTGAAGCAAGTGCAGCACTCGATCTGAAGGACGTATCTGAGCGGAAGGTCGAGTTCGACTATCTACAATTACCCTTGTGTTGTTCGTTCATGCGTCTCTCGCCTACACCTCATCTGCTTTCATCAATTCTGAGAACCCGATCGCGAGCTCCAATCCGGTCGTAAACGAGCAGCGCTGGATGGGATTTGATTTGATTGTGGCGTTAAACGAAACTTTTTCCATGTCGCTGCTGTTTTTTGTTTCCGGCCTATTTGTTTGGCAGAGTTTGGCAAGAAAGGGTGCCTGGAAATACTTTGGAGATCGCCTGAAAAGGCTCGGCCTTCCCCTTGTAATTGGTGTTATGTTTTTGATTCCCCTGGCATATTACCCGGCGCAGCTTGAAGTGGGGCTGATTTCCGAAAAAATCACAACTACGAATACACCACCTTCGTAAAAGAGTACGACCATTAGTCCTCGGTCATGGAAAGATCAGAAGTGCGGGGATTACCGAATGCAAGCCTTGCCCTTTCCATTGGTTAGGGCATGAGGGGATAGCTAGTCCATACAACACGATTTTAAAAACCTGTGCTTGCTGCTCATTGTAATGTAATGTTAATTCAAGCAACCACTACATCACGTGGTTTGCCACTACCTCGACTGATCGTATTCACATTGCATGTTTGTGTTGGCTAAAACCGTCTACGATGCACCTATGGCGAAAAAGAACGCGTCCCCGGCGTCTGCGCCCCACCCATCTTTCATAGTGTCCGTCCAGAAATAGGCAAATTGGTTCGAGATCAAGGCGTGCGAAGAGTATTACCGCAGGCATATAGTTGATATTCCGAGGATAAAATTTTTCGCATAACGCAGATATCGGGCAAATTGGTCATTTATGGATAGGCACTACCTAAGCAGAATTTCTGCTTGCGTTAATATTGCCATACAAAGACCGCTCGACTATCTTTTCATAAAACGGTTGGTGTTTGGATTTGCGCTCAATTTTCTGTAACGCATATTGCTGGATGGCCAACAGGGGTAAAACGATGCGTTCCCGGATCTCGATCGATTTTTTAGATACCGGCTCCTCTTCCATCAACGCCCGGTATCCGGAAATCATCAGGACCATCTCTTTGGACAGCCGGTATTCGTCCAACAGCATGTTCCAGAAGTCGTGGTAGGCATCATCCTCAGCAATATAGGCGGTCAATTCAAAATAACACTTAGACAAAGCCATCATGCTGTTAAGGATCAATGCCTTGAAAAAGGGCACGCCATGAAATAATTGTTTCAATTGATCGGTCTTTCCCTCTGCAACCAGGGCTTGGAGGGCCGTTCCAACACCATAGTACCCCGGCACATTTTGCTTCAGTTGGCTCCAGGAGCCCACGAAAGGGATTGCCCTCAGATCTTCGAGGTCCAGTTGTTCCTTGTCCCCCCTCTTGTCGGGCCGGCTGCCGATATTGGTTTTGCCATAATATTTGAGCGTGCTCTTGTTTTCCAGGTAGGGAATAAACATTTCATGGCTTTTAAGGGCCGTGTACTTTTCAAAGCTCAATTGCGCCAGCTTCTCGATAAGCTGCCTGTCTTGCGCGGAAATCTCATTTTCAGTCTCAAACAAACGCGTGGACAACCCGGCGGCAAGCAGCTGTTCGCAATTGTGTTTGAAATGCGCTTTGGTGCCATACATGCTGGTAATGGTCTGGCCTTGAATGGTGAGTTGAATGGCATGATTGGCAATGTTCTTGCCATGCGAGGCATAGAAGCGATGGGTCTTGCCGCCTCCCCGCGCGGGTGGGCCGCCCCTGCCGTCAAAGAATATGGCCTGGATACCGTGTTCATCACAAACGGCCGAAAGCGTTTCCTTGGTTGTATAGATAGACCAATTAGCCTTCAGGTACCCGCCGTCCTTGGTTCCGTCAGAAAATCCCAGCATGATGACCTGTCTATCCCGGCGTTGAACGATATGAGCCCTGTATTGGGGTATATCAAAGAGTTCCTGCATGATGGACCCCGCGTTCTTCATGCCTTCCATCGACTCGAACAGCGGGATGATGTCTACCGGCAGCTCACCTTTTTTCCACCCGCACCACCGTAGCAGGCTGAACACAAACAGCACCGAAAAGATATCCTCGGCATGACTGATGACGTACCGGTTGCACCCCTCGGTCCCGTTTTTACGCTGGATATGGGCCATCTGGGCAATGGTTGCGATGGTATCTTTGATGATCGCATCATCGAACTGATCGGGCTGCACAACGATGTCCCGGTTTAGAAGAATCGTCAGCAATTCGGCTTTTCCCAGCTCATCCAGGCGGTTTGCGATCAACTTCTCTTGTTTCAGGATGGCTTCGATGGTTTGCCGGTGGACGCCATGGTTTTGCCGGATATCGAGGGTGGCGAAATGCGTTCTGAAGATCTTGACTTTATCGATGAGGGTGTCCAGTTCGTCGAGATACAGGCTGTTGTAGTTCTCTAAAAGGGCGGCCCTGATATCGGCGAGAGGATCCATTATCTCTTCATATCGCATCGTTTTGGTCGGGTCGAACATGGCCACGTATAGTCCGGCCCTCAAATTCTCGAGGACATCTTCCACCTTTTTGAAGGTTAGTTTACGCGCCAGTTGCTTAACATCGTGATAATAACACTTCATCAGGTTCATGCGCAGTTCATCGGCGACATCATTGGTGATTGCTGCGGTGACGAAGGGATTGCCATCCCGGTCGCCACCGGGCCAGAATCCAAGCTGAATGATAGCGGGGCAATCGAAACAGCTGTTGCGGACGATCTTTTTAACAGTCGCATACAACTCCCCCACGGCGTCATAATAAACGTGGCGAAGAAAGTAGATAATGTTTCTGGCTTCGTCAAAGGGGGTCGGTTTTCTGGCATTGATCAGCGAGGTCATTCCCAGTTGCTGCAGTTTCAGGTCAATCTGATTGATCTCGTTTCGGGTGATCATCGATTTCAGATTGCCGATAATATCTAGGACCGATGGAGAGTAGAACTGGGTTGGATGCGCGGTGAATACGAGGCGCGCACTGAAACAGGAGAGGTCGTCGGACAGGCTGCAGGTTTTTTGATTGCCGGCCAGCAAGGTGACGCTGTCCTTCAGCGACAAATGATCGTCGAGCTGCACCAGCTGCTCGAAGGCGGCATCCTCCACACTGTCGTAAAGCACGACCTGCCGTTCAACATACCGGATGACATGGAACATAAATTGAATCTTCTCTTCTTCCGTTGTTATGTCGGTGTGATCGCTGAAAAAGGAGTCAAGGATCCCGAGCGGGTCGCGCCCCGAGTCAAGCCCCTGTCTGCACACATGCTGCAATAGAGGAATAAGCATTCCAACGTTGCTGACCGTTCGAAAAGGCAGATTCAAGAATAAGCTGTTGTAAACATCAAACTTTTTCTTTACTTCATTTTCAAATGCGTTTAGCTGTGCGTGATGATTCATTGGTTTGAATTCCTGGATTAAACTTGGCAATCAATTAAGGGCGGATTACTGCATGTTAATCCCGCGCCATCCCCGAAACACCTCAGGTTGCTTCTGAACACACAAAAAAGACCATCAAATTCTTATCGGGAAGAAAAATATCGGCCGATGCGTTTTAAAATGGTATCGGGTAATTCGAAAATTGTTTTCAACAGGCTGCGGTTCACCCTTTTTCCGGTGACGCCCAGCTTGAAGTCCGATTGAAACTGCCTGCCACATGAAGGACATTTCATCAACATCCCACCGATGTCCTCGGGAAACCGCAATTGCTGGCCGCACTCGGGGCACTTTTTCAGTTTATATTCAGTCATGGTTGGGTTGGACCTTTTTAATATTGTAAGAGGTGTTTTCCTGTCCGCAAGTCGTCTTCCTCCTCGGGTGGCCTTCATCCAAGTTTCTCGGACAGGGCGGCGGCCAATGGTAGGCCAGCCAGCGTGCGTCGGCAATGGAATGAGGCCATCGCTACTGCTAAGAAAGCACTCGATAGGAAGCCCGATCATTTTCCAGCTCTTCTGGTTATGGCGTCGGTTTATGGTATGTCCGGACAGTTGGAGGAAGGTTGGGCAGTCGCCGCCAAGATCATGAAAACCACTCCAGGATATTGTGTTGAAAAGGGATGGCTGCCTTACAAAAAAAGGCCGATGCGGAAGCCATACGGAATAGTTTCCGCAAAGTGGGGATTCCAGAGTGCCCTACAGAATGAGCGGGTTTTTCAGCCTATCCAAATTCCGTTAATCTACAATCGTCTTGAGCCTTTCTGTGGTCTTTATCGCCTACGCTAAGGACAAACCAGACTTAGAAGTAGGTGGCTACCTAAAGCGAGATCAGTGGCAGTCTGATAGGTTGAACGTCTATGATTCGAGCAGCGGCAGAACCGGTGAATACCTCAAATCAGATACATGGGAACCTAATAAACGATACAATTTTTATGATGAAAACGGTAATCGGACAGGCATATATCTTGAGCAAGATCCATGGGAGCCGGATAGGTACAACTTTAAGACAGATCCATAATATTCGTTTGGATCAAACTATGAAGGCAAGGTTCAGAAACCTTGCCTTTTAATTTGGATAGCGAAGATAGATTAAATCTTAGGTGTGGTCGGAGTGATTTCAGTGTGAAATGAAAACTTTCAACTAACTGATATTATTGATAATAAATGGTGGAGGCGGCGGGAGTCGAACCCGCGTCCGAAAACATTCCACTCAGACATCTACATACTTGTCCTGAATTTTGAATCTTGCTTTCAGGATCTCCTCCAGGCCGGGATATCCACGAAAGCCAGCCTGTGAAAATTTCGCCTCATCTGGTACAGGCATCCAGAATCGGCTATCCCGCTAGTCGACGCCCTTACCGGACCCGCAGGAGTAGCCCGGCAGGACGGTAGCTTAAGCAGCTACGGCATAGGCATAATCGTCTGCGATTATGTTTATAGCCCCACCGGATTTACGAGCTGGCAGGATGCTCGGTATGCAGCCTGAGCTTCTTTGTCCCCGTCGAAGCCGTTTCGCCCCCATAAGTAAGCACAAAGAAAGCGCCAAAAGCTTAAAGTTGAAAGCTCAAAGCAGTAAGGGAAGGGAATCGAGTGTTGAGGCAAAAAAGCCTATTTGGCTTTTTCAAAGATCGTTATATTTAGAAAGTATGAGATTTCAAGTGGTTTGTCAAGGCAATGGAATTCCGCAGCGAGCGACCATGGACCATAACAGGGAATGTGAACCGCCACCTTTAAGGAGGACATAGAGTGATCGTTTCCAGGTTCTGGGTTTAAGGTTGAGGGTTCAGAGGGCAAAGTTCAAAGTTCTGACGTTATGTTTCAATGAGTCTCTTTCAATCATTAAGTGGAATCATAGAACTCTATCCAAGTGACGCATGATCATAGTGTGAACAACCGATCATAAAATTCAACCGGGAATCGTTAATCCCGCCTGGGCGGGAAACCACCCAACCAATGAGGGATATGCACGTTTATGTTTTATGGCTTTCATCGCCCTCCTTCGATTTGTCTCCTCGACATCCGACACGCTCCTTCGTTTTCGATTGGGCGCCGGCATAACTCCACCGACGCTTACCCGTTTTGACGAGCCTGCCGTTTGATGGCGGTCCCATTCCTTCGGCCGGTATCGAACCGGTTTCCGTGCCTGAACGGCCTTTTTACGCCCGCGTCCGCCTGGTTCGGTAAGCCGTGCCCAAAGACACGACGGGACCCCGGCATGGCGCGTGACAACAGGTCGGGTATCTTCCGGCGCCGTTCTTCGAGCTGTCATGTTTTAAGTGTGATTCTTCCGACCTGGCAAAAAACGGGTCATTTCCGGACCGGAAACCAAAATCTGCGTCCGACATTCGCGGATGGACATGAAAAAATGGCCATCGAGGAATCCGGGTATTACAAACCGCTGCGGTTCGAAATGATCTTGTGGAAACGGAGTTCTACCAGATGCGGTATAACAGGTTTTTCATTCTACAACATATGGTATGAAAATAAGAGTTTAACCTAAACTAATCGATTTCCCGCCCAGATAGGCGGGATTCAGGGTTCAAAGCTGAAAGTTCAAGGCTCAAAGTTCAATGCAAAAAATGCTCAAGCTTACCAATGGATACGGCGTACCCTATTGATTAAGCACCGTAATTACCGACATACCCCATTGGATGAAACGGTTTTATAAACACCATGAAGCCAGAACTATTAAGATAAAAGCTGTTTAAGGCTTCTCAACCCAGAACGCTTGTATAAAACGACGCCAAAATGGCACAGTTTCTTTCTCGATCAAACTGGGTGCTTGCGGCCAGCGGCAGGGCTGAACCCTGAACCGATCAAACCAGTTACAAGTTTCTACAAAATGTGGTATTCGATCCGTCATGCTGCTACCATATGGCCGAATTTTTCGATTTGTCGATATAAAGACAACCTAATTTTCGGAGTTTCCTCGGTGCAGTTGAATGGCCTCGGTCAGAAATGATGGCTCATCTTGCTCGTCGCTGAGGCAAACTTTGAGAATCGCTCAAATCAGGTTTTTAGGGTCACGGTAAGAAATAATTCCACAAGATTGCGCCGGATTTGGGTTTGTCTACAAGGCACATCCAGCGGCGCATATCGAGATACGTGTCGGTGGATGTAACGCAGTAGACGATCCAAAAGACAAGCAAGATGTGGAATTATTTCTTGCTGGGGCCCTTAAGCCGAATGGTCATTCGATGGCTGTCTCGAGGGTGCTATACCCGATGTGGTAGAAGTGATTATAGTGTATACCGCATATGGTATTCGGAATGAAACCGGTGCATGTCTTTGTCAGAGGGCAAAATTGTTAGTCCCCCTTTTGAGATAGGGGGATTTAGGGGGATTTTAAAACAATAACAAGAAATCCCCCCTGCCCCCCCTTTTTAAAATACTGGGCCTTAAGTTAATGGCATCGAGAAGAGGGTCGCAAAAAGAGGTGGGATAGGCATTTGCGGTTTACGCGTTTAGGTTCAGTAGCGACTGGTGTATTGCTTGCGGACCCGATCCATTTCGCGCTGTCCTTCGCGGCGGCGGATGGATTCGCGTTTGTCGTATTTCCTTTTGCCCCTTGCCAATGCCAGGGCCATTTTGACCTTGCCGTCCTTGAAATAAAGCTGTAGGGGCACCAGGGTTGACCCCTGCTCGTTCACCTTACCATAAAGGCGCTTAATCTCGCGTTTATGCAGCAACAGTTTGCGGGGGCGCAGGGGGTCGTGATTGTCGTAGTAGGCAAATTTGTAAGGACTGATGTGCATCTGATAGACGTAGACTTGCCCGTTCTTGATCCTGGCGTAAGAATCTTTCAAGTTGACCCGTCCCTGGCGCAGAGATTTTACCTCGGTTCCCTTGAGGACCAAGCCGGCTTCGAAGACCTCTTCGATGTGATAATCGTGCCGGGCCTTGCGGTTTTCGGCAATGTTTTTCTTGGGTCCTTTTTCCACGCGGTTATCCATTTCATCGTTTTGAGGGTACTTGCACTATTTGCCGACAAAACGAGGCAATCCTCGATTCGATGCTCTACGCTCTCCGCCTGGCGCCTTTATTCTGATTTTTTCTTTAAAAACTTTGTCGGCACCGTCGTCGGTCCGATTGAATTCCGACAATACGTCGCTATAGGTGTCACGCAGCAATGCAAAAACCTTTTCTGCAGACCTCAGTTTAAGAGCTTCTTCCACCAGGGGTTTGGTATCGCTGATTTTAATCGAGCGGATCATCTGCTTTATGGTCGGAATTGCCTGGGGGTTCATGCTCATCTCGTCCATTCCGAGTCCCAATAGAATCGGAATGTGGATGGGATAGCTGGCCATTTCACCGCAGATAGACACATTGATGTTTTTTTGATGGGCAACATCGGTGATGTGCTTCAGCATTCGCAAAATAGCCGGGTCGAGTGGTCGGAACAGGTGGGCGACATTCTGGTTGGTGCGATCGATCGCCAGGGTATACTGTATCAGATCGTTGGTACCGATACTAAAAAAGTCGGCTTCTTCGGCTATAGCGTCCGCCATGATGACCGCCGAGGGGATTTCAACCAAGACGCCGATCTCGAATTTTTCACTGAAAGGAACACCTTCTTGCGCCAGTGAGCCTGCCGCTTCCTTTAAGGCTTCTTTAGCCTGTATGACCTCCCGTTGGGTGGCGACCATCGGAAACATGATTCGAACATTACCAATCACTGCGGCCCGCAATATGGCGCGCAGTTGGGTGCGGAAAACGTCCGGTCGCTGAAGACAGTAGCGAATTCCACGCAGCCCGAGGGCCGGATTGGCCTCGTTGAAACCGTTCTCGGCTGAAACTGCCTTGTCCCCGTTGATGTCGAGCGTCCGGATCGTCACCGGCTTGGGGGCCATCACCTGAACCACGTCGGAGTACTTGTCGTAGAGTTCGTCCTCGTCGGGAAAACAGGGCCGGCTCATGTACTGAAACTCGGTCCGGTAAAGGCCGATGCCGTCACCGCCGTAATTGATTACCGCCACCACTTCTTCCGGGAGTTCGATGTTTCCCAACACCTTGACGCTCTTTCCGTCGAGCGTTTCAACCGGTAGACGGCTGCGGCGATTGATGGCTGCCTTTTGACGTTCGTACCGCAAGCGTCTTTGTTCGTATTTAACCAGCGTTTTTTCGCTCGGATGGATGATGACGGTGCCGGTAATACCGTCCAATATAATGAGATCGTCGTTCTTAATTGTTGCCGTGGCATCTCCCGTCGCGACAACGGCCGGAATTTCAAGTGTGCGGGCGATGATTCCGGTGTGCGAGGTCTTACCGCCCTTGTCGGTGATAAATCCCTTGATCCTCTCCAGACGGATCTGGCTGGTTTCGGCTGGTGACAAATCCCGGCCCACCAGTATGACCCTCTTGTCGATTTTACCGATATTGAGCTGCTTGGCACCGACCAGATTGCGCATGATTCGATCCGCCAAATTAACGACGTCCGACGCCCGTTCTCTTAAATAGGGGTCTGCCATTTCCTGAAAAATCGACTTCAGATGGGACACCACTTTTTTCAATGCCCATTCCGCATTGACGCATTCCTGCTCAATGACGGCGATAGTTTTGCCGTAGAGCAATTTGTCCTTGATAAGAACTTCCTGCGTTTCGAGAATGCTGGTCTGCTGCCGGAAGTCATCCGGCATGTTCTCGATGATGGCCCTTAGCTCGTCGCGTGATTTTTTGACAGCGGCTTTGAACCGTTTGAGTTCATTGGTCACCTGCGCCTTTGGAATGGGATACCGGGAAATGACATCGACACCCTCCTTGTCGACAAGGTAGGCTTTACCGATGCAGATGCCGGGCGAGGCGTTGATTCCTTCGAGCACGATTTCTTGAGCAGTTTTGTCCGGCATGAACGCTTATTCTCCGAATCCGTTTTTGATCAATTCCGATATCGCGTCCAGAACATCCCGATCGCTCGGGTTATCGATGATAACGGTGATTCTGGTTCCCCGAGGGCACTCGAGCGCGATCAGGTCAATGATACTCGAGGCCGCTGCCCGCTCTTCACCCTTGACCAGCCAGACCCCGTGACGCGCCCGGGCCGCCAGTTTAGCAATCTGGGCAGCCGATCGCGCGTGCAGCCCCAATTCGTTTGTGATCACCGCTTCCTTCGATATCATCTTGGAATGTGATTCTTCGGCCGCTTCTGAGCTGAGGTCTCACTTAAAAATAATGCACCTTTTTGGACATCGATGCATCCCTTCCGGAGGTCGGTGCGAAAACTCGGAATATCAATATATTCGGGTTTTTTAGCGACTTGCCGGCCAGGCGCTTCAACGCCCAAAATTGCGAATTTAGTTTTTTCGTGAACCTTAGGCGAAGGGCAGGGGGCGCAACTCGATTTGCCGAATCGGTTTCCGTCCATAATTTGATTTTTTCCACAATTTCGATGTCAGTCACGCCGTTGGCGTGACAGGTCGGCGGAATGGCTTGTGAGGCATTGGCAAGTGCCTTCCCCAAGCCGCTCCTTGATTTCTTTGAACTTGGGAAAAACGGCTCATTTCTGGATCGAAAACCGACTTGTGTCGTCCGGTAATTCGCGGATTAACACACGCTGGTATTATATATAATTACCAGCGCGATGCGTCGTTGTCAATTCCAAATCATTGACACCAATAGAGAATGTTGTTAGTTCATACACATTGAGGATTTAATTGTGGTAAGCGTTCACAGCGCGGCAAAGCCGCAACCAAATAAGCCCTTAATTTCGGATTGATTCGATTCACATGTTTTTCGCAATCGTCTGAAAAACAAAATAGAAATGGCGTCACAACTAGGGTATTG
>Ga0272441_10013315_pt1 | contig 11846 bp, 13 predicted proteins | sample SSMProp6N_FD_193582 | JGI IMG/M metagenome (GOLD analysis project Ga0272441, IMG submission 193582) | Marine sediment archaeal communities from Little Sippewissett salt marsh, Falmouth, MA, United States - SSM-Prop-6N | ecosystem: Environmental > Aquatic > Marine > Wetlands > Sediment ...
CTATTAATTTTCATTGATGGTCTTTTAAACTTTTGAACTTGCCATACTTCAAGACCTACTGTATCATCAAAAGTTGCATAGAATCTATTTACCCTTTTTGGTTCGTATTGAAAGGGTATTTTTCTAATCATTTCTCCTGCCATGTTATTTTAGTTATTAAATTCATTCAATTATTTTTGTTTATAATAAATACTCATGTTATTAAAAACATTCAATATTTTTATTCGGGAATAATACCTGTTCTTAAATAATACCTATATTCTGATTTTGTTAAACTATCAATTGTTCTTTTAGGTTTAAGAATTACAATATTTTCTATTATTTCGGGTTGTACTTCATCATCGATTAATGCACTATCATTACTTTCATTAATCTGTTCTTCAATAATGTCGTTTTCAACAATTTCTTCAATGACATTACTTTCATTTTCTGTTAAATTTATTTCTTCTTCAACAATTTCATTTTTTTCAAATAAATCATTAAAATTTTGATTCAACACACTTTTATTCTTTTTTGCCATATTTATCGTTTTAAATATATTTTATTTTTATAATAGAAGACCCACATTCGTGGGTCTTTGTATTTAAACATCCCAATTATTCTTCAAATGAAGCACCTGAAGGTGTTATTGTAAATGTAATACCTATGTATTCAACAGCACGTGTTGGTTTCAAGAATATTTCACCGTATAATTCATTTCTATCACGAGATTCTGGTGTATTATTTGTATCATCCATTTTAATTCTGAAATCCTGTAATCCTCTATCACTCTTAATTGAAGCCAATATTGGATTTGCTTTCGCTAAGAATTGGTCAATTGTTGCTTGGTCATTTTGTTCAAACACCAACCTAATTGCAATATTTGCAATAAGCACTTTAATTTGAAGTAAAAGTCTACGAACATTAATTCTATCCAATGCACTTTCTTTCTTCTGTAATGTTTTTTGACCAAAAATTGCAGTTCCTGCATCAGCAAAATCAGCAATTGGATTTATTCTTGCTGAGTATAATATATCACGTGCTTCAAGACTTAATTTATATCTTGATTTTCTTGCGTTTGTCACACCACGAGTTAAACCTGCTGGTGCAAACCAAGGGAATTTAATGTTATCAGTAAATGCCATTGCACGTACAACTTCACCTGTTGGTGGGATGTAAATGTTTGCGTAATTGAACGTATCCCTAATTTGAACCCAAGGGAAGTATGTACATGCATAACTACTATCAATTCCAGTATCAATAAGAGCATTACCAACTTCTTGTGCTGCCATGATATCTGCTTTACCACCATCACCAATAGTTGGGTCAATATCGATATTTGGTGAATCGATTATATATAAACTATCGGTTCTTTGTTCTTCAATCATTGTGATTGTATCCTCAACCAATGAAGAGTGATTCATCCAATCGATACCTGGAGTTGCAAAAAGGTTAATTGTAACTTGTTCTGGATTTGAAAAAGTATCAATCGCAGTTTGCCATGCTTGATAATCGTTTTTAGGTACTATACTTGGTTGACTTGGATAGCCACTAAAAATACCACCTTGTTGGAATCCATTTGTGTTTGAGCGACTTATTCTATGAACATCCCAACCATCAAAACCACCTGCTGGAACTAGAGTAAATTTTCTAGTTTTAATGTTGTTATATGGATTGGTTGTGTCATCAGTGTCTTTATAGGTCTGAATTTTAGCAGCACCACCCTCAAATTCACCAATATATACAGTACCATCATAATATGTGTTTCCCGTTACACCAGAATCCAAGTGGAAGCCTTTTGATTTAACAAAACCGTCTTCACCAATATAGTTAAACATGTTTTGGTTAATACCATCACCAGTATACCCTTTTTCTGAAATACCTAAATAAGTTTTTGCTGGTTTTCCTGCTTCTTGAGTTGTATATGAAGTTTTATAGAATATTTTTGGTGCAATACCACCAGTACCTGTTGTTGCAGATGCAGAATAATCGTTAAAATAATAACCTTCAAAACCTGCAGGAAATACGTTTGGTGCAATATCATCTGCAATTTCAATCATAACGTAATTACTCAATAAGTTGTACTCACCATCTGATGTACCGATTTTTTGACCAATATAACTATTTAATCCTTTAATCATAGTACATCTTGTGAATGACTCAAGAACAACTGGATTATCATCAGTATCATAAAAATCACGAATCACAACATCAAATTCATATGTTGTTGGATTGATATTTATAATACTTATTTTAATCTCTTCATTTGCAGAATCACCATCACTAATACTGATGAATTTAAATAATCTATCAATAACACTACCCTTTAATTGTGATACAACCCAAGGTGTTTCAGGTGTTTTATATTGTGTTTTATAATCAGTAAAGTTTTCTGATGTACCTGAAATTAATGTACTATTAATACCATAACCAATATTATCGCCATCTAATTTTTTAATTAAATCAGGGTATATTGCCTGTACCCAAATTTTTGTGTTCTTATCTTTAGCATTACGACCAATAACATTTGGTAAGAAACTAGGGTCTGTTGGGTCTAATGATACTGTGTATGTCTCGGTACTTCCAGTATCAGAAGCAATTAAATCAAATTTACCGTACAAATCGCCAATACCACCAAGTGTATAGTTATTATCTATGCTGAGATTAGTTGTATAAAATTCAGTTGTTTGTGCTTCGTTAGTACTAATGCTTGACAATCCTTTACTTCTTATTACTGCAAGTACCATATCTTCGTATTCAGTATATGATGCACCAGTATATTGTGTTACAACATCAGTAACCGTACCAGTACCAGTACCTGAATTATATGTTGTTGCAGTAAATTCATGAACATACTGTGTAAAACTACCACCATTTTTAGTATAACCCGTTGTTGTTGTACCAGTTTGACCACTAGCAGTAATAGCAACACCTAAATATGTGTCAGTAAATGTTACACCTGTATTAGTAACTGGACTTCCTGTTGTACCTGTTGTAGATAAATCAACACCAGCATCTAAAGTTATCATCCAAGCAGTACCAGCATCATATCCACTTAAACCCAAAACTCTGGTTACCCAAAGTTGATTAGTTTCTTCTAAATAAGCGTTAGCAACATAAGGTAATTGATACTGTAAATTACCGTCTTCAAATCTTTTTATATTTTGATTACCAAATCTTGTAGCGAACTGACCCTTATCTTGAATGTATATTGGTTCAAAGGCAGGTCCTTTCAGTGTTTCGCCAACTAAACCCAATGTTGTTATTCCCACATTACGTGTCACAAACGTTAAATCACGTTCTTTAAATTTTACACCTGGAGAGGTGAATACAAATTCTGCCATACTATTTATTATTTTATAATTTTATTATTTTTCATTTTATTAAGCAATGCTTATTCTTTTTCAATAAATACTAAAAAATAATCGAAAAGGTGATTTGATTCAATTATTATAGGATTGTATTTCTTGACAATAAATCAAGAATTTTAAATTTTTTTTACTTTTTTATGTTTTATTTTAATTTTTTTGATTTTTTTTATTGAAATTTATGTATTTTTATGTAAAATTTTTTTTATTAAAAATGTAAATTTTTTTACATTTCACTATTTTAATGAATAGTATTTATTATAAAATGTTGATAATATGAATAAATCACAACGAATTTATTTTAGTTCTGGTAATACAGGTAATTCCAATGATGATAAGTATATTAAAGTAAGACTAGAACAAAAAGTAGAAACTCTCGAATTTATGTCAATGAGTTTTAGTACTGAAGATGCATATCAAAATTTTAATTCTGACTATGGTGTTCTTGTTGGTAGAGTAGTTGCTAATGAAAATGTTGGTATTCCAAATGCTAAAATCAGTATTTTTATTCCAATTGATGAGGAAGATAAAAGTAATAGTGAAATATATAGTGTGTATCCATACGAATCACCTAGAGATAAAAATAATGAGGGTAAAAGATATAATTTATTACCTAGAGTCGCTGTTGAGAAAGATGATGGAACAATTTCACCCAAACAACCATTCGGGTCGTTTCCAATTAAACCAGAAATTGTTATAAATGAAGTACTTCTAAATGTATATTAAAAATATTATAAGTATACTGCAATAACTAATGATAGTGGTGATTACATGATTTTTGGTGTTCCAGTTGGTACTCAAACAGTCCATTTAAGTGTTGATATTACTGATATTGGTGAATATTCGATGAATCCTGCTGGTATGGTTGGTAATTTAGGATATTCACCTAATCTATTTACTGATAATAATACCAGAATAAAACCGACAACAGATTTAACCGATTTACCACATATTGAAACACAAGAAATTAGTGTAAATGTAATACCTTTTTGGGGTGATAGAGAAAATTTTGAAATCGGAATAACAAGACAAGATTTTAGAATTAAAGCACTACTGACAATGCAATTTGTTATTTTTGGTACTTCATTTACTGATGATGATAACTCAACATGGGGTGCAACAGAAGATGATAAAGATAGTGGTATTGGTAATACATCATGGTATTTATATAGATTATCAAAAAACACAACAAACAATATTAATATTGAAAGTAAAAGAGGTGGTACAATTACTGAAAAAATTTACTACTATCCAAATGAAATTTCAGATGAAAAAATTAATGGTAATACGTTCGAAACAAGTGCAGACCCTGTTTCAGACATGAGATTACTATCTAAAGAAGAATATACATCATATAAAACTGAGAACGGTGATTTTGTTTTTATTGTTAATTGTAATAGACGTAAAAAAATTACAAATGAAATTGGTAATTTTGTAGATGTACCAGATAGTAATCAAGGTGGTATATATACCGAATTTAAAGGTTTTATTATTTTTGAATATACAAAAGATGATGTACCTATTAGTTGGAACTCAAAAGAAATTGATACTGGTGTTTTTTCTGGTGATATAAAAATGTATTCATTACGATATAGATTTAAATTTCCTCAATATGGTAGTTCACTAGGTACTAGTTTTACAAATAATGATTCTGGATATGATACTTTTAATTGGAGAAAACAACATCACACTTTTTTAGGTGGTAAAATATATAGTGTTGCTAGATTTAATGGAACAACATATAATAATCAAGATGATGATGACCAAGACCATTATAATGGAAGAAATACAATTAGTGGTGATAGAGTTAATTATTTAACAAATAATATTACTAGTTTAAATCAAACTGTTGGTGTCATCCGTAACGAAAACAATCCAGATGCCGACCAAAATCAAATAAATAATAGATTACCAATAAATGTAACAATAAATAATAATGATATTTTTGGTGCAAATTGGCTTAACTTCGCAATTCATTTTCCACAGATTGCTCGTGGTCAAAGAGTAAATTATGATGATTTTTCAAACCTAGCAGCAAATACCAACTTTAACTACGCCCATGAGAACTTCAATGGTGGTGCGTATTTCTTCCTACGTGATAATACACAACCAATTGCAGCAACCGATATTAATACCAAATGGCTTGCTCGTGCCGATTTGCATTGGACTGACTTTATTGAAGTACCTGCTGATGATATTGTTAAAATATATAATAACTTAAAAAATAGTGCAGGTGCTATTAAAGGGTTTAAGAAAACACAATATATCGATTTAGAACTTAATTGGGATAACTATCGCAACGGTTATAATGACAATTCATGGAGTGGCGCAACCAAACAACCTGCCGTATATTCTTATAAAACTAAACTAGATGATTATACCGTGGGTAGTGATAACATATATTTTTACAGAGGAATTGACGGTGCTGATTGCATATCATACCTATTCGATTTGGGTATATTGAGAACCACTTAATAAAAAACCCCTCGAAAATGAGGGGTTTGGTTTTATTAATAAATATTATGTCTACTGTTTCTGTAGGGTCAGTATTCCATCCCATTGACCAGTATAATTCAATGTTTGTGTTTTCTTTATTACAAGAATTTTTGTTGTACTATTGTATTCAAGAATTTTATGTCTTTCTAAGATATTATCATCACTACAATCAATAATTTGAATTTCATTTAACTCTAAATCCAAAACATAACATTGTGTATATTCAAATTCTTCACATTTTTCGTAAATATCAATACTTTCCTCATTAATCGTCCAGTCTTCCATATCACCATTTCCATACCATCCATAAGCACCACAATCGTATGGATATTCATAAAATTCACCATTGAGTTCAAAACTTACAAAATTCCATTGTCCTTGTAGTTCGGCATGGCTGATAATCGGATTCACAATTGGGTCGTCAATTATTGGGTCTTCCTTTTCGCAACTAGTGTTAATCATTAGCATTGCGAACATAATCATTGAGATGTAAAGTAGTTTTTTCATAGTTTTTAATTTATTGTTTATAGTATTTACGATAAATAAATGAATTTGTTACAAATAAACTAAAAATTTTTAAAAGTATTTATACTATATGGATAAGCAAATTGAAATATTACTAGGTAGTCAAAAAAACATTAATTCGACAGTTGTTGATACAAATGAAAGAATTGGTTTATTTAATTGTGTTTCAAAATTAACTGAATATAATATTAATGAAGAAATTAATGCAACAGACCTTTTTAATAGTGAAAGAGAAGAGAATGAAATATATCGAATTTATGGAAGACTTGAATGGATGTCATTATTAAATGGATTAAGTAATGATTATAAATATTTTAAAGATTTTTTCAACACTAAATATGATAATACGACAAAAAACATTTTAAGTTCGTTTAGGTTTTATTTAGTTAAACCCGCAGATAGTGATTATAGAAAATTTAATAAATTTTTTTATTCTGAAGGTGAATTACCTGAATACGAAAGAAAATTTCAAGTAGTCGCAACTCCATCTGATTTTGAAATATATCCTGTTGGTTTTTCAAAAAACTTGTTTAATGAACAGTTATTTGGTTTTAGTTTTAAAAAAGATTTTGATGTCTCGAATATATATGACGATTTAATGTTTCCAATAACCGAATTATTTTTATACGCAGAGTATATAGCAACTGAAAATGGTAATGGTGTTGATGAATTACTTAAATTTACAGAATGGGATAATACTGGTAATGATTCTATAAGTACTATGATTCCAACCCAATTAAATGTAGGTGATTTTGTGAAGAATAACATTGGTAATAATATTTGTGATGTTATTTTATATGACAAAGAAAATTTTATTCAAAGCGGATATACTGGACAAACATTTTATATTACAACACAGTGTAAATTAGAAGATAATAGTTCAATAGACTTAATATGGAAATATAATCCATTTATTCCAATTAAGTTAAGGTATTTAGGTAATGAATTATACGATGCAAATACTGGAAGCACTACTTATGATATTGTTACATCAATTCCTGAATATGCAACAAAAATTGATGATGCTGGTAATTATGTTTGGCGTGAAGTACTACCTGAGGGATATATTGACCCACTAACAGGAATTGGTGTTGACCATCCATTTTTAAATGGTAGAAGATACGTATTTTCAACATTATTATTATCGATTGTACCAGATTTAAGTGATGATGAAACAAGAAATGCGTTTAATAGTATTTGGTTTACACAAAATGCTAGAATTAAAAATATAAAACCTAATGATGATTTAGATAATATTGGAAAACCATGTATGTAAAAAAAGAAAGAATAAAATTTAATGGTGATGACATGAACCTAAAAATTTCAATTGGTTCAAATTTGGAACAAGTTGGTCAACAACAATCCATCAATGATTTAGCAAAATCAACAGGTGAAAGTCTAATCAACCCAATTATTGATGGTGAAGTACGAAGATTTAGATATTCGGTTGAAGATGGTGGTATTACTATGAAATTTTATTTTTATTTAATTAACTATCAAAACGCATTTGAAACAGCAGGATTTACAACTAACGAAATTATGACTGGTGATTTAAACGTGTTAAATAGTTTTTTTATCATGGATTTTTACGATACGTTTGATACATATACACAAACAAAATTTTTTACAACATATTTAACTAAAATTGGTACATTACCAAACTATCTGATTGATTATAGTTCAGATTATGATTTCAACCAATTGTATTATTGGAACATACCACTATCTTATTTAAATAAATATACTGGTGATACAATAACTGGGTATGTTAAGTTTAGTTTTTTCAATTCAAAAACAGGTAAAATTTCACTGTTCTATAATAAGGATAATGATGATGATATTGTTATTAGAAAAACACCAGAAAAAATGTATTTTAAAACCGTACTTGATTTAGTTAATCAAACATGGTTAATTGATACTCCATCATTTAATAATAATTATGAAATGTTGGCATATGAATTACTACCATCAACATATGTGAACAGGGTGAATAATACAATGAATAGTTTTGAAAATAAACAACAAATTTATCCAAGTGGTAATACCTTCATTTCTAAATTTGGTAACTATTCAATTAAATAATTGAATTGATAATTCTTGGTTTTCTAGTTGTTTTAACGATTTCAAATTCTTTTTCATCTTGGATAAATCCGAGTAATTTTAATGCGTACTTTGAAACAAAATATCTGTCACCATCAATATTTTCAATAGGATTTGATTCGGCAAAACCTTCGAAATGTAAAGGTATTGGATTACCATTAATGAATACATAATCCTGACGACTAGCGAAGTTTTTTAATATTTGTTCATCGTATAGATTAACATCTACACGGTATTTAGTAAATAGCGTGACTTCATACGTCATATCAACATTTACTGGTTCTGGCATTTTAAATCTTAAATAAATAACTTGACCCTCATCTAATATTGGAACATCTAAGTATCTAAATTTACGTGGTTGTGGTATTCTATATCTTGTTCCAAGTCTAGTACCTATTTGCTTATCAATACGTCTAACGGTTATATATGGCGTTGGTACGTTCTTATCATTATCCATAAATTTCCAAGTTTTACTAAATTCACCCCAACGGTCATTATCAAGATAAAATGTTGGAACAATCCTGCCGTCAATAACGGCTTTCATTTTTTCTGAATTAACATAATCAAATACACCACCATCCATATCTTCCAATAGAATAGTCCTTGGTAAATATTTGGTCTTTTCATCGGTTGCTTGCATAAGTTCTTCAATTCTATCCATACCATACTTGAGGTATTCACTCCCAATTTTTGGTGGATTAGTATCTAGCGTTAATTTAATTTTTTTTGGAACAGCCATAATAATCTTTTTATATAAATACTCTTTGAGATTAATAATTAATTTAATATATTTGCATGCAAAACAATATTCTAATGCTTGTAGAACGTAAACAACACATTGAAAATGGTGAAATTGGGTATATTGAATCCATATTTACATCAGAAAATATATTAAAATCAACATATTTTCCTAAAAATCAAAGACTTTATATTGCATTTAGTAGAGGACATACATATTCTTATGCAAATATTACTCCTGAAATGTATGATGACTTTGAAAACTGTGATTCACAGGGAAAATACTTTCATAAGCACATAAATAATAAACAAAAACATCCACAACGTAAGGAATTTACTTTATATCCGAACGAAGTAAATGAAATAAAAGGAAATATTAACGAGTGGAAAGAAAATCAGGTTGATGATGAAGATTAGTATTGAACAATATGAAAATTTAGTTGCTTTACTAAAAAAAGCACTTGAATTTTATGCTGATGATAAAGTATATGAGGGTGATAATTCATTAATAAAATCTGACTTATTTGGTTCTCAAGCACGTTTTGCTTTGAAAAAGATTGATGAACTAGAAGAAATTAATAAAAAATTAGAACAAGAAATTATTGACAGTACAAATAACTATAATACTGATGATGATGATTTTAATGATATTATAAAAAAATTAAGTATGTAATATGGAAATAAAATTTAAGAAACTAATACCAGAAGCACAAACACCATTTAGAAAATATGAAATTGATGCTGGTTTTGATTTATATTGCACATCAATTGAAGAAACCAAAGACTATATTCAATATAATACAGGTGTTGCCGTTGAAATACCCGAAGGTTATGTTGGATTGATATTTCCTAGAAGTTCAGTTACTACATATGATTTAATGTTAAAGAACTCTGTGGGAGTAATCGATGCGTCCTACAGGGGAGAAATTATGTGTAGATTTTATGAAACTGAAATGAGTTTTAGTTATATTGAACATAAAAATGTGAGAACAAAAATTTATCAAGAACATTTATCCAATAAATATGTTGTTGGTGACCGTGTTGCACAAATAGTATTTATAGAAATCCCAAAAATAACATTAATTGAAGTGCCTGAACTTAGTGAAACACAAAGAAATGAAGGTGGTTTTGGCTCAACAGGAAAATAAATAATATATGAAACAATACTTAGATTTATTACAAAACATACTCGATAATGGAGTAGAAAAAGAAAGTGGCAGAAATAATATGCCAAATACTATTGGAATTTCTAATGGTATAATTAGGATGAATTTACAAGAAGGATTTCCATTACTTACCACAAAGAAAATGTACTGGAAAGGTATTGTACACGAATTACTTTGGTTTTTACGTGGTGAAACTAATATTAAATATCTTGTGGATAATAAAGTTAATATTTGGAATGGTGATGCTTTTCGCTGGTATAATGATGTATATGTAGCAAAACATGGTGCACCTAAATTAACTATGGAAGAATTTATTTTAAAAGTAAAAAACAATGATAAATATTTTTATCCAAATAAAACACAAGAATACATAATTGACAATTACACTTATGGTGATTTAGGTAAAGTATATGGATACCAGTGGCGAAATCAGAACGATGTTGACCAAATAAAAGATATTATTGATGGTTTAAAAGCAAATCCATACAGTCGTTATCACATTCTTGATGGTTGGAATAAAGCAGATTTTAAAGATATGGCGTTGCCACCATGTCATTTACTATATCAGTTTATTGTTAGACCATTAACTCTTGAAGAAAGAGAGGTAATCGCTGTTGAACGTGGAATTTATTCAAAAGAAGAATTTACTAATCTTGTAGGTGAGAAAGTTTCGGATGAAGAATATGTTCCAAGATTATTAGATGAAGAGCAAAATGTCCCTAAATTTTATCTTGATTTAAACATGTACCAACGCAGTTGTGATACATTCCTCGGAGTTCCATTTAATTGTGCATCAATGAGTTTGCTATTAATGATAATGGCAAAAGCATCAAATATGATTGCAGGAACTGCAACTTGGATTGGTGGTGATACACATTTATATGTTGACCATGTTCCAATGGTAAAAGAACAATTAAATAGAGAGCCATATTCGTTACCAAAAATGAATATTAATAAAAATATTTCTTCTCTTGAAGACATACTAGCATTAACGATTGATGATTTTGAATTAACTGATTATGTATCACATGATACTATCAAAGCAGAATTATTTACTGGATTAAAAAAATAATTAAATTGAATGACAATACTATATATAATAATAGTATTATTAGTAATAATAATTCTTTTTCTCTCAATTGCATTATTTCGCTTTTCAAAAAAAGCAAACTATTTTTCAAATAAAGAGAAGGAATTTATAGTATTTGTTATTGATATTTTTATCGAATTTGGTGATGATTTAGGTATTCAATCAAAAGAACAATATAGTAAAGTGGTTAATGAATTAAATAAAATAAAAAACAAATTATTGAATAAATGAAAAATTATAAAGCAGTTAACGAATATTACGAAAAAAATCAACACACTGAATTTATGATGTGTCATTATCTTAATAAAAACATGCCACTAAAATTGGTGAAAAACGGTATTTTTTTTGAAATACAAACAGACAATCAATACAATAAGAATGATA
>Ga0272441_10013316_pt1 | contig 11845 bp, 7 predicted proteins | sample SSMProp6N_FD_193582 | JGI IMG/M metagenome (GOLD analysis project Ga0272441, IMG submission 193582) | Marine sediment archaeal communities from Little Sippewissett salt marsh, Falmouth, MA, United States - SSM-Prop-6N | ecosystem: Environmental > Aquatic > Marine > Wetlands > Sediment ...
GGCCTCCTCGGCCACCGGCTGGTCGCTCGTGCCCGCGGAGACGATGGCCACGGAGCCGGGCAGCGACTCGACGGCATGCTTGCCCCGGATGACGACGGTTCGTGCCGTGGGATTGTGCCGCGCTTCGGGAAACGCCTCGAGAAGGGCCTGAGCGACCGGCGGCTCGGCCCGGGTGGCCAGGACGGTCTCGCCGCCGGCGTGAAGTCTGCGGGCGATCTCGACGACCTGATCCGGCGCCTTGCCGACACAGAAGATGACCTCGGGATAACCACAGCGGACGCTCCGATGGTGGTCGACCTTGGCGAAGCCGAGGTCCTCAAACGGATAGTGGCCGAGCTGCGCGAGGGCCTCGGCAGGCGACAGGTCGCCCGAGGCAACGCGGCTGAGGATGGTCTTGAGCTGGTCGGCGGGCACGGACGGCGTCTCCCGGGCTCACTCCTTGTCGTTGGACGGCAGGTGGCGCTCGTCCATGAAGTCGAGGTTCTCAACGGGGGCGACGACGCTGCTGGCGATGTTTGACAGGTGCGCCGCGATGCGTTTCATGTGGCGGCAGAGCAGCCCATACGAGACGGCCTCGTCGGCCGACATGTCGTCTTTCTGTCGCAGGAGTTGCTCAATCAGGTAGTCGCACTTCTTTCCGGTGACGCCGAAAACCCTGAGGACCTCGCGGGCCTGATCGCTGTTGCTGTCGCGGAACGCGGCGCGGGTCTCGTCGAAGAGCGACGTGACCGTGGCGTGAATCTCCTTCAGAGGATCGAGGTAGCGCGGCGACGTGTACTCGTGGCCGAACATCTTCCCGATCTCGAAGATGTTCTTGCAGTAGTCGCCGATGCGCTCGGCGTCCTTGACGACGCTCATCAGAATGAGGCACGCCACCACGTCGCATCCGGAATGGACCGTGAGGTGGCGAACCACTTCTCCGCGGATGGCGCGTTCCAGGTGGTTGACCTGCTTGTCGCGGGCGTAGAGCGGGTCCTGGACCTCGGGCCACTCGCGGTTTCGCCAGTAGGTATCGGTCGCCTGCTGGAACATCCACTGGTCGTGCGAGAGCATCTGATCGAACTGGTCGACCATCAGACTCAACGTGTTGCGGCCACGCCACGCGGACATCAATTGCTTGAGCATTGTCTCGCTAGCCTCCAACTATGCGGCTATACAGCGTATGAGCCGCAATGCCGATCAGGGGAATCCCGAAGAAGACGCCCACGACAAAGAGCACCGCGTAGTATCTGGACTTCGCCGCCCTGCGAGCCAGGCCACGTGCCAGAGCAATGGGTATCGACCGCAACGGATAGAATATGATGGCGCCAATCACGTTGAAAAGCAAGTGAACACACGCCAGCGTGAGTCCGATCTTGGCCTGCTCCTCGGTCTGCGCACTGGTGGCGAACGCCGCCAGCAGGGCGGTGACCGTCGTGCCGATGTTCGCACCCAGCAAGTAGGGGAACACCTGGTCGAGCGTCAGCATGCCCGCGGCGATGAGCGGAACCACCAGGCTGGTGGTGACGCTGCTGGACTGGACCGACGCGGTCAGGACCAACCCGACGACGAAGGCGGTGCCGGCGTTGCGGAACAGCACGCGGTCGAAAAACGACTCGGCCCGTCGCAGAACGAGTTGCTGAAGCACCTTCACGAGGAGCAACAGGGCCGCGAACAGCAGGACCACGCCGGCCACGGTCATGATGATGCCCGTGGCGTTCTGGCTGAGGCCGAAGACGTCGGCCAGCAGCGTGTGGAGCCCTTTGATGACCGGGCCGGTGACGACCGAGATGACGTTGGTCGGCTTCGCCTGGATGGACGCCCCGCCGTGGTAGACGAGGCCGGCCATCATGCCTGCCAGGGTCCTCAGGACGCCCGTGGCCTGTTCGAGCGTGAACAGCACGATCACGGTGAGGACGTTGAAGAAGTCGTGGACCGTGGCCCCGGCGAAGGCCCGCTCGAATTCGGTGCGCCGGCTGATGTAGCCCAGCGACACCGCAATGTTGGTCACGCTGGTGCCGATGTTCGCGCCCATAACGATGGGAATCGCATACTCCAGGGGGAAGCCCACCGCCGCCACCAGCCCGACAGTAAAACTCGTCGTGAACGAACTCGACTGGAAGATGGCCGTGATGAGAATGCCGACGAGCAGAGCCAGGAACGGGTTGCTCGCGTAGTGAAACACCGTGAACAGCCAGTCCTTGTGCTCTGCAATCGGCTCGACGACGACCGCGTCGCCGCTGGTGCCGCGAATCCGGACGGGCGCCTTGTCGTCGGCGCGCGACGCCCAGACGGGCAGGCCGTCTGCCAGGACGGCTCTCAGCGCATGGTCCTCGACCGCGACAAACCCGCCGCCGGGAGCGGCGCCGACCGCGGGACCGATGGGGCCGATGGCGGCAACCGTGCGCCCTTTGAGGTCGATGCCCCTGGACGTGAAGGTGCCCGGACGAACCAGGATGCCGGCGGCCTGGTCGGGGTCGGTGCCGAACGCAGCGTCGGGGAACGTCTTCGCGTAGTCGGGATTCTGACTGGTGGCCTTGACGCCGTGGCCCATCATCTTGATGGCGGCAAGGAAGGCATAGATCAGAACCAGGGCCTTGAGCAGGTTGAAGAGGGTGCCGCGCAGGTCGCGGTGCCGCCGGATGATCTCGGTCCAGCGGGCGCGGGGGCCGCTGAAGACGCCCTGTCCGGACGGCGAAGCGGCCTCAGGGCGAACCTGGGGGCTTGACTGGGGGTCGGCCATGGACGCGATGAAACTCCTGAAAGCATTCAGATGCTGTGCCCGGGTGTTGCCATTTTAGCGGCTCTCCGCCGCAATGCAAGCACCGGCGCGCCCGACCGCCGGGCTCAGCGCGCCAGGACGGTGCTGTAGAACCAATGGGCGCCGATGCCGACGAGGGGAATGCCGAAGAACACGCCGAGGATGAAGATCACGGCATAGCGTTTCGACTCGGTCGCCTTGGCGGCCAGGGCCCGCGCCATGGCAATGGGGATCCAGCGCAGCGGATAGAAGATCGACGCGCCCAGGGCGTTGACAAGCGTATGCGCGCAGGCCACCGTGAGGCCGAGGCGAGCCTCCTCCTGGGTCGCGGCCGCCGTGGCGAAGGCCGCCAGCAGCGCCGTCACCGTCGTGCCGATGTTGGCCCCGAGCAGGTACGGGAAGATCTGCTCCAGCGTGAGCAGCCCCGCGGCCACCAGGGGCACCATCAGGCTGGTGGTGACGCTGCTCGACTGGACGGACGCCGTCAAAACCAGGCCCAGAAGAAACGCCACGAACGGGCGGCGGAAGAGCACCCGATCAAAGAATCCCTCCGCACGCTGAAGGACGACCGACCTGAGCACTCGGACCAGCAGCAACAGAGCCACGAACAGCAGGACCACGGCCACGACGACCATCACGACGCCCGCCACGGTGTCACTGAAGCCCAGGACGTTCGAGAGCAGACCGTGGAACACGTCGATGACAGGGCCGACGGCGATCGAGATGAGGTTCGGCGGCTTCTCCTTCACGGCCGTGCCGCCCTGATAGACCATCCCGGCCATCCGCACCGCCAGCCAGCGAATGGCCCCGGTGGACATCTCGATGGTGAACATGACCGCGACGGTCAGGATCTTGAAGAAGCCATCGGCCAGCGCGGCGGCGAAGGCGCGCCGGAACTCGTCGCCGCGGCGCACGTAGCCGAGGGACACGATCACGCACGTGACGCTGGTGCCGATGTTGGCGCCCATGACAATCGGGATCGCGCACTCCAGGGGGAAGTGCACCGCCGCGACCATCCCGACCGTGAAACTCGTCGTGAACGAACTCGACTGGAAGATGGCGGTGATGAGGATGCCGACCAGAAGGGCGAGGAACGGATTCCGGGCATAGCCGAACAGCCGGTAGAGCCAGTCCTTCTGCTCGCCCACGGGCTCGACAACCACGTGGTCGTCGACGACCCGGCGGATCCACGCGGGTCCGTTGGGCTTCAGTTGCGCGCGGCACGCGGGCAGCCCCTCCATGAGGACGGCCTTCAGAACGCGGTCTTCGACAGCTACCAGCCCCGCCGCCGAGGCTGAGTCCCCCCGCAGGGCAATCCGGCCGATGGCGCCGACCTTGCGGCCTTCGAGGACAACGCCCCTGGTGGTGAAGTAGGCCGGGGTGACAACGAGGTCGGCCACCTCCTCGGGCGTCTTGCCGAACGCGGCGTCGCTGAACTCGGTGATGTACTCGGGGTTGGTGCTCGTGATCTTCAGGCCGTGGCCCATCATCTTGATGGCGGCCAGGAAGGCATAGACCAGGACGAGTGCCTTCAGCAGCTCAAACAGAGTCTTCCGCAGGCCCCGGTGCCGCCGGATCACCTCGGTCCAACGGGCACGTGGCCCCGTGAAGACGCGCGTGCGCGACTGCCGGGGAACTCGCTGTCGGTCACCCGAGCCTGGCCGTTGGTCGGTCATCCTCGCCCCGTGGGTCACCACAGGCTTGTCAAAGGAACGGCTATGATACAGAAACCCCTCTGCGGTTGGCAAGTGGCCGTAGAAGAATGATTGCGACGTGGTGCCCTCAGGCCGTCGCCTCGACGTCCAGATGGGCTGTCCGGCCGGCCGCGAGCAGGTGGAAACCGATGCCGGCGACCATGGCGGCATTGTCCGTGCAGTACGCCAGAGGCGGGATGTGACACGTCAGGCCCTCGGCCTGGGCGGCCTCGCTGAGCCGAGCCCTGAGGCGGCTGTTGGCGGCCACGCCGCCGCCAAGAACCACCGTGTCAACGTGCCGCGCGTTGGCTGCACGCATCGTGGCGGCCACCAGCATGTCGACCACCGCTTCCTGGAACGAGGCGGCCACGTCGGCCTTCGCCGCCTCGTCCATCGACGCGGCCGTCCGCGACAGGTCCGTGCCGCGCACGTGGTACAGGACGGCGGTCTTGATGCCGCTGAAGGAGAAGTCGAGGCCCTCGGGTCCCAGCGAGGACCGTTTGAAATGGATGGCGTCGGGATTGCCCCGGCGGGCCAGGCGGTCGATGCTCGGCCCCCCGGGATACGGCAGCTCGAGGATGGCGGCCACCTTGTCGAAGGCCTCGCCGGCTGCGTCGTCCTGCGTGCGGCCGATGCACGCGTGATCCAGGGCGCCGGTGCTGTGAAACAGCGACGTGTGCCCGCCGGAAACCACCAGGCTGACGCACGGCCAGGGAGACAGCTCCGTGTCGAGGCAGACCGCGTAGACGTGGGCGTGAATGTGGTTGACCGGCACCAGGGGCTTGTCGAGCAGCCAGCAGAGGGTCTTCGCGGCCGTGACGCCCATCAGGAGCGACCCGATGAGGCCCGGCGTGTTGACCACGGCGACGGCATCGACGTCGGCGACGCCGCAGCCGGCCGCCTCCAACGCCTCGGTCAGCACCGGAATCATGCACTCGACGTGCGCCCGGGAAGCCAGTTCCGGCACGACCCCGCCGTACTTGCGATGCAGGTCGACCTGGCTGGCGACGACGGATCCGAGCACGCCCCGGCCGTCCTCGACGACGGCGGCGCTCGTCTCGTCGCACGAGGATTCGATGCCGAGGATCTTCATCGCGCGTGCCACCCCTCGACAATGGCGCCGGACGTTCGGTCCCGCGACAGGTTCTCAGAACGTGTACGAAGACGGTGCGGCACCGTGGCACGGGCATCTTGCCCGTGAGTTCCAGGGGCGTCCCGCCCCTGGGTCGTCGCGGAAGCCACGGCCAAGATGGCCGTGGCACTCATGGGCGAGACGCCCATGCCACGGTTTTCATACACGTTCTCAGATAGGCGGGCTTACTTGGCCGCTTGAACGGCCGGCTGCGCGTCGCCGAACCGCTTGACGATCGGCAGCATTCTCAGCACGTCGATGGCCCTGGCCAGTTGCTTGTCCTCGGCAGGCTTGCTCTCTGCCTTCAGGCCGCCGAGGTCATCGGCCGGCGACAGCTCGGGTTCCCCGGTGCCATCAGTATCGGTGCCGTCGCCGTTCGGCCTGGCGTCTCCGCCGTTGTCCTTCGGCTCCGCGCCGTCCCCGCCGTTGTCCTTGGGCTCGACGCCGCCGCCATTGTCCTTCGGAGGCGCCGCCTCGTCGTGCTTGCCGTTGGTCTCCTTGCCGTTGACGCGGAGAATCTCGCTGTCGCGGCGGGCTCTGAAGACCTCGGCGTACTCGGCCAGCGACATCTTGACCTCGATGAGCGGGTCGACGCCCCAGACCTCCGAGTCGTCTTCCCGGTGGATGCAGCGGCCGCTCGGCAGATAGTACTTGGCCACCGTCAGCTTCACGGCGCACTCGCCGTTGTTGAGCTGGAAGATCCTCTGGACGCTTCCCTTGCCGAAGGTCCGCTCTCCGAGGACGATGGCGCGGTTCTGGTCCTGGAGCGCCCCGGCGACGATTTCGCTGGCACTGGCGCTGCGGTCGTTGACGACGATGACCATCGGCATATCGGTGACCGAGCCGGCGGCGGTCGCCTCCTTGCGGTCCTCGGGGTCGTTGCGCCCCTTGGTCGACACGATGACGCCTTCATCCAGAAAGAGGTCCGCCACGCCGACGGCCGTGTCGAGCATCCCCCCGCCGTTCCATCGCAGGTCGAGCACCAGGGACTTCATGCCGTCCTCGGTGGCCTCCTGGACCGCCTTCTTCAGGTCGTCCACCGTGTCGGACGTGAAGCTCGTCAGGCGGATGTAGCCGATCCCGGCGTCGGCGTCCACGATGTACTGCCACCGGCCGTCGTCGTCGCGGCGGATGCCCTTGACGGTCTTGATGTGAATGATCTCCCGCGTGATGGTGAACGTCTCTCGCTTGAGGTCGGCCTCATGGATGACCGTGAACGACACGTCGCTGCCCGGTTTGCCGGTGAGCTTCTTGACCGCATCATTCAGCGACGTGCCCTCGGTGGTCTTGCCGTTGATCTCGACGATGCGGTCGCCCGCCATCACGCCGGCGCGGAACGACGGCCCGTCCTCAAGCGGGCTGATCACCATGAGCCACCCGCCCTCCATGCCGATGACGATGCCCACGCCGCCGAACGTGCCCTGGATGTGCTTGCTGAACTCGGCAAGCTCGTCGGCCGGGATAAACGACGAGAAGCGGTCGAGCCCCTGGAGCATCCCCTGGACGGCGTTCTCGTAGAGTTTCTCGTTGTCCACGTCGTTGACGTAGTACTTGCGGGCCAGGTTCGACGCGTCGACCAGCAACCTCAGGCCCTTCTGAATGGCCTGGTTGTCGTCGGCCGCCCACAGGTTCAGTTCGCGGAAACTCAGCACGCCGACTACGGCAAGCAGAACGACCACCAGCAAAACGGAAAGGTTCCTTTGCACCTTGAGCTCCTCCTGCGACATCGGGTGACGGCTTCTATCCCGGGTGGCCCACATGGGGTTTCCCCTCGTGGAGCGGCAATCACACCATTCTAGCGGCATGGGAGGCGGAATTCAACCGTCACGCCGGGTCGGCCGCCAATCTTCACTACGAATGGCCGGGGCAATCCCGGAGGCAAAAACGCCCCGTGCCGCCGCGAGACCCGGAAGAACCCCTGGAGAACCTTACGTGTTTATTGATCCCGGTAGAAGTAACGTTCATCATCTTGCGAGTCCTTGCTGTTGGCGTTCCGCCCTGAAGGGGCGGAAAGAGTTTAGCCGGGGGCGAAGCCCCCGGATTAAGGCCCACATACAGCCAAAGCCCCGAAGGGGCGGCAGGAACGCTCCTCCGATTGGCTCTGTCGCCCCTTCGGGGCTCTGCAGAATGTGGGCGTCCCTGCCGGGGGCTCGGCCCGGCAAACAACCGCCGGTCCAGCGCCCCCGGCTAAACTCTTTAGTCCCTCCGGGACTCGCACGCCGGCCGGAGAACGCCTCCCGGCACAGCCACAGGGTCACGCCCATCCCGACGCCCGCGCCTTGAGCATTCTCTTTACCGGCATCAATAAACACGTACGGAGGGTTCGGGAAGGCAAGTCACCGCGCCCGTCACGCCAGCAGGAGCCGATCGCCCGGCGCCAGGTACGTCGGCCTGAGGTCCATCGGGACGCCGTCGGGACCGCGAACGGCGATTCGCCGGCCCTTGGCGCGCCGGCTGACCGTCATCCGGACCTCGCCGGCGGGCGTGTGAAGCCGAGCATCGAGCGACCTGAGCCGCCCCAGTTGGGGCTCGACGGTGATGCGCGCATAGCCCGGCTCGGCCGGCCGGATGCCGCACACCCAGCGGAAATAGTGCACCAGCGGCCCGGCCCCGTAGGCGTGGCACAGGCTGGCCGTCTTTGCCGGTCGCGACGGCGGCGTCTTCGGGTCCCACATCTCGAACAGCGTCCAGGCGTCCCGGCGGCGAAGCATCGGCCCGTAATAGTTATGCAGCACGGCGAAGGCCTGCGGCCAGAGCCCCCGCGAGAACAGGACCTCGAGAACGAAGTACTTGAAATACGGGTTCTCGCGCGGAGGCCAGAGCGCCGCAGGCTCGCGCGTGGCCGACGGCCAGAGGCGGTCGAGAACCCGGCGGTCCTGCTCCGGCGCCGCCAGCCGGGCGAAGAGCACCCAGTAGTTCGTCGTCGCATTGAACCAGCCGTCGGCCTTGCCGCCTGTGACGCTGTTGACGAACAGCCCTTCGTCCTGATCGAACAGCCGCTCGACGACGGCCGCGCGCACCCGGTCGCGCTGCTCGCGCCACCGCGCGGCCTTGGCGCCCTGACCGAGCACGTCGGCCACCGCGGCCGCGCGCTCCAGCCCCACGGCGTAAGCGGCCTGGTATCCCGTGATGACGTCCAGCCCGCGCGTCGTCCGGCTCAGCGTGTGGTCCAGGAGGATCATGTTCTTGGGATCGGGGTCCGGACGGAGAAACCCGTCGCCGTCAACGAACGTGGCCGCGTGATTCATCAGCCGCGTCACCCCGGTGAAGCAGTCGCGAAGGACCTCCGTGTCGGCCCAGTGCATCCAGTGGCGGTGCAGCAGGTACGGCAGCATCAGCGAGTAGTCCGTCAAGGTGTCGCCGTAGCCCGAGGGGACCATGGGGCGGATCCATCCCTTGACGGGCTGGTCGGCAGCGAACTGCCTGAGGGCCTTGGCCGTCAGGGCCGCGTCGCCCCAGGCCACGGCGGCGATCTGGCCCTCGATCAGCGCGTCGCCGAGCCACTGGGCCATCTCGCGGATGGGACAGTCCTCGAACTGCTCGTGGGTGCAGGCGTCCATGGTCGCCAGGCCGACGTCCCAGAGCTTGTTGAGCACCTTGTCGGAACAGCGAAACTCGGCGGGCGCCGGCTGCGGGTAATGCATCGCGCGGACGCGGAGGTTCCGCACCTCAACGGGGCGGGTGGCGTTGCGCGCCGCCAGTTCGATGTGCCGCATCGCGCGGCGGTCGAGCGACCGCCACGTCGTCCAGGTGTCCGACAGGATGATCCGGTCGGTCAGGAACAGGCGATCGCGGAGCGAATCGACGCAGCCGTCCGCCCGCAGGGCCTCGCCCGCCGTGACGTCGAGCACGGCGCCCGGCTCGCCGCGCACGTCCATCTCGATGCACCCGACCAGCTCGGCCGGCAGCCGGTAGGTCACGAAGGCGTCGGGCGGCAGGCGCAGCGTGCCGCCACCGCCCTGGCAGAGCCGCCCTGCCCCGTCGACCGCACCGCGGCTTCGGCGTTCCCACGCGGCCAGGTGGGCCGGCGACGGAAACGTCCCGGCGTTCACCGGCGGCGTCTCCAGCAGCATCCCGTCGGCCCCGTCCACCAGGTGCGTGTCGGAGATGACCTGCCACGCGGGCACCCCGCCCGACGTGCGCGTCGACGAGAACCTGAGCGGCAGGGTCCGCCCCGTCTTCACGTCGGCGAACCTGACAACGAAGCCCCACGTCTCGTGCGGAGCGCCCAGGACCACGCCGACGGAGTTCCAGCCCTTCTCCAGGCGCGTGGTGGCCTGCGGCACGCGGTGGCCGTGGCCGTGGTACAGCCCCGTGTAGGTGTCGGTCTCGTAGTGCAGGTGGTTGTAGAACCGGTCCTTGGGCGGCGGCTGCGACAGCGCGCGGTGGTTGTTGACGAACACCGAGGCCCGGTTGTCGGCCGCGAAATGGAGCACGACGTCCTGCCGCTTCGGGCTCCAGACGAAGCTGCCTCCGTAGAACTCATCGTCCCCGCGACAGAAGACGCAGAACTCGAACGGCACGCCCGTGATGCCGCGCACGCTCCGGGCATGGCCGCACCGGCCAAGGCCCGCCGGCCTGGTCGGCACGATGTCCAGGCGCGGCAACGGACACGGCACGACCCTGGTGTACGGCCGCGCGGGCTGCGAGTCGACGACGTCGGCCCTCGGCCACTCGCCGTCGTCGAAGCCCGGTTCGCTCCAGCCGGCCGGCACGCGCCGCAGGTCGCACACCTCGGCGAAGCCGACGGGGAACATCCGCCGCGGCGCCGGCACGCTGTACTGCGGCGCACCTCGAAGGCGCCAAGTGGAGTTCGTGGCCACGTTGACGGACCGGCCGTTGCGGCACCGCACCGCGAGGTGGGCCAGCAGGCCCCCCGGCCCCGGCGGCTGGCCGTGCTGCGCCAGGCCCGTGTTGCGCAGGACGACCGCCAGGACGTTCTCGCCGCGCCTCAGGGGCAACTCGTCCAGCGCATACGCGTCGGCGTAGATCTCCGGCCACTCGCTCCGCATGGGGCCCTCGCCGACGGGCTCGCCGTTGACGAACAGCCGGTAGCGGTCGCAGGCCGTGATGTCCAGCCGGGCCCGCTCGGGCGCCGCCGGCAGGCGGAACGCGCGACGCGCCAGAAGGTGGCAATCCACCGTGTGGCGCTCGTCGGCGAGCCAGATCCACTGTGCGGAACGGTTCATGGAACTCCCCCGCCGCGGCGGCACGTCAGATGGGCATCCCGGTAATCCGTGCCTGGAAGACCATGCCGCCATCGACCACGCCCTGGGTGTCGAAGATGGCCCGGCGAGGGCGCAGCTCGACGAGCTTGCCCAGAAGGATAAGCTTATCGCCCGGGACGACCTGGCCGCGGAATTTGACGCCGTCCACGCCGCCGAAACCGATGAACCGCTCGCTCCCGGCCACCAGGCCGAAGTAGAGCGAGCACATCTGGGCGGCCGCCTCGATCATCAGGACGCCGGGCATCAGCGGGCGGCCGGGAATGTGTCCGCGAACCCAGAACTCGTCCTCGGCGACGTCCTTGAAAGTGACGATCTCGCCGGCATCGGGGTCGAACCGGAGCACGCCGCTGAGCTGCTCCATCTCGTGACGCTGGAGATTCACCTTGCGGATGTCGTCGAGCGACATGACGACCCGCGCAGGGTCGTAGGTGCCGGCGTCGACCAGCAACTGGGGGGGCATGCAGCGCTCCTTTCCTCAAGAAGCGCCAGCTTACGCCACCACCGTCCGATGTCAAGTCGGGAAAGGAAGCCCGGAAAGCACAGCCGTTACGGACTCCCCCGCGCACCGAAGACCTACAGCCGGCCCCCCTCGTCGAGCACCTGGCGGGCCTTCCAGCCGATGTTGCCATCCTCGGAGAGATAAATGAGGGCGCGGCGTGCCTCGACGTTCGCCAGTTGGCCGAGCGTGTCGACCGCCTTGATCCGGTCGACCTCGATGATCGTGCGATCCATCGCCAGGCGCGCCAGTGCCTGCACACAGCCCTCAGCGCGGGTCTTGCCGATCTGTTCCATGGCGAGAACCCGCAGCGAGGGGTCGTCCAGCGACGCCCGGAGAATGCGGGACGCCACGTCGTTGCGCACCGCCGCGATCGAGGGCAACACCTCCCGAGCCCGGCCCGGCGAGCGCACCACGCCGCGCAGCATGCTCTCCGCCAGCGGGCCGCCGATCCTCGCCACCGCGGTAATCGCGGCGAACCCGAGCGTCCGGTCCGGGCTGTCCATCATGCCGCTCAGAACTTCCAGCCCCTGCTCACTCTGCTTCTGCCCCAGC
>Ga0272441_10013318_pt1 | contig 11844 bp, 10 predicted proteins | sample SSMProp6N_FD_193582 | JGI IMG/M metagenome (GOLD analysis project Ga0272441, IMG submission 193582) | Marine sediment archaeal communities from Little Sippewissett salt marsh, Falmouth, MA, United States - SSM-Prop-6N | ecosystem: Environmental > Aquatic > Marine > Wetlands > Sediment ...
TGACGCCACTTGCCTTCATTTTCGTCCGCCAGGATCTTCGTCGATACGAGTGTCACGGCCGCAAAGGCCTCGTTGATCTCGATAAGGTCAATATCATCAATGCTTACACCCGCCCGGGGCAGGGCCTGCTGAATGGTGCGCGCCGGCATCTCCGCCATCCGCCGTGGTTCGCCCGCGGCACTGGCCACCGAGAGGATGGTGGCCAGCGGCGTAATGCCCATTTCTTCCGCCTTTGATCGCTTCATGAGGATGATGGCCGAGGCACCGGCGTCGAGACCGGGGGCGTTGCCCGCCGTCACGGTGGGGCTTCCGTAAATCGTCTTGAGCTTTGCCAGGTCCTCCAGCGTCGTATTCGGCTTGGGGAATTCATCCCTGTCGAATATCCTGGGCGGCCCCTTTCGCTGGGGCACTTCCACCGGTACCAGTTCATCGTCAAATTTGCCGGCCCCATCGGCGGCAACCCATCGCTGTTGCGACAGCAGAGCCCATGTGTCCTGTTCCTCACGCGGTATGCCGTACTCGATGGCGATTTCACCCGCATCTCTTCCCAGCGGCGTGTATTCTCTGTAGGTAATGGGATTCAGGTAATCCTGCACCAGGAGAGGGGCCATACCGCTTCCCCAGCGATGTCCGTTCATGAGGAGCGGCGTATTGCTCATATTCTCCGCACCGACGGCCATGCAAATTTTGGCCTCATCGAGCAGAAGCGCCCTGCGTCCCAGATGGATGGCCGTCAGGGATGAGCAACAGGCCCGGTCGATGGTGAGGGAGACCAGTGAATCGGGAAGGCCTGCCCGCAGAAGCGCCTGTCGTGCATTTACATTATCATAGAGCGCCGCTTCCGCCTGGTCGCACATGCCGTAATAGACTTCATCCAGGTCTTCCCCTGCAAGCCCGGCACGCCTCAGGCTTTCTTTGATCACGACAACACCGAGATCGGTGCTGTGCATCGTGCGCAGGGCGCCGCCGAATTTACTAAAGGGGGTCCGTACCCCGCTTACAATGACAATATCATTCCCGTTCGTCATAATTCACATTCCTTTCATTCACTTAAAATCATAGCCCACATGCCGCACTATTCGTCCGGGCATAGTAACGTCATGATGGTGACTCTGCATGTTTTCACCGCCTATTTCGTCATCCTGATGCACTCCAAAAAACGGTTATTCGAGAAAACTTCATATGCACGGTGCGCACACCCTGAGGAATAAGGCGTACGGTGCGCCGCAACGCCTGCCCCCGTGAAAACGGAGGCAGTGTGCAGCGCAACGCGGCTGTCGGACTTCTTTACGAAGCCCTCGATGGTACATCAACTATTGTTTCTGTGCGTACGCCGGCACATGCTCTTTCTTTATTGATTCATGCACCCGTTTGATTCACACAGGGATTTATTCATAGTCGTAAAAGCCCTTACCGCTCTTCTTTCCGTATTGTTTCCGGCTGTACCGCTCGACGAGGGCGGGGCTGGGCCTGTCGCTCAGATCTCCGGTCTCCCGGAATCTGCCCATGAGCACCTCATATTCCAGATCGATTCCCGTAATATCCAACAGCTGAAAAGGACCGAGGGGATGCCCCAGTCCATTGCGCACCGCCGTATCGACGTCTTCAACCGTTGCCACCTGCTGATCCAGCAAGTAACAGGCCTCCCGGGTGATGGCCGAGAAAATGCGATTGACGACAAACCCATAGATCTCCTTGTTGATCCGTACCGGTATTTTCTGAATGTCTCTGCAGAGGGTCATGACCTGCTCGACCGTTTCTTCCGCGACGTGGTCCCCACGAACAACCTCGACCAGCTTCATGACCAGGGCGGGATTGAAGAAATGCATGTTCAATACCTTGTCGGGCCGTGACGTCACGAATGCAATCCGCGAGCTGACGATGTATGAACTGTTGGTGGCAAGAATGGTGTGGGGGGGACATACGTCATCCAGGGTCTTGAATATTGCTCTCTTGACCTCGATATTTTCCGATGCCGCTTCGATGACTAAATCAACGTTCCCTGCGGCGTCCCGGATGTCCTTTGTGAACTGCAACCTCGTTCTGATGCGGTTACCGTCGTCCGCTGACAGTTTCTGCTTTTCAACCCGCTGCGCAATCCAGTCAGCGGTAAATGTCCGTGCATCCTCTAAGGCGGCATCGGAACTATCCGTACAGGAAACATGGTAATTGTGGATGGCACACTGAAGTGCTATCTGCCTGCCCATGTTTCCGGAACCGACCACACATATATTCTTCATTACAACCTCCGATGAACAACGACGGTGTTTGTTGTTATTTTCAACATTCCTTACACGAACGAATGGGGTACAATCGATGTATGCACCTCCGTCAGGCTCAGCCTTCCAGATTATCCCCGGTGATCCAGATTTCCCTCTCTGCGTCATAGCTGTCGAGGCGCAGATCGTCTTTCGCCTTGATTAACTTATGTTTTTCAACGCGCTCAGAAGGAGTGCGGGGAAGATCGGTCACATATTCAATGTAGCGGGGGACCTTGAACCGGGCCAGCCTGCTTTGTGCAAACGCGATAATTTCCTGTGGCGGCAGGGAATCCTTGTCCTCGTTGTCGTTCAATATCACGTAGGCCTTTACCTCTTCCCCATGAATCAGATCCGGCACGGGGACAATGGCGGCGACCTTGATTTTCGGATGCTGGACGAGGACTCCCTCTACCTCGGCGGAAGAGATGTTTTCTGCATTGCGCCTGACCATGTCTTTGACGCGTCCCACCAGATGGAAGTATCCCTTCTCGTCCCTGAAGGCAAGGTCGCCGGTGTGCAGCCACCCTCCGCGGAAGACCTCTTCGGTTGCTTCCGGTTTCTGCCAGTATCCCGACATCATGGGTTCACCGCGAATAATCAATTCCCCCGCTTCACCATCCGGAAGCTGATTGTCGGTGCTGTCTATTATCCGGGCTTCCTTGGTAGAGACGGGAGCGCCTATCGCCCCGGAGCCCACACAATCCCTGTCGTCGAAGGGAACAAAGATGTCCGTGCCGGTTTCGGTCATTCCGAACACTTCCCGCCAGGGACAGCTGAATCGTTGCTCAAAGGTTTCATGGAGTGCCGGCACGATCGCGGAACAGAGTACCCGCTTGACCTTGTGATTCCTTTCAAGTGCGTCGGGTTCCCTGCTCAACAGGTAATTGGGCATGGTGCTGAGGACGTAAAAAAACGTGACGTTGTTTTTGATTACGGTCGGCCAGAATTTGCTGACGCTGAATTTGGGCATGATAACGATAGCGGCGCCCGCGATCATGCACATGAGGACATTCCACTGCCCGTCCAGGTAGTAAAACGACTGGGCCGTCAGATCCACGTCAGTATGGTCAAGTTGTACCATATCCCGAATATGATAGGCCGTCACCATCCAGTACCGATGCGTGAGCATGCATCCTTTCGGAAAACCGGTGGTGCCGGATGTATACTGGATATTCAGCAAATCCTCGTCTCCGACATCGTCGATCGTGAACGAATCCGCTGCACGGTCGATCTGTTGTTCAAAGGATTTGTATGATGAGTTTCCATCGCCGAGTACGAGCACATCCCTGATGCCGGGCACCCTGCCGCGGATCGCCTCGAACCGCGAGAGAAAATCATGGTGGATAATCATCAGTGAGGCGGACGAATCATTGAGGATGTATTCGAGATCGTGCGCCTGATAATTAATGTTGACCGGCACCATCACGGCACCTGCCTTGGCGATGGCGAGCCATATCAGGGGAAAATCAAACCCGTTATGCAGCATGACGCTTACCGCGTCTCCCTTTTTTACATCCAGCTCCCTCAGGGCGTTGGCAATCCTGTTGACCCTTGTATCGACTTCCCGGTATGAGAGTTTTTCATCTTCGAATATAAAAAGGGGACGATCTGCGTGTTTTCGTGCCGCGTCCTCTAAAAGGTTACCAACGCTGTTCCATGGTAAATGCAGTTTTTCCATAGTCGAATCCTCCATCCATTCCCACTTTCAATCTTGTTTCCCTATCTATTGCGTTACATCGCATAACCAAACAGTCGCAGAGGTGCCGTCCGGATCTTCCGGACGAACAATCACCGGTTTTTATGAGTACCGCATATCTTCGTCATGCTATGCAGGGGGATGCACGCATATTGTCTGCGTGGATTACCGTGCCAGATCTACTAAATACATGGCGATATCGGGTACAAAGGTGGTCGCCAGGACCGCGAACATCATGCCGCCGAGAAACACCCATGACTCACGCGCAATCGCTCCCATCTTCTCGTTACAAATAGGTGCAGCGAACCAGAGCTGCGGTCCTACCGGCGGTGTGATCTCTCCGATCAGAGACACCATGACGGCCAGTACACCATAGAGGACCGGGTCGATGCCCAGACTCTGGACACCGGGGAGAAACAAAGGCAGAACGACGATGATCATCGGTATGCCGCTGAAAAAGAATCCCATAATCAGCAGGACGAGCTCGATCGTCAGCAGGAACGTCGTCGGCCCGAAATTGCTGTCCGCGACCCACAGTGCGATCATTTGCGGCAGTTCTATAAACGCCAGCATACGACCCAGGAGATCACCGCCGATCACCAGGAAATAAATCATGCTGCTGACTTTTATGGTATCGACCAGTGCATCGACGAAACCTGCAAAGGATAGTTTCCGATAACAGAGGAAGCCCAGGATAATTGCATAGAAGACCGAGACAGCGCCTGCCTGAGTGGGAGAAAATATGCCTCCGTAAATTCCGCCCAGAACGACAATGGGCATAAAGAGCACGGGCAGGACCCTGACAAAGGCCGACCAGCGCTCTTTCCATGAAGCCACGGCAGATACGGGATAGTTTCTTTTTCTTGAGATAATATAGGCAGTGATACACATTAAAAGCGCCGTGAATGCCCCCGGTCCGATACCCGCCAGGAACAGATCTGAAATGGAGATGTGAGACAGGGCGCCGAAGAGGATGAAGAAAAGGCTGGGAGGGATGAGCAATCCCAACTCCCCGGACGTGACGGCAATAGCCGAGGCAAAGGGTCTGTCGTATCCGACCTGCACCAGAATAGGGACGATAAGAATTCCAATGATCGCCAGACAGGCGGCCGACGATCCGGAAATCGATCCCAGAAAGGTGGCAAAGATGATGGTGGCGATTGCATACCCCCCGCGCAGGTGCCCGAAGGTCACCCTCATGAAATCGCTCAACGGTTCCATCCCACCGCTCTTGAGAAGAATATTTCCCGACAGGATAAAAAAGGGACAGGCGAGCAGGGGATATGAATTTATGGATGAGAAAAAGAACTGGGCAAGGGACTCTGTCGAAATACCTATCGAGTAGAGCAAAACGATGCTGGCCCCCACGCTCATGCCGACCGCAAGCGGGGCACCGCTCAGCATCAGGATTGCAATCAGGGCTATGGCCACATAAATCAGGATATCCATTATATAACCTTCTCTCTTCTCGCTTCTCGAATTACGTTCACAATGCCCAGTACTGAATATATGGAAAATATCGCCATTCCGATCGGGACACAGAGCTGGACGATCCACGCGGGTATCGCAAAATACCTCGGATAAATTGTATGTTTTGTATAAAAGCCATATACAAGGACGGTACTGCCCCAGGTGGTAAACACACCAAAAAGTATATTCCACGTCCAATTAAACATCTCGACGAGCAACCGTGGTTTTCCCTTCAGGTTGAATCGGATGAAATCGATGGAGATATGCCCGGATTCCTTCAGGAGCGGGCCGGCCGTCATCAGGGTCGCCCAGATCGTCAACCAGACACTGAGACTGATCATGAAATCATAGGATACGTTAAAAAGGGTACGCATAATGATTTCAAGGACGCAAATACTCACGCCTGCAAGCAGCACGAAACCGAAAAAGGCATAGTAAAATCTTCCTATCTTCTTAAATCGTTGATTCTTTTCGCTCATGGGCACTCACTCCCACTTGGTGTTCGTATTTGATTTGTCTTAGAGGTAACGGTACCCGGGAAAGGTACCGTTACCTCCTTATGAGAATTCTGAAACGATCAACGCGTTGATTCTATTGCGTCGACGTATTTGGGATCGATGCCGGTGAGTATCTCGCCATAGGCAGTTTTCATGACCTTGTACCACCTGTCCGCTTCGGCAGGATCCACTTCAACAACAGTGGTGGATGTGCGGTCTCGCCACTCCTGAACCACGACCTCTTCCTGATCCTTGTAGTACTGGTTGACATTGATTCTTTCGAAGGGTGCGTTGAACGATGCACGGGCTTCAGGCGACAGGGACTCATACCATTCGGTGTTGACGACGAGGCAGAGCGGCTGAAGCATCCAGGGAATACGATTCACGAATTTACAGTAGCGCGACACATTGTAGTAGACTTTTGCACTCACCATGTCGGTGAGGATACCCTCTACCATGTGCGTCTGCAGCGCTGAGACGGTTTCCGAATAGGGGAGGGCAATGGCATTGATCTCCATGGCGGCCATGGCTTTTGCCATGCCTTCGCCGCCGGCAAACCGAATTTTCTTGCCTTTGATATCTTCAAGTTTTTTTGCCGGTCCCTTGTCAACGAACAGGAGCCATGGACCGAGATCATACATCCATTTGACAATTGTAAGACCTTTCTCCTTGGCAATATCCCGGTGCAATTCCTTCCAGGCAGGCGTGTTTAACACACGCTGGAAATGATTCCAGTCGAGCACGTAGCCGGGTGTATTGAACAATCTGAATTCAGGTGCTATCTGCTCCAGATGCTGCGGACCCGCGTAGGTGATCTGTGCCGCACCGGAGGCGACACCCATGACACAATCGTCCTGACTGCCATAGAGCATTCCATTCGGATAGACTTTAAATTTCAGGCCTCTCATCGCCGGGTCCCGCTCCGTGGCGCCAACCAGTGCATTAAAGTACATATTGAGACCGAGACTGTCACCACCTTCCGGATACACAGAGTCAGCAGTTACAATTTTGACTTCCTGTACCTTGCCTTTCGCTGACGCATTACCGACCGACAGACCCACAGCGACAACACATACCAGCAGGCAAATCAACAACCTCTTCATCTTCATTACCTCCTCTTTTTTAGGTATTTGGTACATTCATATATTCTTGAAATAGCCACCACTCATGTTTATTTCAAGATTCCCATTAACCGCTGTCACAAAACTTTTTTATCAATCCAGTTTCAGCCGGACCGGACTTGCCAAGCTAAGCAGCCTGACCTGGTCGGCCTTCTTCAGATTATCACTCGCCGTGCGTGATCCGCTGTCTCTCTTTCAGCGTAACGCCAATACCGGTTGCCTTGCAGACCAGAATCGGGGCCTCCAGTACATCGGCTGCCGTTTCTCCTTTTTCCGGCGCGGGGGCACAGACCTTCCAGGCCTCGTATTCTATTTCCCTCGAAGTATTGCCGACCCTGACCAACCTGGCTCTGGCTTCGATAAAATCTCCCGCGTATACCGGTGCGAGGAATTCCACCGATTTGTACGCGGCAAACAATCCTTCATCGCCATCATAACGAATGTGAATCTCGGTTCCCACATCGCCGAATAAACTCAATATGCGTGCACCGTCTACGAGGTTCCCCGCATAGTGGGCATCATGCGCGCTCATTCTAATTCTGATCGTGGCTTCTGTTATGTTTTCAGACATGTTACCCTCTCTTTCCTTCAATGAATTACCACACCACAGGGCGGTGGGGAATTTGAACCATGGAAGATTAAAACGAAGCTCAAAATTACCGGTACAAGAACAAAACTAACGATAGTTAGATAAAGGTGAAAAATTTTTCACCTGATGATGTTACTTCCGATCCTTCCGACTGAACCCTTGAGCTGCAATTCCCTCAAAAAGTAAATTTGAATACTGGTTCACGATCTCATCCGGACTGAACTTGTTAATATGTTTGTCTTTTTTATACCAATAGTGCACATTGCATAGCTGCAACGTGGCAATTGAAATAAGTCGTACGCTCTCCATGTGCATACTGCCTTCTGCCACCCCTTCTTGAAGGATATTGACAAATATTTCTTCATATTCCCGTCTCTTTCTGACAATAACACCATAATTCTGTTTTGAGAGACTACGGAGTTCCTGATCACCCACTCTCGTTAAATACGGATTATCTATATGGTATGTGATATGAAATTTCATTGCCCTCCGTAATTTGTCGAAGGCATCACTCCCCGCCTTGATATCTTCTGTTACATTCGTAATGAGATCATTCATGCTGTGATTCATAATCTCAAATAAGATTTCCTGCTTGCCGGAAAAATGATAATAGATACTCCCCCCCTTAATTCCACTCTCTTTGGCTATCTCTCGAATGTTTGTCCCCCGGTAACCTCTCTCCTCGATGCACTTTGCCGCCGCCCTGAGGATCCTGATCTTCCGTGACAAACCTTCTTCTTGCGATGTTCCTGAAAATGGACTTTCCATATGTCCCCGCGAAAAAAATTATACCAATCAAAAAAGAGAAACGTATTTCTGCATGGTGAATACCTAACGTTAGTTAGGTTCCTAATCGATTCCGAACCTCTTGTCAAGTATTTTTTCCTTGTTGCATTGAAATATTCGAGTAGCTCGGATTCATATCGTTATCATTGCAGTGAAGGGAGCGCAGATCACCCGCCGTGTGGGTCGGGGGGTGTACGCGTCTATAGGATACCCTCTTTCTTGACAAGCAAAGATTCACCGCTCCCTGTTGCGGGGAGCTTCGATAAAAGAGCGATGGTGTCAGTATCCGCACCGGCGGTAACGTACTTCAAAAATCTCCGAAATCTCAGATATCTTTTTTACACGTGTTATTTTTGATGGCCTTCTAAGAAGTCAATATTTGATGGCACAGTAAAAAGCTTCAAAGGCAAGGCGCGCAAATCCCGAGGGATGAGGCCTATTTGGGTACGCCGCATAGCCTGTCCCCGCGGAGGCGGGGGAAAGATGCAGAGCAATGCCGCAGTTGGACCGGGAGTGCGCCCGCAAGCCCCGCCTTGCAGGCGGGCTAAGGGACACAATATAATTAAACAATTCCTTGCCGGGAAGCTCCGCCTGTGGGCGGGGAGCTTCACTTTCTACGAAGCCATCATTTTTGACATCACGGGCTGTAGTACATTTTAGTGGACTTTTTAGTAGATATTTTTATGAGAAATAAATTACTTGACAATTTATTTTATTAAATATTTATATGAGATAAATTTTTCTTATAAGAAAGAAGGGTCTTTATGGAAAAAAATACTCTCGACGTATTGGACCATGAAATTGTTCATCTGCTCGCTGAGAACGGACGCATGCCGATCGGCGAAATGGCAAGAAAGCTCAAAGCGACGGCACCCACCATTCGAAACCGAATAAAGGGTCTCGAGAAACGCGGCGTATTTAAAGTCTCAGGACTGATCGATCCCAACGAACATCAGGACATGATAACCGCCCTGGTTTTCATGAATATCCGGTCAGAGGGAACGTTGGATGAAATATTGGAGAAGATATCCCGGCTGCCGAATGTTGCCTGGGCCGGAGTGGTTACCGGGCGCTACGATATCATTGCTGAGGTGATTTGTGTGGGAGGGAAGAACGAATTGTATCGATTCACGACTGAGACGATTCTCAAAATAGGCAATGTCATTAGAAGTGAAACATTAATCCTCATGAAATCAAGAAATAACTGGTTACGATTACCTGAAAGCGTGGAGAAAATGTAACTGAGAGCATCGGCGGGCCTGTGTTCGGTGTGGGTATGCTGCCTCAAAACCCAGGACCTGCCGGAATAATAACAAACTCCGAAGCTTTTTCCGGGGAAACCTGAAGCAGGTTTATTCGGAGATGGGGCCGGTTCTTGTTCGTGAGAGGGAAAGGATATGGGTGACAGGATCAGGGTGGTTGTGCTGGGTACCGGACAGATGGGCTCGGGAATGATTAAACTTCTTCTTGAAAAGGAAGGCGTCGATCTTGTGGGTGTCTATGGCCGACGGGCGGAGCGCGCCGGCACCGATGTGGGGGATGCCGTCGGGCTTGGCAGGTCGATCGGCGTTTCCTTGAGCAGCGATCTTCCGAAACTCCTTGAAGAAACGCAGCCCCATATCGTCCTCCAGGCTACCTGCAGCAAGGTGGTGGATGCAGTCGAGGAAATCCTGGTCATCCTGCATCACGGGGCAAACGTGGTGTCCATCGCGGAAGAGATGTCATATCCTGCCTACGAGTCCCCACAGGCGGCACAAGATATCCATGCCCTGGCCCTTGAAAAGGGGTTGACCGTCGTGGGGACGGGCATCAATCCGGGATTTGTCCTCGATCTGCTCGTCATCGCCCTGACCGGGGTCTGTTTCAGGGTGGATTCCATCACGGCAAGGCGGGTCAACGATTTGTCCCCCTACGGGCCCTCGGTCCTGACCACCCAGGGCGTGGGTATTACCCCCGAGGCCTTTCAAAAGGGTGTGGAGGACGGGAGCGTAGTGGGACACTTCGGTTTCAACGAGTCCATCAGCATGATTGCAAAGGCCCTGGGATGGAAGATCGACAGGATCGAACAGACCCGGGACCCTATTGTCTCACGGGTTGAGCGGGAGACGCCCTTCGTCAGGATTGAACCGGGTCTTACCGCCGGGTGCACCCACACCGCCACTGCCTATAGGGGTGATCGACCGGTCATCCATCTCATTCACCCCCAGCAGGTTCACCCCCACCTGGAAAATGTGGAGACCGGCGACTATATCGAAATCAAGGGCGAACCGGACGTCAATTTTTCAAGCGGTCCCGAGATACCTGGCGGAATCGGCACGATCGCCCTGGCGGTCAACATGATGCCCCAGGTCATCAACGGAGCTCCGGGACTGAAAACGATGGCGGAACTTCCCGTCCCTGCAGCGGTAATGGGGGATATCCGCGAGCTTGTCAGGAAAAATGAATAGAGGGCCAGACAATGGCTGATCGCGTAGCAGAGGAGACATGGGTGGAGATCCACAGGGTCTTGCTCGACAAGGGCGAGCGGGCCCCCCAGGTGCCTCAAGACACCCGGGATGTGCCCCTGGAAATGAAGGTCAAGGGCTTTCTCCTTCATGAAGCGGTCCTGGGAGATGAGGTGGAGATCATGACCGTTGCGGGTCGCAGGCTCAAGGGAACCCTCAGCGCGGTGAATCCCTCCTACGACCATAAGTTCGGCCCCCCCATCCCCGAACTCTCCACGATCGGACGGGAGGTACGGGAAATTGTAAGAGAAGAGGAGAGAGTGTCATGAGCCGGGAACTTTCCTACGAGGCCGTCATGGCCCGGAAGGGGGAGATCATGCGCACCTCGGTGGGGATCGACTACGAAAGATACGCCACCGGTCTTCTCTCTTTCGACTACGAGGGCATGCTTGCCGAAACCGGGTACGACCTGGATACCATTCGGACGATTCAGGATCGCACGGCTGTGGGAAACACGCCGCTTGTGGAACTCAGGAACCTGACGGCCCTGGCACGGGCAGTCTCCGCTCCGGGGAAGGGCGCCAGGATCTTCGTCAAGGATGAGGCGGCCAATCCTTCCGGATCCTTCAAAGACCGGAGGGCGTCTCTGTCGGCTCACGAGGCGCGAAAAAAGGGATACCCCGGGATCGCTGCCGCGACCAGCGGCAACTACGGGGCCGCCGTGGCGTCGCAGGCCGCCAAGGCGGGCCTGGGATGTATCATCGTGCAGGAAGCCTTTGACAGTGCGGGCACCGCCCAGCCGGAAATCGCCGAAAAGACGCGGGCCTGCGAGGCATACGGTGCCGAAGTCGTCCGGTTGTCCGTGGGACCGGAACTCTTTTATTATTTCCTCATCATTCTGGAGGAAACCGGATATTTCAACGCCTCACTGTATACGCCCTATTCCATTCTCGGGATCGAGACCCTGGGATACAAACTCT
>Ga0272441_10013319_pt1 | contig 11844 bp, 10 predicted proteins | sample SSMProp6N_FD_193582 | JGI IMG/M metagenome (GOLD analysis project Ga0272441, IMG submission 193582) | Marine sediment archaeal communities from Little Sippewissett salt marsh, Falmouth, MA, United States - SSM-Prop-6N | ecosystem: Environmental > Aquatic > Marine > Wetlands > Sediment ...
TAATCCAGAGGGAATTAGAATGGGGGTTCGGAAGCCGAGTTTGGCGTGGGTGAAGTCATCAAAGTGGCGGACCAGAGTTTCTGCAATAACTAGAAAGCCGAATGTCACCATTGCTAGGAACCATGCCTTCAGTCTCACGCAGGTGATGCCTATCAAGAATCCGATTGCCGCTGAGAAGGCGCCGCCTATGAATATTCCGATTATTGGGGGTATGCCCAGATTTACTGCAAGCAGTGACGAAGTGAACCCGCCTATGCCCAAGAATGCTGCGTGTCCAAGTGAACCCTGCCCTGAACTGGCTAACAGATTCCAGCTTGACGCGTATAGTATGAAAATTGCGATGGTTGTTAAGACGTGAATCATGTAGTCGTCACTTAACACAAAAGGAATAACCAACGAAACCGCGACTGCCACTAGAGCTATTCTGCCTTTTGTGGACTGCAAAAGTTTAAGGAAGGTGGCTTTCGTGAACTCTTTTGTAAACATTACTCGCCCTTCTCTCCAAAAAGCCCTTTGGGTCTAAGAATCAGAACAATTATCAGAAGCGAAAATGCAACGGCGTTTCTCCAAGCGCTACCGAAAACAGCCACTGCGGATTGTTCAGCAATTCCATACAAAAGCCCTCCGACTATGGCGCCAGGTATGCTTCCCAGTCCACCCATGATTATGATGGCGAACGCTTTGATTGTCGGGTATGCACCTATGGATGGATTGAAAGGAAAGATTATGCCGTAAAGTGAACCCGCCGCTCCAGCTAATGCGGCGCCTAACATAAACGTGAAGATGTAAATGTGCTCAATGTTTATTCCCATCAGCATTGAGGCTTGACTTTTTTGGCTGGTTGCCCTCATAGCCATGCCTATCTTGGTTTTCTTAACCAAAAACAGCAACCCAACAAGTATGACAACAACAAATGCTAAAGCGATCAGCCAATCAAACCTTATGGATGCTTCACCCAGCTGCAAACTCATGTCCTCGAATGGGCTGATGATTCTTTTAGACTTGTCACCCCACACCAAAGCAGCAGTATTATCGAAAATCATAATCAATCCAAGGCTGACAAAGATTTCGTTGAGTTTGTCTGAACCCAAAATTCTGCGAAACGCTAGCCTTTCAACCGCTAATCCAACCAGCGCAATCACACCCATCGACACGAACACTGCTACGTAAGCATTAACTCCAAACGCGGTGCAAACCGAGTAGCTCACATAAGCGCCCACCATAAGAAGTTCACCGTGGGCAAAATTCACAAGTTTCATTACACCAAAAATCAGATTCAATCCTGTAGCAAGCAAAACGTAGATGCAGCCTACAGCAAGACCCCACATCAGGGTTAACATCAGACTTGTTGCGTCAATCATACCTGTCTCAACCGAGTGTTTAGCTATATTCTACCGCACATATCGATTATAAGGTTAATTCAAGAAGAAAACAAAAAATCCTAAAAAATAAAAAGGGGATGGTTGGAAGTTCATTTTGACTGCAAAGTCATTCTCATGGACTTCCGGGTTCATAGCTGTCGGGAAGCACAAAGTCTGTCTGCTTTATTGGACCCACTACAGGAGCAGTTTCAGGCCAGATTACAAGGGGTCTGCATTCGCCGAGAGTTTCGTCGTAGAATAGCTGTTCAACAAAAGTAACCGGGGCAATCTCATGATAGTTATCTTCGTCTGTGCCGAATTCTATTTTGCCTGTTTCAGTCATGATTAGCATCTGGTCCATACTGCATGATTCTATGGCATCTTTGACTGCACTCTTGTCTAGTGTCCCTGCTTGTTCAATAGCGGCTTTTGCTATGTAGAATGCGTCGTATGTATCTGCCCCCATCATTCCTGGAACTTGACCATATTCTGCTTCGTAGTCTGCCACGTAAGTGTCCATCATTGGCAAGTAGAATTCCCCATCTACATCAGCATAAGAAGCAAACTTGGATTCTAGCAGTTGATAATCACCCCATTGTCCTAGCGCTTCGTAAAATTCTGGCTCTTCACAGCATTCAACAGCTATGTAAATGGTGTTCAATCCAACATCGCTTTGTCCCTGTTGATAAATGGTTGCAGTGTTTGTGGTGAAATCCACGACATAAACAGCGTCAGGCTCAGCGGCTTGAATGGTTGTAAGTTCTGCTTGGAAAGTTGTTGTATCTGTGGGATAGTTTACTTCAGCGACAATGTCTATTGGAAGATTGTCTTCTTCTATGTATTGTTTGGTTGCATCCCAGACTCCTCCTCCGTAAGCGTCGTCACGGTACAAGACTGCAAGTCTAAGATTCCTTGTAATACCAAATTCACTTTCAAGCAGCGGTTTCATGGACTCAGCAAAGAAATGTGCAACAGTTTTTGAGTAGTGGTATGTCGTAGTGCAGTAGTGGAACATGTAACTCATCCCTTCTGCATCGTCTATCTTTGAAGGGTCGTCGTCTGGAAGAAAACCTCTTCTTGTAACAAGATGAGTTGAAGCACCTGTTATGATGAAGGGAACACGGTTTTCTATTGCGGGTACTTGACCAGAGAGAGTAGCTCCACTTCCGAATCCTCCGATGAGCAGGTCAACGCCTTGGTTTACAACTCGTGTGACCTCATTGTTTGCAGCGTCTGGATTAGCGTTTTCTGTGTTTGCAGTCACCAACTCTATAGTAAGGTTCTTGCCCAACGACTCGACGTAGATGCCGCCAGCATCGTTGATTTCTTTAACAGCCATTTTGGCGGCACGGTCCATGTCTTGTCCGACAGGTATCTCGAGAGGGGCAACAAGACCTATTTTGATGGTGGTTGTTTCATCTTCTGCTTCAGGTGCTGGCATCAACTGCCAAGCAGCAACAACAGCAGCGACAATAACAATAGCGATAACGACAACAGCAACTAGTTTAGTATTTACCATCTTTGTTTCCTCTAAATCCGTAAGTATTGTAATTGAAGTGCTAATAAAATTAACCCAAATTAACCTGTTTTCTGCCTATTTTGAAGGCTTCAAGGTTAAGTGCTACATATTTTTGCTTGAGTCTGCCGGCGATTGCCTTCTCTATAGACTCGGGTGTAACTAGGTTCTCTGGAATAGCTGAGAGTGCGCCCAGAAGGATTGTGTTGACTACAAGAATGTTTCCAAGTTTTGTGGCTAATCCGAGTCCATCAACTTCATACACCTTACGTGCTCTGCCCCTGATTATGTCCAGAATCTTTTCGTCAGTCAAACCGGATGACGCAGCAGCAGATGTGCTAGGCTGAATATATTTGGTGTTCACTATAACCGTTCCATCTTTATTCAGCATCGGGAGAACTCTTGCAGCTTCAAGCAGCTCAAAACCTAGTATCACATCAGCTGTTCCCGTCTCGATTAACGGAGCGTGAACCTTTTCGCCGATTCTGACATGCGCAACAATTGAGCCGCCGCGCTGAGCCATACCATGAACTTCCGCCTTCGCCACATCCAAGCCGTCAAGGAGGGCAGCTTCGCAGAAGATGTCGCTGGCAACGACGATGCCTTGTCCGCCTACACCCGAAAAAACAATGTTTGTTACCATCTTACTCTTTTCTCCTTATCGCCTCAAACGGGCAAATCATTTCGCATACGCCGCAACCATAACAGAGGGTTGGGTCGATTTCGGCGCGTTCAGAAGTGAGGGAAATCGCTGGACAGCCAAAGTCTTCAACGCACACGCCACATGCGTTGCATTTGTCCAAAACCTCTCTTGCTGGACCCCGCTTAACCAGAAGAGGGCAAGGTCTCCGAGATATGATAACAGAGGGACCACGATAATCCAAAATCTTTCTTATAGCCTTCCGTGTTCCTTCCACATTGTAGGGGTCAACAACTTCCACTACTTTGATTCCCAAACTTCGGGCAACATCCGCTAGTTCTATCACCTTTGTTTGTTCGCCTAAAGCATTCTTTCCTGAGCCAGGCGTCGGCTGATGCCCAGTCATTGCCACAGTGTTGTTGTCCAGTATAACCACGCAGACGTTTGATTTGTTGTATGCTAAGTTGAGTAAACCAGGCATTCCACCATGGAAAAACGTTGAATCGCCAACAACCGCAAAAACTTTGTCTTTAACTCCAGCGTGAACCATTCCTGCAGCCTGTGAAATTCCAGCGCCCATACATAGGCAGGTTTGAACAGTGTTTACTGGTGGCATAAACCCTAGGGTGTAGCATCCTATGTCTCCTGTGACGATTTTGTCTGTTGTCTTGCCTTTAAGGCTCAGTGCACCTTCTGGGCACCATTGAATGCACACAGGGTCACCGTCACAGGTGTCGCATACAATAGCTTTCAGGGTTTCAGAGTGCAATGTTATCGACCCATATTCACAAGCTGGGATGCACCAACCGCAGCCATTACATTTCGCCTCATCAACCATTATGGTTCCATCCTCTGTTGACTGGCTTAACGCGTCTTTTGGGCAAGCTGCCACGCATGGTGCGTTTTCGCAGGTTCTGCAGGTCATCGCAATGTTGGATAGCGTATCAAGCCGCACCGCCCGTATTCTGGACTTGACGGGATTGAAGGCTCCTTCTTTTTCCATAGAGCAAACGTACTCGCATACAATGCAGCCATTACATTTTTTGGGGTTACAATCAACAAACTGGTTAACGGTGTTCAGGGCGTAATAGAAGGCTCTGTGTGGGCATCCGGGACAGAGCACTGGGGGACGAATGGGCAAATCCACACCTTTTTGCGGTTCAGTTTTCTCACATAACCCCAAGCTCACAAAAGCGTCTTTGATGACATCTGGACTAAACTCGCCGATTTCCTCCAACCCTGTCTTGGTTTTTCCCAATATTTCTGGATGTAGACATTTGATGCTGTTTTCGATGAAGGGTCTTAATTCCTCTACCACAATTACCTTTTTCACTTTAGACGCAAAACGCTTGAATAACTCCGTGGGAAACGGATAAACGAAACCCAACTTCAGCCACGAAAATTTGCTTGTATCCAACACAGACCTTGCATAGTAATAGCCTATCCCGCTGCCCACAATCCCGATTTCTTTTCTGTTATCCTCGATTACATTGAACTTTGAGCGGTTCACAAATTCTGTTGCCGTCTTCAGCCGTTCCTTAAGGACTCTGTGCCGCTTAATAGCGTTAGAGGGAACCATAACCCACCTTGAAGCATCCTTATCGAATTCGGCTATTCGGGAACACATGTCAATCTCGCTGATTTTCACTTTTGCTTTCCCATGAGCCACCCGAGTGGTTAAACGGACAATCACGGGCAACTGTAATCGCTCGCTTATCGTGAACGCCTCTCTGGTCATGTCCAACGCTTCTTGAGGATTAGCTGCATCCAGAAGAGGAATGTCCGAGTGCACAGCAAAATATCGGGTGTCCTGTTCGTTCTGGCTGCTGTACATAGCCGGGTCGTCGCACACAGCAATAACCAAGCCGCCAACAACGCCTGTGTAAGCCAGAGTCATTGCAGCGTCAGAGGCTACATTCAACCCCACATGTTTCATGGAAACGATTGCTCTTTCCCCTGCCATGGACGCGCCCGCAGCCACCTCCAAGGCAACTATCTCGTTTATACTCCATTCAGCGTATATCCCAAAACTTTTGGCTGCCTCAGCTATGGTTTCCAGAATCTCCGTTGATGGGGTTCCAGGATAGGAAGATGCTACTTTCACTCCTGCTTCTACAGCGCCTCTTGCAACGGCTTCGTCCCCGTTGAGCAACAGGAAACTGCCAGGTTTGTCAACTGCGATCTTTGCATTCATGCCGACTGAGCCTTCAAATCTTGCCTGAGCGCATATCTAAAACTCTTTTTGCTTTTCCCACGCTTCTTGGAATTTCGCCAGGCTTCACCAGCTCGACAATCGGTGAAATCCCAGTTACGTTGTTTACCTTCTGCTTGATCCTGAGCTTCAATACATCCAGTTCCTTTTGGGTGCTCTTTGAGGATTGCTCGGTTAACTCGGCTTTGATGGTGAATACGTCCAGTGCCCCAGGTCTGTCAAGAACGATTTGGTATTGTGCAGCTAATTCTGGGAAACCCATTATGACGTACTCTATCTGCGAGGGAAACACGTTAACGCCTCGTATAATCAGCATGTCGTCTGATCTGCCGGTCACCCTCATCATTCGGGAATGGGTTCTGCCGCAGCCACATTTTTCGGTTTCGATAACTGATATGTCTCTTGTTCTGAATCTCAGAATGGGTAAACCCGTTTTTGTGAGGGTTGTAAAGACCAGCTCGCCTTCTTCTCCAGCGGGTAACACGTCGCCAGTTTTTGGGTCAATGGTTTCGATGAGGAAGTGGTCTTCCCAAATGTGCAGACCGTCGTGTTCAGGGCATTCCACTGAAACGCCGGGACCACACAGTTCAGTTAATCCATAGATGTCGAAAGCTTCAACGCCCATTTCCTTTTCAACCCTGTCCCTTATCCGCTCTGACCACGGCTCTGCGCCAAAATGACCGATCCTCAGTTTGAGGTCCTTTCGAGGGTCAATGCCCGCTTTGTTCATTGCCTCAGCGAGGTAAATTGCGTAGCTGGGTGTACAGCACAGAACTGTTGAACCCAAGTCCTTCATCAGCTTTATTTGTCTCTGGGTCATCCCGCCGCTGACCGGAATGATTGTTGACCCGATTTTCTGGGCGCCATAATGAAATCCGAGACCCCCAGTGAATAAGCCATAGCCGTAAGCGTTGTGGAGTACATCCTCTCGTCTAACGCCTGTGGCGTAAAGTGAACGCGCCATCAATTCCGCCCAAACATCCATGTCGCCTTGAGTGTACACTCCCACTACAGGGTTTCCAGTTGTTCCGCTGGATGCATGTATTTCCACAGTGTCTTCAAGATTAACTGCGACCATGCCGAATGGGTAGTTGTCTCTCAAATCATTCTTTACTGTGAAAGGAATTTTTTTGGCGTCCTCAAGCGTCTTTATGTCGCTAGGCGATATTCCCGCGTTTTGGAATTTTTTTCTGTAGAATTCGATGTTTTCGTAACAAAACTTCACTTTTTCTTTGAGCAGCTTCAGTTGATGTTTTTTGAGTTCTTCTCTTGTTGCGGTTTCAAATTTTTTGTTCCAGTACATATCGGACATAAAAAAGTTCTCCATCAAATGCCTAAATACACTTCTTTTATATGGTCATTAGATAGCAGTTCTCTGCCTTTGCCTTCTATAATAATTTTGCCTTTCTCAAGAACGTAGCCTCTGTCGGCGACGTTCAAGGAGTCGCGGATGTTCTGCTCAACCAGAAGCACGGTGACCCCTTCCTCGTTGATTTTACGCAAGGTATCCAGCACCTTTCCCACCAGTATAGGCGCCAAACCCAACGAAGGCTCATCCAGTATCAAAAGGTCAGGGTTAGACATCAGACTCCTACATATAACCAGCATCTGCTGTTCTCCCCCGCTCAAGGTTTGAGCCCTAGCCTTTTCCTTCTTTTTCAGGACAGGAAAAATTTGGTAATTTCTTTCTTTTGATTCCTTGACTGCGTTTTTGTCCTTTATTGTGTAAGCGCCAAGAAGCATGTTCTCTTCAACGGTCATTTTGGGGAAAATTTCTCTGCCTTCCGGAATCATGCTTACGCCTTTCTTAACGATTTCGTATGGACGCAACTTTTCGACGTTTTCGCCTTTAAAACGGATGGTTCCAGTTTTTGCAGGCAACAACCCAGTAATAGTTTTCACCAAGGTGCTTTTGCCTGCGCCGTTAGGACCGATTATGCTGACTATCTCTTTTTCTTTAATCTTGAAGGACACATCCCAGAGTATTTGGACCAAACCATAGGCTGCAGAAACGTTTTCAACTTCCAGCATCTTTAATCCTCTTCATAGAATGAAAATTTCTTACCCAGATACACCTTCACTACGTTCTCGTCGGTGCACACTTTTTCAGGTGTTCCTTCACAGATTTTCTCGCCGTGATGCAGAACAGTCACACGGTCGCATAGACCCATAATCACTTGCATGACATGCTCGACCATAAGGATGGTTACGCCCTGTTTTCGTATCAGCTTCACCAAAGCAATAGCCTCATCGCTTTCTTTCGGCGTCAAACCGGTGAGAAGCTCATCCAAGAGAAGCAGTTTAGGCGCCGTAGCCAACGCTCTTGCCAACTGAACGCGCCTCAACTCCACCACATTCAAATTCTTTGCGGGAATATCAAATTTTTGCCTTTCTAAACCCACAAACTCCAACAGCTCCTCAGCTTTTTGTATGGGATCATGCTCTTTTACTTCTTTTCGCCCAAAAAGCACACCCGCCATAACGTTTTCGAGGGTGGTCATATCGGGGAAGGATTGCACGGACTGGGATGTTTTTGTTATTCCTTTAGAGCAGATTAGGTGAGGCGGAAGTTTGGAGATGTCCTCGTTCATGAACAGGACTTTGCCTGAGTCGGGTTTGTAGACTCCGCTGATAACGTTTAGCAGTGTTGATTTTCCAGAGCCGTTAGGACCGACGAGCCCGGCGATTTCGTTTTTGTTGACTGTGAAGTCGACGTTTTTTAGTGCTTCTAGTCCGCCGAATTGTTTTGAAACTCCGATGCATTTGAGCAAGTCTGTGGTCTCCGATTGTGGAATGAAATGTTAGTCATGTGAAGATATAAATATTGTTTGAGTCTACTTGAGTTGGGGTAAAGGGTATGCCTGTACAGCAAGTGAGTGTCTTTTTGGATAATAAGCCTGGCGCGCTGTCCGAGTTGTTTGATTATCTTGACAGGTTCAGAATTAGGATATTTGCTTTGTCCATTGCTGACGCTGGAGAATTTGGGTTAATCCGGATGATAACCGAGGATGCTGGAAGAGCCACAAAGATTTTGGAAGATGCAAACTTTAATCTTGCCAAATCAAAAAATAATGTTGAAGTAACAGTTATTTTAACAACAGAAGAGGATAAGATTTGCAGAATAGTGAAAATTCTGGGAGACAGCGGTTTAAACATCGAGTACGCCTATTCGTCCGCTGTGCATATAGACGGAAAGTTTGCTCTGGTTCTGAGAGCCGACGATTTAGAGAAGGCTGAAAGAATTATGGAAGAAAAGGGTGTGGCTATTCTTTCCTTGGATCAAATAAAAACCTGTTTTGAATGAAATAAAAAACTGACACAATTTCCAAAGTTCAGCGCAGCATTCAGACAGCATCAGTTTTAGGGTGAATGCTTCAGGTTGTGGTCTATTTTGTGTTCACCAGTATCATATGAACAACGAAGCAAATGCACAGTAACATTGGTTAGTCTCTTGAGTTGTTTGAAGTGGCGTAGCCAGGAACCCAAATAGGCAAATCCTTCTTTTCTTTTTTGGGTCCTCTCAAATACGAATAAACAACTGTGATTGTTGTGCCCCAGATTAATCCGTTAATTATTGCAGATATAAGGAGGTCTCCAGAAACTCCTGCTATCATGTAAGTTGCTTCAGAATTTCGGAAAAAATCAACAATAAGATTTCCGGGAGGCGTGACTGGAAACATAAAAGTGGCACTGAAGAAAGATATGAATGATCCTACAAACACCAGTAAGCCTAACATTTTTGGTTTTTATGAAGTTGACTAGATTTAGTTTTTATGAAACCACAATCAAAATTCAAGGCTTAATCTTAACATATTTGAATTTTGGGGGTAAATTTTACCCTTCTCTCTCCTTCTTTCTCCTCCCCCTCTACATTATATAAATACAATAAAACAAAAAGTTATATCAGTAGCTAAATAAATTTTTACTTCATGAAAAACGCTCACAAGATTATGCCAACAACCTATTTCATAATATTAATGGCTCTATCAATTGTAATGCATTTTCTATATCCAATAAAAAAAATTCTATATCCTCCCTTCACATATTTTGGGTTCCTATTAATAGTCGCTGGTATAATCTTAAACCTGTGGACTGATAGGTTATTTAACAAAGTGAACACTACGGTTAAACCGTTTAAGGACCCAAAAGTGTTCCTAACTTCTGGACCTTTTAGCATAAGCCGACATCCAATGTATCTGGGCATGGTCTCAATATTATTCGGAGTTTCTATAATCCATGGTACCATAATCACATTTTTATTCCCAATTCTTTTCGTGATTCTCATGGAGTTTCTCTTTATTCCATTTGAAGAAAAGAACCTTGATAGAATCTTCGGTCTTGAATATTCAGATTACAAAAAGAAAGTCAGACGATGGATATAATATCGCACTTGGGTTTGGGTTAAATTTTACCCTTCTCTCTCTTTATCTGTTCTTGTTTACTGTCGCGTTTGCTCCTATCGTGTCTTCTTGTTTTCTCTTGTCTCGTCTAAACTCTCAGCTCTCCACTCCTCTTGGAAAATAACTCGCAGACTTGCAGGTGATCTAGTGCTGATTCTTTCGTCTGTTGACCAAAATCACAGTTAGTGTTGCTATGATGAATGTTGTTAGGAGCGTAAGTGACGTTAGCTCGGGGACTACTGTGGTTGAAAAGATCTCTATCAAGTGAATGCTATGCTCGTATGTGAGACTGAAATGGTAAGTGATGCCATCGAAGGTTTGAGTGTAATTCAAGTTTTCAATTAACGGTAAACTGTCTTTGTATATTGTGAAGGTTCCTGACATCATTTCTGCAGGAATAGTGATGTTGCAGAAGCCGGTTGTACCAGAAGCTCCATCAACATTAAATTGGATTGATTTCGATGTTTGATTAAAGCTTAATTCAGAAATCGAAGAGTTAGACAAGGCAGACAGATAGTAGATTACTCCACCAATTTCCACGGGATAGGTGATTTTGCCATCATTATCAGAATGCTTTGTACCGATAGCGTAAATGGCTCCATTTCCTGTGCCCACATAGATTATGCCGTCCGCGATCGAAGTTTGCCCTCGGATGAAGCCGTCAGTTTCGTATTGCCAGATTTTTGTTCCGGTCAGTGCGTCAAAGGCATAGATGTTGCCGTCGTTTGCGCCCACATAGATAACTCCGGCCACTATGGCAGGGGATGCTTGTGCAAAAATTGGTATTGAATGCCAAATTTCTTGGCCAGTGCTAGCGTTCAGTGCATAAACACCATTTTCAGTGGAAGTGAAAATTACGCCGTTAGAATAGACAGGGGATGAGATGAAGGAAGACAAATCTGTGGTTGTGTGGTTCCAGATTTTGTCTCCACTGGACGCATCTATAGCAAAGACATTGCCAACACTTGAGGCCACATACACTACTCCATTGACAACGGCTGGAGAAGAGGAAAGGCTTTCATATGGATAGTTATCGAGGCAGTTAAACTTCCAAATCAGGGCGCCTGTTATCGCGTTTAAGGCATAAAGGTGTCCATCATCCGAGCAGACGTAAACAACATTGCCAACGACGGTAGGGGAAGAGTCAACGTAGTCGCCAGTCTCGTAGCTCCATACCTGTTGACCATCAGAGACTCTGAAAGCGTAAACGCCGTATGGAACAAAAGAGCCAATGTAAACCATGTCTCCCGAAACTGCAGGTGACGAATTGATCAGGATATCTGAAGAGGATTGCCAGATGTTAGCTCCAGTATAAGCGTTTATTGCGTGCACGCCGTAGTCGCTGCCTATGTAGACTACGCCATCCACAACTGCTGGAGAAGAAAGCGTGCCCATACCGGGTAGACTGTAGCGCCAATAACAGGTGCCAGTGTAAGCATCTAATGCGTATACGTAGGAGTTATGGGATGCGATATAGACAATGCCGCCGACAACTGCTGCAGAAGTCGCTACTATGTTAGTGATTTCGCCTCTGTCGACATTGAAGTTCCAAAGCAAACTGTTGTTGATTGGAGCGATGTTATCTGGTGTGCCTGAGTGGTGTGGGTCATGCATGAACATAGGCCAAGATGTGGTGGGGGCAGATCCAAAAGTGAATTTAGCTGAAGCGGAACAACCCAAACCGTCAGTTACGGTGATATGGTAAGTTCCAGGGT
>Ga0272441_10013320_pt1 | contig 11844 bp, 7 predicted proteins | sample SSMProp6N_FD_193582 | JGI IMG/M metagenome (GOLD analysis project Ga0272441, IMG submission 193582) | Marine sediment archaeal communities from Little Sippewissett salt marsh, Falmouth, MA, United States - SSM-Prop-6N | ecosystem: Environmental > Aquatic > Marine > Wetlands > Sediment ...
TACGGCAAATGCCGCCCTTTTGATGGGTCGTGCCGATCGTCCGCCAGATGGAATTCTCGTTGGGCACGTCGTGCAGACCCGAAAACGCACCCCAGATCTTTCCCGGCACATCAGGATCGAACGCCAGTTCGTAGCAGGTGTTCCGCCAGGCGGGCGGCACGGGCGTCTCCTTGCCGCCCTCCTCGTTGGGATCGCGCGGCAGCGGGCCCCACCATCGCCACGTCTTGCCGTGGTCTTCCGACCGGGCAAAGCCAATGTCGGTGTAGGCGATGTAGTGCCGACGCGGCTCGTGCGGATCGACGTAGTAGTGCCACGTGGTCGTGTTCACCAGGCCGTTGTTGCGCCAGAACAGCTTGCTGTCGTCGCCGACCGGGCCGGCGGGAACGGCGTGACAGGCCTGCCAGCTCTTGCCGCCGTTCGTGGTGAGGAACGCGAACATCCCGTCGGCACGGATGAGTACGTCCGGGTCGGTCACGCTGATCTCCATCGAAATCGGCGCGCCCACCCAGCTCGTGCCGCGAAAATGCGTCATCCAGTCGTGCTCGACATTGTGCTGCTTGAACCGCGGGTCGACGTAAAACGTCTCCGACCAACTGGCGCCCGCGTCGTCCGTGCGATAGATCGTGCTGTGGTTCGGTGGGAAGTAGCTCGTCCCGCGGCAATACACGTACGCCCTGCGCGGGTTCACGTCGTTGGCCCTGATGTAGGTGTAGTTCGGCAGGTCGCCTCCGCCCCACCGGTTGAATCGCTTGGTCTGCACGTTGATGCTGGGGTTCATACACCGCTGCCACGACGTGCCCTTGTCAGCCGAAACATACACCCCCCCAGCCAGCTTGCCGTCATCGAGTGTGCACGGAGTGACCGCGTAAAGCACGGTCTGCTTACCATCCGAGCCGCCGTCGAAGCTTCGCAGCTCCGCGTCAACAGGCAGACCCGCGACGATCTTCTTGAAAGTTCGGCCGTCATCGCGCGAACGAAACACACCCGCGGTGGTGCCCACGTAGTATCCTCGCGGCGCATCCGATGGACCGCTACGTTCGGTGACGATACCCAGCACGCTGCCGCCGCCGATGCCTCTTGCCTGCCGCCACGTCTTGCCGTCGTCGTCGGTCAGATACACCTCGCCTTCGGCATTGCCGATGATCAGGCGGTTCGGCCGATCGGGATCGAAGCTCATCCGGCGAATCCGTTTGCTCTGGGCAAGACGCTGCTCGGGCCAGCGCGTCCACGTTCGCCCGTTGTCGGTACTGACGCAAATCTGATAGCCGCCGAACTCGGTGATGGCGTAGACCTTGCCCGGCACCTTCGGATGGAACACCGGCGAGCAGCTGCGAAACGACGAGCCGATCTGCCCGTGGTGCATCGACGTCCACGATCGACCACCGTCGTGGCTGCGAAACTTCGCACCCATATCGGTTTCCATGATGATCGTGCCCGGATCGTGAGGCGAAATGGCCGGGTGACCCAGCCCCCCACCACCGCACAGTCCAACCGGCATCCACCGCTGCCCAGCCGCCTGCGCCGTGGTCTGCGCCGCGGCAGCTACCGCAACCCATGACAACGCCCCACAGGCCGCCACAAACGCCGTCTGCATCCGCAAGGACATCACAGTAGTTACCCTCCCACTGTAAGACGCTATCACTCGTCAATGGCCCCAACCATCTCAAACCACTCAGAGGCACCACGGACGTAATTGCAGCATACCGTTTGCATCCGGTTCCGCCAGCGATCGCGTGCCTTTCGCCACGAGGTTTCCGACGTGCCTTGCGTGCCCTATGATGGTGGAAGTCGGCGTTGACCGGCTAACGGCTGCGCCGCTCTCGCTTTGCCTTGCCAGGAACGACCTGCCTTGGAGTACAAGCCCCGATGTCGCTACCCATCGAAGATCACAAGCCGCTCGACCGCGTCCTCCCCAGCGAAACGCCCACGCCGCCATGGTGGACGTCACGAGAAGACCAGATCCAGCACTTCCTCGAGACCGAGATCCACGCCGGCACCGTCCGCGAATGGAGCGTCTCACCGGGAGGGCGGCCGGTCAAGCTCGTCGAGTACGGCCAGCCAGAGCCCGAGCTTCGAGGCCAGGCCAACTTCAACTCGGCCCTCGGCGCCGGATCGCCCGATGCGTTCTTCCGTCGCGGTGCCGGTGCGCGCAAGAGGCCCGTGCTGCTGCTGATGGCCGGCGCCCACGGGGCCGAGGTCGAGGGCATGATGGGCTGCCTGTCGGCCATCCGAATCATCGAGTCGGGCTTGGACCTCGCCGGGCGCGAGCAGGCGCAACTCGCCGCCAAGCTGGCACGACTTCGCCTGTTGATCGTCCCACTGGCCAATCCGGACGGTCGCGCCCGTGTGCCATACGACGGCTGGGTCGGTCTGACGGCCGAGGAGATGCACCGGGTAGGTCAGGGCACACGTCGGGACGGCTCGCTATACGGCTGGCCGGGCTGCAAGGCCGTCCACCCCATGCGCGGCGACATCGGCTTCCTTGGCAGCTACTTTGACGATGCCGGCGTGAACATGATGCACGACGAGTGGTCGGCACCGATGAGCAACACTACCAAGGCCGTTCTCGAAACCATTCGCCGGGAGGCTCCCGACATCTTCATCAATCTCCACAGCCACGAGGCACCGCCCAGCGTCCTGCCCGTTGCATACGTCCCAACGGCGATCAAGCACGACCTCGCCGAGTTCGCGGGCGCGTTGTATACGCGTTTTGATGACGCTGGCCTGGCCCATGGCGCCGTCCCGCCCGTTCGCCAGGACGGGCCACGCGGAACCACACCACCCGCCCTCAATCTCACGAGCATGGCCTGGCACGCCGGCGCCGCACTGAGCATGACCTTTGAAAGCCCACACGGCTTCCGCGATGCAGACGTCGCCTTTGACTACGACCAGATCCTGCAAATCCATCACATCCTTTTCGAAGCCGCCGCCCACCACCTGCTGCCGACTACGTGAGAGATGACGGTTCCACGACAATGCCCCAACGGCGCCTGAGGAATAGGCAGCAACGCCATAAGGCAACTGGCGGCCTTCGACCAAGCCACACTCCACAGCGTCTCATTACGTCGCGGGCAAGCCGTTTGATCAACTACCAGGAGGGTTGGACTCCGCGTCGGACGCCCCTACCCGCGTGGCGAGCCGCTTACAGACCTGCTCGAGCCATGGCCTCTCGGGACGTGCATACGGACGAAACTTCTCCAAGCGTCCCAGCTCTTCGCTGTACAGCAGCGCTCGATGGAGTCCCAGGCTGCCGGCAACCGGCGAGTCGATAAGGTTACTCGAATCCGTGGCACTCATCTGGAACAGCACACGACCGTCAAACTCGCCTCGCGTCTGGCGGTCCAATATCCGATCCAACCCAGCCGCTGTATCGAGCCATGCAAGCGTGTGCATCCCCAGCGCCGGCCCCTCGCGAAGCAGCTCGGCAAACTGCCTGTCGGCCGAGACAGGCGCATCCGCCTCCAGCGAAGACAAGCCAAAATCGTCTTCCTGCCGTCGCAGCACCCGATACCGCTGGAGACCGTAGATCAACACGTAGATGTCGGCCGCAGCAGGCAGCGTGGTCGCCAGCCTGGCCTGCATCTCGCGAGCAAGCTCGTCGATCGCCTCGGCGACGTCGCGAAAGTTCACCATGCGAGCGGTGTGCGGCAGCAGCTCGGCGATCCCTCTCAGGACGTTCGCATGCGGCGAGTCGGCCGGGTTGCCGTCCAGGATGAAGAACCTCGCAGCTTCGGGCGAGCGCTGCGCCGCCAGGCAGACCAGCGCCGCCGCCATGATGCCCAGCGCCGCCTCGTCCCGCTGACCCACCAGAAGCAAATTGGCCCCGCTCTGACGTCGAAACGCCACCGACGTCGGATCCTTGATGGCCACAGGTTCGCCAAGCCAGACCCGCGGCGGCCCCGACGCCGCAGACCAAACGTCGCCATCGACAAGGGTTGCCAACTGACGATTCTTTCTGATGTCCGCCGGTGCGTTGCCCTCGAAAACGATCATGGGCTCTCGCTCGGGACACCGCCGGCGGGCCAGCTCGGCCACCTGGCTCAGGCACGCGTCCCGCTGCCGCTCAGGCAGCCAGGCCGTCTGGAACGGATTGTTTCCCGCCACCAGCCCGCCTGCATCGTTGTAGATGGCTTCACCCGGACGCGAGAGCAGCCTCGGAGCCACGTTGTCATCGTCGAGAATGAGTTGAGCGTCGGCCTCGCTGCACTGAAGCGCAATACGGACGGCCATCTGTCCTATTGTGCTGCGTGCCAGCCCCGATGTGCCTCCCAAGGTTTGCGACCCCAGCAAAACGTGGATGCCGAAAGCGCGCCCCTGACGCACCAGTCGGTCCAACAGAATGGCCGCATCCTGCGAAAGCTTGTCGTCCTCTGTGAAGAACGTCTGGAACTCGTCGACGATCAGTAGCGTCCTGGGCAGCGTATTGCCCGTCTTCTGCCGATACGAGGTAAGATCCTGCACGCGGGCGTTTCGAAACAACTCGCCGCGATGCGCCATCTCCCGGTCGAGACGCTGGAGCACGCTCAGGCCGAACTCCCGATCGCTCTCGATGGCAACCGCCCGCGCGTGAGCCAAATCGTTCACCACGTAGCTCTTGAACTCCACGCCTTCCTTGAAGTCGACCAGGTAGAACTCGACCTCATCCGGAGGATACCACAGGGCGAGATTGGTGATGATCACGTGCAGCAGCGTCGACTTGCCCGAGCCCGTCTTGCCCGCAATCAGGCCATGCTGTGCAACCCCCCGTCCGAGCCTGAGGTGCTGCAAACGGGTCGCACCGCATCGGCCGATCGGCACGTGCAGGTCGTCTTTGCTGTCGTCCGTCCACTGACGATCCGCAGGCGGGGCCACGCTGTCGAACGGCACCTCGACGCGCTTGGCGGCGATCGCACGCCTTCCCACGCCGCGCATGATCTCCGTCATGCGTGCCTCCGACGGCGGACGATCGAGCTTCAACGGGAAGTGCCCGAAGACGTCGTCCTGCCAAACGAATCCACCCTCCTGGTGAGTCAAATGGATGCACCCGGCCTGCAAATCCTCCAAGCCCATACTCCGCGGAAGCAACTGGCGCGTGTCGTGGCAGATCAGAGCGTACACGCCGCAGCGCGCCCCGCTCGTCACGATACTGCCAAGCCGTCTGACGGCGGTCTCGCTGAAGTTGGTCGGGAAGTCAGCCACGACAAGAAAGCGATACGGCTCGGCCAGTTCGCCCGCCTGCTGGTTGTACTGCTCGATCGTGGCAAACTCGTTACGCAGGTACTTCTGAATCACGTTCTCCATGTGATTGGTCAAGTCCGTAAGTCGCTGTTCCACATGGGCCGCCTCGGTCCAGATCCTCCCGCCGATCAGCGAATCGTCGTAGTCGGCCAAGTGCATGAACCCGGCAAACGGCTCGCCCAGTCCGATCGGGTCGATCACCGTGAAGTGCACGCGGCCCGGCGGCAGCGAAGTCAGCAGCCGGAGCATCACGGCACGCAGCGCCTCCATGGCCGTGCTGCGGCCGCTCTGGTCGGTCTGAAGCAGAAGAGAGCATCGATCCGGGAACGACAGAAGGGCCGGCACCGCGATCCGACGTGATCGGTCGATATCGAACCCGGCTCGGCGTCGAACGACGCCCGCCAATCGCCCCAGCGCCACGCGAAACTCGCCGAAGCGAGGCAGAGCCGCCCGCTCATCGGGAGTCGACGAAGCCGACCCTTTCACCTCCGGCCAGTCGCCGGCCAGGCAGGCCTTCAGGCGTGCCGTCTCCTGAAGGAACTCTTCAATACACGACAACCCCCGGTCCCACCGATGGTGAAGTGCATTGCGCGAAGAATCGTACTCCGACCGACTCGCCTCAACGCGTTTCTCGCACCGCTCGCGCGCCAGTTGCAGATAGCGCTCGTACCGCTGCCGCACCGCCGCCTCAGTCTGCCGACACGATTCGGCCGCTTGCCGCAGGTCGCTATCTCGACACTCCTCGAGCTGCCGGCGCTTCGTCGAATAGCTTCCCTCCAACGTTTGCGTGGCTTCCGCCCGCCGCCGACGGCTCTCGGCCACCGTCAAATCAAAGTGCTCCTGGGCGCTTCGAACTCTGCGCTCGCGCTTCGCTACCGCCTGCGCCTCCCGCTCGCCACGCTCCTTCCTCGCCCATTTCAGGTACCGCTCCAGAGCGGCACCCGCCGCAACCAACGCCTCACGCAGTGGAACGTACACTGCCAACACGCGAGACCGAGCCACCCGACGCAGAACGTGCCCCGCCAACAACGAAACGGCCGCCGCCACCAGCCCGACCACCGGACCGCTCACCCGGAACGGACAGTTACTCGGTATCCCCTGAAGCGCCAGCAACCCCGTCAGACCCACCGCACCGGCACAAATCAGCAGAACATATACGTGCGGGCGGTAACCCACGAACAGTTGCGCAACGCCCAGATCCGCCAGTTCGCTCAGATACCGCTGCGCTGTCTCGTGCTCGCGCCGAAACGCGATCAACGCCTCCTCCGAAATCGACTCCGCATCCTCGGCCCCTTCGATGGTCGGCGCGGGCCTTTGCCGATACCGCTCCAGCAACCACCGGGCCTGGTCATCCAGCGCCGTCACCCGGCCTTGCAGACCCGACACGCGCTTCCGGATCCTGCGGAATTCCTTCCGCAGGCCCTCCTTCGTGGCCTCGCTGACGGTCTCGGCCACCCACAACTCATGGTCCAACTCGTTCTTGGCCCCAGCTTCAGCCGCCTCGGCCTCGTCCGCGATGCGGTCGCGCTCGGCTTGCGTGTCCGCTTCGAGCGGCCTGATTTCGCCCTCATAGCGGCTGCGGATTCGCTGGACCTGACCCTCATAGTCTTGGCCGACCTCCCGCTCCAACGCCTGCCGTCGATGCGAAATCCTCGTAAGAGTGTTCTGGAGGTCGCGTTGGGCCGCGCCCTTTTCACGAACCCATCGCTCTTCGATCTGCTGCTGCCCCGGCTGCACGCCCTCCGCCGAGAGTTCGAGCAACTCGCGCAGCGCCTCCCGTTGAAGCTCCTGATACGTGCAGTCTTTACCGGGCGATTTATATACCATAGAACCTCGCGGATGACTCACCACCGCTGGCGTGCCCGCCCGTGGCCGCAGGCCCGCGCCTCAGCCGCTTATCACTCGCAATCGCGTCGGGCCTGAGCCAGCACGGTTCTCATGTGCCCCAGCGCCGCCTCGACCGTGCGCAACTGCGGCCATAGCGGCGACACGTGCTCCGCCTCGAATCGCCTGCTGTTCTCGTCGCGCCAAACCGCCTTGGTCCCATGCCATCGAATGCGCAGTTCCTTCGATGCCTGCTTGATCTTGCCCTGAGCAACGTCGACACTCATCCTGTCTTCCACCTACGTAGCCACCACCTCGCCCTTCGCTCCACAGGCGACGGCCCGTTCATTCCTCTGCCACACTCCCATCCCTCTGCCACACCGCCGTCCCGTCGGCGTCGAACACCACCTCTACCGCGTGTCCATCCAACACGACCAACCACCCGGGCGGCAACTGCAAAATCTCCGTCCAGTCAGGCCGCCTCTCCAGCAGGTCGGCAGCTTCTACGCCTTGGTGGCTCTCGGCTATCCGGCTATCCGCAAAGCCAACGTACCCGGCACACCCCCCTGACCCGACAGACTCCAGGCGCTCGAAGTACAAATGCGGATGCTCGCACGATCCAACAGCCATCACGATCTTGTCACGCGACGCGACCGAAACCTCCTTGGTCGCGAGCGCAGCGAGCGCCGCGCGATCCGTCTCGCGGAGCTCCGGGCGCCTCAGCCAACCGGAGTCGGGCTCGCCAACGGGTATGCCGTCCCGGACGCCGGCAGGCGGTGTCCTGGCTCGAAGCGACGCACACGTCGTCACCGATAGGTCATCGGGCACTTCCGCTTCGGGCGCCTCCGCCGCCACGCGATCTGCGACGGGTTTCGCCTCGTCGGTTTGCGACAGCCCGCCCGGCTCCGCCATAGTCGGAGGCACCAGCGCAACATAGGAGTCCAACGCCCGAATCATCCCATCCAACCGGCCGGTGGACCTCGGCACGCCCGCCTCCACGGCATGTTCGAGCCCCTGAACCGTTGCCTTGAAGTTGAACGTCTCGATCTCCAGTTGGCGCACCCATCGACGAACGTTCGCCAGCTTCTGCTCGGCCTCCTCCAGTTGTCTGACGGCCGCCGCCAATGCCTTCCGTTCTTCCACGTCCGACGCCCGCCCCCCCAGCGCCGTGCCCTGCATCTTCTTCTGTTGCAGCGCCGCCTTGGCGCGGGCGACCAATTCGGTGCGCTTGCGAACCTGCCCCTTCCAATAGCTGTGCTGGTCCTGTTTCAGCCAGATGATCGTTCGACGTATCTCGCCCTCGGCCTCGTCCAACGCAAGCCGCACCACCTCGGCAAACGTACAGAGCGCGACCTTGAAATCCTGCAAGGCCCCAAACGAGTCGACTCGTGCGAACTGGCTCATGCCACGGTCCTACCGCTGCCGGAGGTACTCCTCGATGTGGCCGGCCTTCTTGACGAGAAAGGCCACATGCCGATCGGACGATTCAACAAAGCGAGAAAGCGTCCTCATGGTCTGCTGAAACTCATCGAAGAACTTACGCTGCTCCTGGTCACGCCACGTGCTCTCGAGCCCGAGCATCCGCGCGTGGAGTCCGGCCGTCAGGCTCTGAAGTTCGGCGTTAAAGCGGCTGAGATCTTTCGCGAAACGCCTCAACGCTTCAGGATCCACATCGGCTTTGGCCATATCAAAAACCCCGTCTGGCTGCGTCCCCCGCAAGTCCGCCAAGCACACAACCTGCATGATACGCATTTCCGCCAGTCGGTGGAAGAGGCAGCGTCCCAGCCGTCACGCCGTGCAGACACTCGTTCCACCAGTTGTACTCCCCCAGACCCACTCGCGGGATCGCCGGCGCCTCGTGAAGCATCTGCCCCACCTTCTCCGCCAGCGACAGCCGCGACATCAGATCGTCCACCCGCCGGTCCACCGGCAACGCCGCATCCAGATACGGTCCCATAAGCTCATCTGACATCTCGTAGTCTCCCGCGAAGCCTTTCCCCGCCCTGCCTCGACATCGACGCCGGAACGCAAAGTGTCGGCCGCATGCGTGCGGCGGTCAACCACCCGCCGACCCGCCCGACCGCCCTGCTGCCGGCCGATCTATATCCGGACCTATATAAACGCTAATCTTTTGGCAGCACGACATTTGTATCGTATGTTTGCGGTTGATCGTCGGGCGCCGCCGCACCGGCCGACACGGACCGATAGCTACCGCCACGACAGCCCGCCTGTCCCGGTCCACACGTCGGCGATGCCGTAGCCGCCCTCTGACGGATGTTTGTACTTTGTACCCGCAGTCGGCGTGTACCCAGCATTCCAACCGCGGGCTGCTTCCTTGCGAAGGACGGGGACACTCATGACCGTTCGACAGCGACTTACGGCAGGCTGCCTGCTGCTCTTCGTGCTGATGTTCGTCGTCGTCGCCCTACAGACCATTACCGCCATCAGCCACACGCGCACCTGCGCGCAGATCTGCGCCGCACAAGACGGCCGGCAGGACACCGCTGGGCTACAGCAACACGCAACGGCCGGTCCTCAACCGGACGCAGATCGCTTCACGCAGTTGGCTGCACATACGCTCAGGAGCAACCGGCTGACGGCGATTCTGATCGCCCTGTGCGCCATCGCGGGCGTGTTGTCCGGATACCTCTGCATCCTTTCGTGGGACAGGCTCGGGCGCGGCATGCGCGGTCTCCAGACCGGCCTGCAAAGTCTCGCCTGCGGCGTGTGGGACACGGTCATCGAGTATCCGTGGCAGGATGAGTTCGGCCAGTGCGCCAAGCACTTCAACAAAATGGCCTCGCAGTTGCGCAACCATACCGAACTGCTCACCCGCATGGCCAGTCGCGACCCCCTTACCGATCTGCTCAACCGACGCATGTTCATGGAGCACCTTGCCCGTGAGGTGGCCATCGCCCGCCAGCTCAACGGAAAGCTCTCGCTCATCATGATCGACCTCGACCACTTCAAACAGGTCAACGATCGCTACGGCCACGCCTTCGGTGACCGTGCCCTCAGTCATATCGGGGCCCGCCTGCGCGCGCTGGTGCGCGAGTCCGATCACGTGGGCCGACTCGGCGGCGAGGAACTGGCGATCCTCCTGCCCGCGGCTGACATCCATGAGGCCGTTCGTGTCGCCGAGCAATTGCAGAGCTCGCTGGCCTGCGAGAAGTTGCCCTGCGGCTCGGAATCGGTCCGACTATCGGCCAGCTTCGGCGTGGCCCAGCTCGATGTGGAAGGCCAGGAAGCACCCGACGACCTCCTGCGACGGGCCGACCGCGCCCTCTACGCCGCCAAAGGCCGCGGACGAAACGCCGTGGTCGCCGCGGGGCTCGACGAGCCCGACGACGATCCTGAGTTGCCCAGCCGCTCAGACCGACGTGACAGCAAGGGTGAGCGTACGGCCGGTGCCCTCCACTTCGACAGCGACTCGCTAGGCCTGATTGGCTCGATGTTCACCCTGCTTCACGTCATGCCCGACAAACACCGCGTCGCCACCGACTTGATCGAGCAGGTAGCCGCCATCCTCGACTGTCAGCGGGTCACGCTCTTGATGATCAGCCCCTCGTCCGAAGAACTCTACGTCGAGGCGGCGCGCGGACTGCCCATGGAGAAATCCGTCGTACGCATCCCGATGGCCGATGCCCCCCTCGAGGCCATCCTCAACCCCGACGAGGACGAGCACGCCTTCAACTGGCGACGTATGCCGCCCGACGTGCTCGTTCGCGGACGACGCAGCGACGCACACAGCATCAATGACGTCGTGTACATCGCGCTGGCCGTCCAGGGCGAGCCCATCGGCCTGATCGTGGCCACCGAAAGGAAGTCCAGCCATCCACCCACCAAGCGGCAGCTCGCCGTGCTGCGGGCCCTGGCCGCCATCGGATCGGTCGCCGTCAAGAACTGCATGCTGTCGTCCGATCGCGAGGACCAGTGGATCGGTTCGATCCGTGCCCTCGCCAGCGCCATGGACGCCAACGATCCCTACACCTGCAATCACTCCACTCGCGTCGCCTGGATGGCTGTGCGAATCGGTCGAACGCTCGGCATGAGCAGCGAGACCGAGCTTCGCGCCCTCCACATGGCCGGGCTGGTGCACGACATCGGCAAAATCGGTATCCCCCACCCCGTGCTGCAAAAGTCCACGCGCCTGCGGCGGCACGAGTACCGCGCCATCCAGGAGCACTGCATGATCGGCGCACGCATCCTGGAGAACATCCCGCGCCTACGCTCGGCCACCGAAGCCGTCCTGCATCACCATGAGTGGTTCGACGGCTCGGGGTACCCCAACGGAATCGCCGGCGAGGAAATTCCCCTGGCCAGCCGCATCCTCGCCGTCGCCGACGCCTTCGACGCCATGACCTCCGAGCGCCCCTATCGCGACGCCATGCCGACCGACGTCGCCGTCGCCGAAATCAAGAAGTCCGCCGGCCAGCAGTTCGACCCCATGGTCGTCGACGCCTTCATCCGCAGCTTCGATGAGTCGCTGCCCTCCGAACTCGAGCTGCTGCTCCAGGCCGGCACCGCCGAAACCGACGACACGCAGGCAACCCATACCGACACCCCCCAGCCCCAGCCCGCCGCGTCATAAGAATATAGAGGGTCTGATTGTCCGGGATTCGCTGAATCGGCACACGCCGGCGACCGCGCGAGTTCCCGCGCTAGGTCGGGCTCGACTCGGCGTCGGGCTTCTCCCCCTCCTCCGCCAGTCTCTGTCGTAGCTGCTCGGCGACTTCGTCGCCGGCGATCCGCCGCGCCTCGGCCACCGGATCGACCCCCACTCCCACCAGGTTGCGGGCACCT
>Ga0272441_10013321_pt1 | contig 11844 bp, 9 predicted proteins | sample SSMProp6N_FD_193582 | JGI IMG/M metagenome (GOLD analysis project Ga0272441, IMG submission 193582) | Marine sediment archaeal communities from Little Sippewissett salt marsh, Falmouth, MA, United States - SSM-Prop-6N | ecosystem: Environmental > Aquatic > Marine > Wetlands > Sediment ...
GAGGCGGACGCGGTGTGTTTTGGCGAGATGGGCATCGGCAACACCTCCGCCGCAGCGCTGTTGGCACACAAGATCCTCGGTCTGCCATTGGCCGATGTGACGGGGCCGGGCACCGGCCTAAACGCCGAAGGGCTAGCCCGCAAACAGGCATTGTTGCGCCAAGCGGCCGCGCGCACCGCGGCGCGCTTGCCGGCGGAAGCGGCGCTGGCTGAATATGGCGGGTTTGAGATCGCCATGATGGCCGGCGCCATCGAAGGCGCGGCGGCACAATCGCGGGTGGTGATTATCGATGGCTTTATCGCCACCGCTGCCGCCCTCATCGCCGTGCACAGAACAGCCGCTATCGCCGATTTTCTTGTGTATTCGCATATCTCGGCCGAACGCGGCCACGGCGCCATGCTGCATGCCCTGGGCGCCACGCCGCTGCTCGATTTACGCTTGCGGCTTGGCGAAGGTACCGGCGCGCTGTTGGCCTGGCCGCTGGTTAAGGCGGCGGCGGCCATGCTCACCCGCATGGCCAGCTTCGAGGATGCCGGCGTTACCGGCCCGATCTGATGACCAGGCTGCGTCATGAGACACACGTCTTTTTGCTGGCGGTGCAATTTCTAACGCGGCTACCGGTGCCGCGCTCGATCCCCTACACGCCGGCGCGCATGCAAGCCGCGGTGCGCTATTACCCGCTGGTCGGAGCGGTGATCGGCGCCATCGCGGCGGCCGTCTATTGGGCCAGCACATACGCCGTTACGCCGCTGCTGGCGGTTTTGCTGTCCACGGCGGCAAGCCTGCTGCTCACCGGCGCGTTTCATGAAGATGGCTTGGCCGATACCTTCGATGGCATTGGCGGCGGCCACACCCGCGTGCAAATGCTGGAGATCATGCGCGATAGCCGCATCGGCACCTATGGCACGGTGGCGCTGGTCATGGTGCTGGCTTGCAAGGTGGCCGCGGTAAATGCGCTGCCGGTCGCCATGGCCACCGTCGGGCTTATCGCCGCGCATACCCTGTCGCGGGTATCGAGTGTGATAGTCATCGCCACCGGCACCTATGTGGGCGGCGGCACCGGTAAGCATACAGCGCACGGCATCAGCCGGGCCGGGCTAAGCGTTGCCGTGCTTACCGGCGTCATGGGCTTAGCCGCAATCGCTTGGTGTATATCGCCGCTTGCAGCGCTTGCGGCCGGCGCCGGGCTTATCGCCGGGCACGGCCTTATGCGGCTCTATACGCAGCCCCGCCTCGGCGGCTATACGGGCGATACGCTGGGCGCGGTCCAGCAGGTAAGCGAACTGGGTGTCTATATGGGGCTGGTGGCATGTCTTTAGTGTTGCTGCGGCATACCCAACCGGCGGTGGCCGACGGCATCTGCTATGGGCGCACCGACCTGGACGTTGCCGCCAGCTTTGCCGGCGACGCCGATAAGGTCATCAGCGCCATCCGCCGCCCGGATGTCTTGGTCTCCAGCCCGTTGAAACGGTGCCGCGCCTTAGCGGTGCGCTTAGGGCAGGCGTTCAACCTGCCGATCGGCATTGACGCGCGGCTGACGGAAATGGACTTCGGCACCTGGGAAGGCTGTGCCTGGGCAAAGATACCGCGCGGCGAGCTTGACCTGTGGGCGCAAGATTTTTTCAACGCCCGGCCCCATGGCGGCGAAAGCGTGGCGATGCTGCGCCGCCGGGTGCAGGACGCGCTACAAGACTATCGCCCCCACGGCCAAAGCTATTTGCTGGTGACCCACGCCGGGGTCATCAAAGCCGCCTGCGCCCGCGGCGAGGCGCCGGAAGATTTTGCCACACCGATTGATTTCGGCGGCACGCATGAACTGGCCGCACACAAGGACACATGACCCATGGATAAGACCGACGATCATAAGGCCGACATGAAGGCCCTGCAGGCCGAGCAACGGCGCAAAACCAAACAAGCAAGCGACCCGGGGCGCGGCCTAGTGCTGGTCCATACCGGCGACGGCAAGGGCAAGTCCAGCGCCGCCTTCGGCGTCATCGCCCGCGCCTTAGGTTGGGGGCATCGGGTAGGCGTGGTGCAATTCATCAAGGGCACGTGGGTGACCGGTGAAAACCAGTTCTTTGCCCGCTTTCCCGATGCCTTGGACTGGCACACTATGGGTGAAGGGTTCACCTGGGATACGCAAGACAAAGACCGCGACATCAAAGCGGCCGAGGCGGCGTTTGCCCGCGCCTGCGAGATGATGGCCAGCGGTGATTACGACCTAATCGTGTTAGACGAAATCAACATCGCGCTGGGCTATGACTACCTCACGGTTGAGGCGGTTCTGGCCGGGCTGCAAAGCCGGGCGCAACGCACCAGCGTCATTTTAACGGGGCGCGGCGCCAAGCCTGAGATATGCGCGTACGCCGACTTAGTGAGCGAGATGCGCGAGATCAAGCATCCCTTCGCCGCCGGCATCAAGGCGCAAAAAGGTATCGATTTTTGAGCCGGCGGCCGACACGGGCGCCCAATATTGACACCCACATTCAAATACCAGATATCTGCGCTTAGATGGTGCCCCGTTAACGGGGGCTAAGAGGGAACCTGGTGCAAATCCAGGACTATGCCCGTAACTGTCAGCCGCGAGCGACCGGCCGGTTACGCCACTAGGACAGCGATCCTGGGAAGGCGGCCGGGAGCTACGACCGGCAAGTCAGGAAACCTGCCATCGCGTCGTGCGTCCGGGACCCGGGGCCAGGTCCAAAGGGCGGGAAAGCCCTTGCCTTTCCTCAATAGCGACACTGAGAGACCGCACCGCCCGCGCCGATACCCGGCCGGGTGATCGATGTCGTTATGACGGACGCACCGGACCCAGCGGCGCGTCCGGGGAGTTGAGCATGGCCCATTGGCCACGGCCGCCAACAGCGCTGGCTTTAGCGGGCGCCGCATCGCTCTGTGCTATCGTGATCGGCGGCGCGCCGGCCGGTGCGCAGACGCCGGCCGGCGATGCCCCGCTGACACTCGATCCGGTTATTGTCGAAGGCTCCCGCCTGCAGCAATCCACAACCGAGGTAGGCTCCAGCGTTTCGATCATCACCGCGGACGATATCAAGCGCCAGGGGTTTGATTTCGCGGTCGACGCCATTGCCTCCGCACCCGGCGTTACCATCAATCAGAACGGGGCGTTTGGCGGCCAGGCGAGCGTGCGCATTCGCGGCAATTCGAGCGATCAAACCCTGGTGCTGATCGACGGCGTCGTCGTCAATGACCCGTCGACGCCCGGCGGCGGGTTCGACTTTTCCCGCCTCGGAACGGAAAACATCGAGCGCATCGAAATTCTCAAAGGCCCGCAATCGACCCTATGGGGTGCGGATGCCATCGGCGGCGTTGTCAGCATCACGACAAAACGCGGCCAGCAAGGCTTCGGCGGCACGGTTTTTGGCGAATACGGCTCGTTCAATACGTTCCGCGGGTCGGGGGCGGCCACCGGCGGCAACGCGTTGGGCGATTTCCGCGTCGCGGTGACCGGCATCATCAGCGACGGCATTTCAAAGGCCGATGAAGACAACGGCAACCCAGAAGAAGACGCGTTTCACAGCCTTAGCTTATCCGGCCGCGGCACGCTCAACCTGCCGGCCGATGCGCAGCTTGACGTAAGCCTTCTGTACACGGACGCACGCACCGAGTTCGATAGTTTTTCCTTCGGCGCCGAAGGCGGCGTCAGCGACGGCGACGAGGTGAGCGAAACGGAAGAATTTTCCGGCAGCGCCACGTTAAAAGTGCCGCTCTTCGGGGGCCGCTTTCAAAACATCCTGCTCGGCGGGTATTCAACCATCGACCGGGAAAATTTCTTTGAGGGGGACCCGAGTTTCCAGGCCGATGGCAATCGGACAACGTTTAGATATCAAGGCACGTTTCAAATCAGCGACGCGCATAAGCTTGCTTTCGGTGCCGAGCGCGAAGAAACTTCCGCCAATGGCGAGGAAAGGGCCATCAATGGCTTTTTCGGGTTGTACGAGTTCAAACCAATTCAGACGGTGACGCTCACCGGCGGCGTGCGCGTGGATGACGACGATACGTTTGGCTCAAAAACCACTGGCCGGGTGGCGGCGGCGTATAACCCGACGCCACAATGGACGGTGCGCGGCAGTTGGGGGCAAGGGTTCAAACCGCCGACGCTGTTTCAGTCCACGTTTTTTTGCTGTGGCGCCACCAGCCCCAATTCTGACCTCGAAGCGGAAACCTCAGAAGCCTTCGACGTAGGCGTTGATTTTCAAACGCGCGACAGGCGCGGCGCGTTGGGGGTGACCTATTTCAATCAGGATACGGATAACCTAATTACCTTTTCGTTCGCCGCCGGCGGGTTTGAAAACATCGCCGAAACCCATTCAGAAGGCGTTGAAGTCGTCGGCAGCTACGCCCCGACCGATTGGCTGACGCTCACCGCCAACTACGCCTATATTGACGCCGAGGAAGGCGACGGCACGGCGTTGATACGGGTGCCGCGCCATTCCGGCGATGCGACGGTGCTTGTTGACCCGCAAGGACCGTTCTCCGGCGCGCTGTTGGTGCGCTATAATAGCGAAGAAGAGGATTTCAACGATACGGTAGATAGCTGGGTTCGGGTCGACCTGAACGCCGCCTACGATATTACCGAGCATGTGGAGCTATTCGGGCGGATAGAAAACCTGTTTGACGCCGACTACCAGCAGATACTCGGATTTGGTACGCTAGGCATTTCCGGTTCGTTCGGCGTGCGGCTCAGCTACTAAGATGGCGCGGTGGGTCATGATTTTGCTCGGCGTGGTCAGCTTGCTCGGCAGCGGTGCGCAGGCCGCGCCGCCCCAGCGCGTTATCAGTCTTGATTATTGCGCCGACCAATACGTGCTCACATTCGTGCCGCGGGCGCATATTCTAGCGGTCTCGCCGGATGCGGATGCACCATTTTCCTATATGCGGGATGCAGCGCGCGGGCTTACCAAGATCCGCCCGCGCGCCGAAGACGTGTTGATCGCGCAGCCTGATCTGATCGTCCGCTCTTATGGCGGCGGGCCGAACGCCGCGGCGTTGTTCACGCGCGCGGGCGTGCCGGTGCTTACCGCCACACCGGCACACAACCTTGCCGGCGTGCGGCAAACAACATTGGATATGGCGGCCGCATTAGGGCAAGCGGAACACGGCATCGCCGTCGTCGCCGATATGGATCGGCGGCTTGCTGCACTCAAAGCGCAACGCCCGCCGCGCACCGCGCTTTATGTAACACCCTCCGGCTGGACGAGCGGGCCCGGCTCGCTGATGGACGCCATGCTGCAGGCCGCCGGCCTTGCGAATTTCCAACGCCAGCCGGGATGGCGGTCGCTGCCGCTAGAGCGGCTCGCCTACGAACGGCCACAGCTTATTGCCGCGGCCTTTTTTGATCATGCCGCACCGCATCTGGCCAATTGGGGTGCCATGCGCCACCCGGTAGCGCGCGCGCAAATACGCGATGTGCCGACGGTATTTTTGTCCGGCGCCTGGGTTGCGTGCGGCGGCTGGTTCTTGGTCGACGCCATCGAGGCGCTTGCCAAGGCGCCTGCGCCATGACCCATAACCCCATGACCCCTAACCAGGCGCTCATTCCGGTATTGTTGGCTGCAAGCCTGATAAGCCTTGTGGCCGCGTGCCTGCTGGGGGCGACAGCGATGCCGCCGGGGCGCGTAGTGGCAGCGCTGCTAGGGCAGGGGACGCCCGGAGATGTGACCGTCATCTGGCACATCCGCCTGCCGCGGGCGCTGGCGGCATTTGTGGTCGGGGCAGCGCTTGGTATCAGCGGCGCGGCATTACAAGGCCTGTTGCGCAATCCGCTCGCCGAACCCGGTGTGCTAGGGGTGACGTCGGCGGCCGCCCTTGGGGCGACCTGTGCGCTATATTACGGCGCCGTCGGGATAAGCCCTTGGGCCTTGCCTGTGGCCGCGATCCTCGCCGCGCTGCTGGCAACGGCGCTGATCGCGATGGCCGCCATACGCACCCAATCGGTGGTGACCTTGATCCTTATGGGCGTTGGCCTTTCCAGCTTTTGCATTGCCTTGATGAGCCTGCTCATCAACTTAGCGCCCAACCCGTTTTCGCTGTCCGACATGCTTAACTGGATGCTTGGGTCGGTCGCCAATCGCAGCTTTGACGACATCACCCTAGCAGCGCCGTTTCTGCTGCTTGGCTGCGCCTTGCTCATCGCCACACGGCGCGGGCTTTCCGCCTTGACGCTGGGCGAAGAGGGCGCAAGCGGCGTTGGCGTTGATTTGCGGCGGCAACGGATACTCGTGGTTACCGGCGCCGGCCTTGCCAGCGGCGCGGCGGTGGCCATTGCCGGCGCCATCGGCTTTGTCGGCATCGTCGCGCCGCATATCGTGCGGCCGTTTGTGGCCTATGATCCGGCCCGCTCGTTGCTGCCGTCGGCGCTGCTCGCCGGTGTTTTTCTGGTGGTCGCCGATATCGGTGTGCGCCTGTTGCCGACCAGCGCCGAATTGCGGCTTGGCGTCGTCGCCGCGCTGATCGGCGCCCCGGCTTTTGTATGGATAGCTATGCGCCGGCGAGCAGGCCATGACTGAATTGCGCGCGCACAACATCACCGTGCATGCCGCCGGCACCCCGCTCGTGCGCGATGCCTCTTTTACCTTGGCGCCCGGCACGCTTGTCGCCCTGATCGGGCCCAACGGTGCCGGCAAGACCACATTGCTGCGCGCCGCCTTGGGCCTTGTTAAGCCCACCACCGGCACGGCGACGCTGGACGGCGATACCGTACGCACCCTCACCGCATCCCAGCGCGCCCGCCGGGTGGCGTATTTGCCGCAGAGCCGCCCCTTGGCCTGGCCCAATACCGTGCGCGACGTGGTTGCGCTTGGGCGGTTCGCCCACGGCGTTACCCTTGGCCGCTTGAGCGGCCGCGACGCGGAGGCGGTAGCGCGCGCGATGGCGGCGTGCGACCTCACCCACTTGGCGCAACGCAAGACCGATACGTTGTCCGGCGGCGAATTGGCCGGCGTGCACTGCGCGCGGGTTTTTGCCGCCGAGGCACCGTTGCTGGTGGCCGACGAACCGGTCGCCTCGCTTGACCCACGCCACCAATTTCGGGTGATGGACCTCATACGGCGTTTTGTCGACGGCGAGGACGGACCCCAGAGCAGGAAGGGGAGCGGGAAGGATAGCGGGGGCGGGGCGCTTGTGGTGCTGCACGACATCGACCTTGCCAGCCGTTACGCCGACCGGGTGATCTGCATGACCCAAGGCCAGATCGTGGCCGATGGCCCACGCGACGCGGTGATCACGCCGGCACGGCTTGCCGATATATACAAGATACGCGCGCGCGTGGACGGGGCGCGCGTGCAGATTGACGGGCCGCTTTAGTGGCTCGCGCGGTGATGATCCAAGGCACCGGGTCGGATGTGGGTAAGTCCGTTATTGTCGCCGGATTGTGCCGCGTGGCGCACCGCCGCGGCATGCGGGTGGCACCGTTCAAGCCGCAAAACATGTCCAACAATGCCGCGGCGTGTGCATCCGGCGGCGAAATCGGCCGCGCCCAGGCATTGCAGGCGCGCGCCGCCGGCCTTGCGCCGGAAACCGACTTCAACCCGGTGCTGCTCAAACCGCAATCGGACCGCACGTCGCAAGTTGTAGTGCACGGCCAAGCGCTCACCGCGCTCGAAGCCTTCGACTATATGGCGCACCGCGGCAGGCTTATGGGCGCGGTTATGCAAAGTTTTGCGCGGCTTGCGGCAACCTATGAGCTGATTATCGTCGAAGGGGCGGGCAGCCCGGCGGAGATAAACCTAAGGGCCGGCGACATCGCCAATATGGGCTTTGCCCGCCGGGCCGGGGTGCCGGTGTGCCTTGTGGGCGATATCGATAAAGGCGGCGTCATTGCCAGCCTTGTCGGCACCCAGGCGGTGCTCGACCCGGATGATGCGGCGCTGATCGGCGGATTTGCCATCAACAAGTTTCGCGGCAACCGCCGCCTGTTTGACGCCGGCATAGCGGAAATTGAAGCACGCACCGGCTGGCCGTGCTTGGGCGTCATTCCGTGGCTGCAGGCGCCCGCCAAGCTGCCGGCCGAAGACGCGGTGGCATTGTCGCGCCCCACGGCGCAAGCAGCGGCGCCGTTGCGGATTGCCGCGCCGATGCTCTCCCGGATCGCCAATTTTGACGACGCCGACCCGCTCCGCCGCGAGCCGGCAATCGCATTCCAATGGGTGGCGCCGGGCAGCCCCATCCCGCGCGATCAGCACGTCATTATTCTGTTTGGCAGCAAATCGACGCGCGATGAACTAGCGTTTCTGCGCGCGCAAGGCTGGCATCACGATATTCTGGCCCATGCGCGGACCGGCGGCCGCGTGCTTGGCGTGTGCGGCGGCTACCAAATGCTCGGCCGCACGGTCGCAGACCCGGCCGGCGTGGACGGCACGCCCGGCAGTCAAGACGGCCTGGGCTTGCTGGATGTTACAACCGTCATGGCCCCACACAAGCGCGTGCGCCCCGCCCAAGGGCACTGCGCGCGCACCGGCGCGCCCGTCCACGGCTACGAAATCCACAATGGCGACACCGACGGGGCGGATTGCGCGCGGCCGCTATTGCACCTCGCCGACGGCCCCGACGGCGCGCACAGCGCGGATGGCCGCATCGCCGGCACCTATTTGCACGGGCTGTTTGCCAATGATCTCTATCGCGCTCAGTGGTGCACCCATATGCGCGCCGGCACCGCATCCACCCTAGCGTATGACGCCAGCATCGATGACGCGCTCGATAGCCTCGCAGACGCTCTCGAAGCGGCGTTGGATACGGATGGTATTTTTGCGCTGGCGCGCACAACAGCGGCAATAGCGGCCTTTAGCCTTTGAGGACGCACGGCAACCCAGCGGCGATGAGCTCCACCCGGTCGCACACTGCCGCAAGCTGTTGGTTGAGCCGCCCTTGCGCATCCCGGAACGCCCGGCCGAGCGGCGTCTCCGGCACCAAACCCAGTCCTACTTCGTTGGACACCAAAATGACCGGCCCCGCGAGCGTCGACAGTGCGTGCACCAAGGCGTCGCTGGCGCCCGCCACGTTGTGCGCATGGTGCATCAGATTGGCCAGCCACACGGTCAGACAATCGACGACAATGACCGTCTGCGCTGACGCAGTCTGAGATAGCACGCTCGGCACGTCGAGCGGCACCTCGAGCGTTGTCCAATCGCCACCGCGTTCCGACCTATGACGGGCGATCCGGTCAGCCATTTCCTGGTCGAGCGGCTCCGCTGTAGCAATGAGAAACCGCCGCGGTGTGGCGGCGTCTGCCGCCAGCGCAAGGGCCCGGCGGCTCTTGCCAGACCGCGCGCCGCCTAAAATCAATGTCGCCGTCATGCGGGTTCAACCAGCCACACGCAAATACCTCAGCATCGAACGATAGGTGTTTGGTTATACACAGATATAGCGATGTGGCCTGGCGATTTTTTCGGCACTGACAAGGTATGTTTTTGGGCATATCTGCCCGTCCATTAACCTAAAGAAAAGGTTTTTCTTGCACTGCAGCAAGGCTGCCCCCATCCTAAACCCTTGATTTTAGGACTTTTTTACCGTTTTCCCAATTTGCTGGGAAATGAAGTGAGATGTGTATTGTCCGGCAGAGGTTAATGAGACCCATTGCTTTTATGCCGAACTTGCTTATTTTTGTAACAACTGTTTGACGTGAAGGGGTATTCCGCTGAACCAGCGGAATAAGCGGGGCGCGCAATAGAGGACACACCAGCACGCTAAGCCTGATGGCCAGAACGGCCGCAGCACCTGACGGTCAGAATGGCCGGAGCAGTTGCGTATAAGCACGCCCCGCTGGGCGTCATTCACGACAAGACCACTGCCGAAGAAAGGCCGCCATGGCGACCATCACAAACGACAACGCGAGCGACGCGCGGGGTACCTCCCCGGACGCGGAGCCTGTCGTGGGTGGCGGTGACGGCGGCATCATCAACGCCTCTGCCGAAGCTTCTACACCCGCCGTCGACCCCCTAAGCGCCGAGCGGCTGGCCAGCGGCAGCGGTTCCACGCGGTCGATCTATCTCAACGCTTTGGCGCCGGGCGGCGGTAATATCGGCGGATCAGCCGATAGCGGCGTAATCGCCGATAGCGGCGTAATCGTGGTCGCGCAAGCCAATGGCACCCCAGATACCGGACCGGAAAGCAGCGCGAGCAACAGCCCCGCCGCCGAGGACGCTGGTCCGGAAGGCAGCCCAGAAAGCGACCAAGAAGACCGCGAAGAAGGTCTGCTACGCGAAGACACAGCGAACGCCAGCGACGTGCTGGGCGATCTTATACAAGATACCGGCGGCCCTGGCTCAGGGCCGGTCAATACGGCGATCGGCGGCGGCACCGTCCCGCGCTTTTTCCGGGCAGATTTTGATGCGTCCTTACCCGCGGCCGAACCAACCGATGGCGCCGAGCAAGACGGGTCTGGGGCGCCTAGCGGCGACTTAACGTCGGCCGGCGATGGCGATGACGGCGTGGCCCAGCAGGTCGACCTGACCGGCATTACGCCCGCGACGCAAAGTACCAGCACATTTACCCCTAACGGCGTCACTGGTACCTCTAACGGCGTCACTGGATCCGGCAGCGGTGGCACGGGCAGCAGTGGATCGGGTGGCGGTACAGGCGGCAGCGGGTCGGGCACCGGAGGCGGTACGTCCGGCGGCGGGTCTGGCAGCGGTGGCGGATCAGGTGGTAGCGGTGGACCGGGCGACGGGGGACCGGGTGGTGGCAGTATACCGTCGCCGGACTCAGTCGATACGATAATCCCTCTTGAGGGCGATGAGATTGGCACCGTCGTCGCCGGTGGCGATGGCACCGATACAATTCATCTGCTCTCCGACATTACGGTGCAAGATTTCGACCCAACCGACGTCGAACAGATATTTACCGATGGCCACACCATCAACGGTGACGGCGATGAGGCCTCCAGCCATCTCATAGATCTGCGCGATTTGATTGCAGTCGACGGCGACGGTACGCCGGTGGCGCAAGGCGTGACCGTCAATGCCGGCCAAGGAACGGACACCGTCTTCGGGACACCGCAAGACGATACGCTCAACGGCGAAGGCGGCAACGATACGCTCAACGGCGAAGACGGCAACGACACGCTGAACGGCGGCAGCGGGGACGACACCTTAAATGGCGGCGCCGGCAACGACATTCTCAATGGCGGTGCGGGTAGCGACACCGCGGTATTTTCCGACGGCGGCGCGGTAACGGTTGACCTGGCCGCGCAAACGGCATCCGGTCAGGGCAACGATACGCTCATCGACATTGAAAACGTTACCGGTTCAAACCTCAACGACACGCTGTTGGGGGATGAAAATTCTAACATTCTGTCGGGCAATGACGGCGACGACGTGATTGACGGCCGCGGCGGCGGCGACGTTCTTTCCGGCGGTGACGGCGATGACATCATCTTTGCCCGCGCCGGCGACGTGACGGATGGCGGGGCCGGCAACGACACCCTATACCTCACCTTGACGTTCGAAGATTTCTTGGCCATCGACGCCGGCGGTGAGGCAGATGAGCTATTCGCGTATTTCGAGAGCGCCACACCGGCAGACGACACGCTTAATCTGGACCAGTCGATTGGCAATACCGCCCAGAACTTCGAGACCGTTAATCTTGATATCGCCGGCGTCGATACTGTTATTTTTGGCCAGAACGGCTCGGACCGCCAAGACCAGGATGATTATGAGACGGCGTCGGGGTTTGAAGTCGACAATACCGACGGCAATGACCTGATCATCGCGCGCGATGGCAATGACAACGTGGAAGGCGGCAACGGCGACGACATCCTGCTCGGCCAAGGCGGTAACGACACCCTCAACGGCGGCTCGGGCAACGACGTTCTCGATGGTGGTTCCGGCT
>Ga0272441_10013322_pt1 | contig 11844 bp, 9 predicted proteins | sample SSMProp6N_FD_193582 | JGI IMG/M metagenome (GOLD analysis project Ga0272441, IMG submission 193582) | Marine sediment archaeal communities from Little Sippewissett salt marsh, Falmouth, MA, United States - SSM-Prop-6N | ecosystem: Environmental > Aquatic > Marine > Wetlands > Sediment ...
CTGACATCGCCTCGAGCGTCACCACGAATTGAAAAGCCCCCGCAGGGCCGCATGCCTGCGGGGGTTTTCTGTTGCTGAGCGCAGTGGACCACTCGGGGAACGGCTTGCCGACGCCATGCGGCGCGTAGGGGCGGACCAGTGCGATCTTGCCAAGGCCGTCGCACTCACGGTCACCTGCGAATCTTCGAGGTGTATTCGTCGAACCACGCCATGTCCAGCCTCCCGCGGATGACAATATTGTCTATTGCGCCTTTTCCCCCATTGAAGCCGAAGCCGATGCCGCCGCCCTTCGACTCGCCGTAGTCGTAGCAATAACCGACCCAGTCGCCATTGAAGAACAGGTCCGAGCGACTGCTTGAAAACTCCGAGGGCATGAGCCTCAAAGTCGCGGGCTCGCCTGGCCGCCACAACATGCTCGCCTTCTCGCGGAACGAACTGCTGTAGGAGTAAATCTGTCCGGAGTACGACGAGACCCTGCCGGCCTCCCATTGGTTGAAACCGGCGATGGTCCGGTCGTACATGCCGTAACCGCCGTATAAGCCGCCCCCCCCGGACCCAGGCTTCTGGTTGTTGATGGAAAGCTCGAATCGACCCTTCTTCGTGTAGTATGTGACATCGACCTGGACGTCGGGCTGTGCTACAGGGAACTTCCAGAATACGTTGAGCTTCCTGCCCAAGGCGTGCAACTGCCCCTTGGAGATCGTGAAGCCGCTGCTCGACCTCTTCCACTGGCCGTATAGATAGGCGATCCCGAAGTCGCGGAGTTGGCGCTTGTCCGAGAAGTCGTACGTGACCTCGATCCTGCCGGTGTCCTCGTCGAGCTTGACGTCGCCGCCGAAGGCCGCGCGGACCTTCTTCTCGAAGAGGCTGATGGGCAACCCGCGCTCGTTCAATCCCTTCTTGAGCATGAGTCCGCGACGATAGTCGTTGACTTCGTGCAGCTTGTCGACCATCTCCGAGTTGGACGCAAGCGACGTACGCAGCCCGTTCAGCAGCACGAAGGCCTCTTCATACTTGCGCTTTCTGACCAGATTCTTGGCCTCGCTCAGCTGTATGGCTGTCCTGCCCTCCCCGCTCGATTTGTATCCTGACGTCGCGCGTTGGAAGTGCCCGGTGAGCCTGTTCGCCCGCTCCGGAGCCATGATCAGAAGCTTCCCGAAGAGTTCGTGCGCGATGATGTACTCTTCCACGATCGTAGCGCCTACTGCCACCAGTTCCGTCCACTCGGCGTTGTTCGCGGTCACGAACCGTTTCCCCAGAAGCACCATGCCCCTCGCGCCGAGGTCGCCCCACGACCATCGCGTCTTCGGCGACTTCTTGTCGCCCACGATCACGTCCAAGCCGTCCGCGTTCCCGCGAATCAGCCAGCCGGTCTTCTTGAGGCCCAGTTCGCTGAACGGGATGTCCAGGCTCACCTGTCTCAGCGTCAGCGCGTCGATCACCTTCGCGTGCAGCCGCCTGAGCGAGCGCACGTCTTCGGCGAGTTGATCGAGGGCCGCGGCGTTGGCCTTCATCCGGGGCTGCAGCTTCTGCTTCTCGATGGCGGCGAGCGCATCATCGTACCGCAGCCTCTCAACGAGTTCCTTGCTGGACGTGACTGCCGCCAGACGAGTTCTTTCGAGCTTGGCGCGAGTCCTGGCGGCCTCGTCTTGGGCCTTCTGGCCCCACTTCGTGTTCGGGTAGAGCGCGGCGACGCCCTCGTATCTGATCACAATGCCTTCGAGGTCCTGCGGCGCCCGGGAGGCGTAGCCGGCCGCGAGTTCGTAGGCGATCTTGTCGTGCTCCTTGGAGCTCCTGACGGGAGCCGGCTTGCGGCTCGACGACGCCCCCTCCTTCTCCGGCTCCGGTTTGGGGCCGCCCTTCCCCGCCGCGCCCACCTTCTGGCGGCCATGGAGGTCCATGGGCATCATCTTCTTGCACCAGTAGAGGGTCGACAGAATCTCCGAACTCTTCTTGTCCCTGACCTCGTCGGAGATGCCGTCGACCTCATCAAGGAGCTCGAGCGCCCGCTTGCATTTCTTGATGGCCTCCCGGAGCGAGGCCGCGCGGTCGCCCCCGCCCGCCCTGAGCGCGGAGTTCGCCTCCTCGACGAGGGTTTCGATCTCGGCCAGCGTCGCCGCACCGGCAATCGACGTAAGGCACATGGCGATAACAACTACACCCCGTAGCTTGCGCATCTCTTCTCCGTTTCCTTTTTGCAGATGCCGGACCATGGCACCGTTCAACCGGGACATATTACATAAGTGATGCTCGTTGTGCAAGTCACAATAACGCCGTCCATGCTTGATTTCGCGGTGAGCCGCGATACTTGGCGTCCTCCGGCAGCGTTCTCGAGCTGCATTCGGCCCGAGACCCAATGCCTGGCCCTGCTCGGACCGCCCTGGCGCGGACTCGAGTCCCGGCAGCGCACAAGACTCAATCGCGATCATCCTCCGCCCACGCACCACGGCGCGTGCCGGGTAGAGCTTCCTTTGGGACACATTCCATACAGCGACCTACTCCTATAGACGTTTCAGCCACGAGATGAGTTGCGTTCTTTGTGACAATATTCAGAAAAAACTCGCGGGCGTTGGCGTGCGTCGGCATGCCCGCAGTTGCGTGTGACCTCCCGGGCCGAATAGAATGGCGGACGGAACGGGAGGACGGCGTGGCGGCGCGCGGGGACGGATGCGGCACAATCACGCTCCTCACGGACTTCGGCGCGCGCGACGCCTACGTCGGCGTCATGAAGGGAGTGATCCTCCGCGCATTCCCTGGCGCCACGGTCGTGGACCTCACCCACGGGGTGCCTCCGCAGGACGTCCTCGCCGGAGCCCTCGCACTCGAGGGGGCATTCACGTACTTCCCCGAAGGGACCGTGCATGTCGCCGTGGTGGACCCCGGCGTCGGGGGGCCCAGGCGCATCCTCGCGGCCGAGGCGAGGGGATATTCGTTCCTCGGACCCGACAACGGGATCCTGTCACTCGCCCTCCGTCGCGCTGGCGAGGGGAGGGTGTTCGCGGTTTCGGAGACGGCGGTCGCTCGCGCGCAGGACGCGGCCCTCCCGCCCGAGGCCCGCGAGAGCTCGACCTTCCACGGACGCGACCGATTCGCGCCCCTCGCCGCCGCAATCGCGAGAATGGTCTGTGACAGGGCGTCACTTGACGAGATGGGGGCGCCCGTCGAAGACTACAAGAGGGTCGCCGTCGCGGCACCCGAGCGTCGCGAATCCGGCGAGATCGTTGGCGAGGTCATCTACATCGACGGCTTCGGGGACCTCGTGACGAACATCAGGCCCGAGGATCTGCCCGAGACGTTCCGCGACGGTGGAGAAATCGAGGTGGCCGGCCTTGTCGCCACGGGGCTCTCTCGCGCCTACGTGGACGCGGAAGCCGGGGCGCCCCTCGCCATCGTCGGGAGCACCGGCCGCGTGGAGATGTCGATCCGGGACCGCAGCGCCGCGCGCGAGTCCGGGGCGGGCGTGGGCGCGAAGGTCCTCGCGAGGAACAGAAAGCCGGGCAGACGGACATCGAAAGGGACTACCACTTGAGGGTAAACGTGATCGCGTGCGAGGTCCTCGCCCGCGAGATGCATGACGTAGCCGCGCGGTCGAGGGCGGTCGTCAATGTGACGCTCCTGCAGCAGGGACTGCACGACCTCGGGCCCGAGCTCATGCGCGAGCGCCTGCAGGCGGCGGTCGACGCGACGCCAGCCGACGGCTTGGACGCCGTGGCGCTCGGATACGGGCTCTGTTCGAGGGGCTCGGAGGGCGTCCTTGCGCGCGACGTGCCTCTGGTTATCCCCCGCGCCCACGACTGCATAACGCTCCTGATGGGGAGCCGCGAGCGCTACTCGCGCGAGTTCGAAGAGGTCCCGGGCACCTACTACTCCTCCGCGGGCTGGCACGAGCGGGACGATTCTCACGTCGGGTCCGCGGCATCCATACCCTCGGAGCTGGGCATCGACAAGTCCTTTCAGGAATACATCGATCTCTACGGCGAGGAGAACGCGAAGTTCATCGCCGAGGAACTCCATGGCGGGCTCAGGCATTACGACCGCATGGTATTCCTCGAGTCGGGCCTTGGCGGCGACGGCCCCGCCCGGGAGGCCGCGCGCGAGCGGGCCGCGCGGGAGGGCTGGCGTTTCGAGGTCGCGGACACCAACCTCTCGCTCCTAGAGAGGTTGGTCGACGGCGACCTGCCCGACGGGGGGTGGTCGGAGGACTTCGTCGTCCTCGCCCCCGGCGAGCGCCTCGTCGCAACGCACGACGAACGAATATTGGGGGCCGAGCGATGCCCGTCCGCCTGACCGACATATACCTCTCTCTCGACCATGACGATGAGGACGTCCGAGCCGCAGCCGCCGGCGCCTTGGGCCTCGGCACGGACGATGTCGCGAGCGTCGAGATCCTGCGACGCGCCGTCGACGCGCGGAGGAAACCGAACATCCGCTTCGTCTACACGCTGCTCGTCCGGCTCGCCGACCCCGCGCGCGAGGCCGAGGCGGTCGAGCAGGCGGCCGGGGGCACCGCGCGGATCGAGTCGCCCGTAGCGCCCGAGCTACCTCGACCCGGGACGGAGCGTCTTGGGGGGCCCGTGATCGTCGTCGGCGCGGGTCCGGCCGGGCTCTTCGCGGCGCTTCGGCTCGCGGAGGCAGGCTACGCGCCCCTGGTGATAGAGCGCGGTCGCGCCGTGGACGAGCGCCGCACCGACGTCCGCGCCTTCGCCCGCGAGGGCGCCCTCGACCCAGAGAGCAACATCGTCTTCGGCGAGGGCGGGGCGGGCGCCTTCTCCGACGGAAAGCTCACGCACCGCTCCGAGAGCGGGGAGTCGAAGATCGTCGCGGAGGCCCTGGCGGCTTGCGGCGCGCCCCAGGATGTTACGTACGACGCGCGCCCGCACGTGGGCAGCGACGTCCTGCCAGGGGTGGTCGCGGCGCTTCGGGAGCGCATCGTCCGGGCGGGGGGCGAGGTCCGGTTCTCAAGCCGCGCGTCGGCGTTCCGGTTGACCGGGGGACGGCTGGCCAGGGTCGATATCTCCTCGGCCGACGGGAGCGACGAGGTCGCGCCGGGGGCGCTGATTCTCGCCCCGGGCCTGAGCGCGCGCGACACCTGGCAGGCCCTGGCCGAGGCGGAGGTCTCACTCGAGGCTCGCCCAACGCTGATAGGCGTCCGCGTCGAGCACAAGCAAGAGACCATAGACCGCGCGCAGTACGGGTCGCTCGCCGGTCACCCGCGCCTGGGCGCGGCGGAGTACTTCCTTAAGGCTCCCGCATCAGGCAATCTCAGACCCGTGCATTCGTTCTGCATGTGTCCGGGCGGATGGGTGATCCCGGTCTCGTCGGGCGCCGGCATGCTCTCGGCCAACGGGATGAGCCGCCGCGCGCGCGCGACGGGCTTCGCGAACTCGGCGCTGGTGGTGCCCGTCGGCCCCGAGGACTACGGCTCGGACGCCCCGCTGGCGGGGGTCGAATTCATCGAGAAGCTCGAGCGCGAGGTCTTCCGCGCGGGGGGAGAGGACTACTCGCTCCCTGCGCAGAGGCTGAACGACTTCCTTCGCGGGGTGCCGTCCATCCGACTGCCGCCGGCCGCGCGCGGCACCCGCCGGCGGATGGCGTGCGTATGGGAGGTACTGCCCCCCGCAGTCGTTGCGTCCATACGCTCGGCGGTCCGAGCGTTTTCGGGGACGATACGCGGCTTCACGGGCCCGTCGGCGGGCGTCTACGGCGCGGAGCTCCGGGCAGGGTCGCCGGTGAGGATCGTGCGCGGCGCCGACGGCGCCTCGCCCTCGGCGGGGAACCTGTATCCCGCCGGCGAGGGCGCGGGCTACTCGGGCGGCATCATGAGCTCGGCGGTGGACGGCCTCAGGCAGGCCTCGCGCATCATCGAGCGATATGCCCCGGCGCAGCCATAGCTCGTGACAACCGCGAGGGCATCCGCGACCGCCTTCGCCCCCCCGGGGCCCGTCGATCACTTCTCCTTGAAGAGAGGCCTCCCGCCCGGGAGCGTCGGGCTCCTGAGGCGACCGCTCGGCGTGAGCGAGGCGTCACGCGACGGGAGGGCCGACCTGACCCCTTCGGCGAGCTTCGACGCGCGCTCGCGTATCTCGCGCCACTCGTGAGCGCGTTCCGACGGGAGGTCGAGTTCCGCCATCGCCATGACCGCGTCGCACGCGTCCCGGGCCCGCGCGAGGCGGACGTCACGCCGCGCGAGTTCCAGGAGCCGCGCGCGGACGGACTCCACCCCCGCGTCTCCGGGATCGCACGCCACCGCGAGACGATTCGTGAAGGCGTCGGCGGCCCGCCCCTCGGCCATCCGGAGCACCTTCGCGAGCACGCGCTTCAGGCGCGAGGTCATCTCGCCGCCAAAGGGGTCGCGCGCGACGAGGGGCGAGTCCGCGGGAAGCCCCTCGAGGAACGGCAGCCGCGCGCAGGAGCAGAAGACGTTTTCCGCGTCGAGGCCCGCCTTCTGGAGCGCGGCGACGTTGGCGTCCCAGGCCTCCGCGAACCCGCCTCGCGAGAAGAGCATCGATGTGTCCACCGTGTCGATCTGGTTGAAGACGACGAGCGTGCGCGCGCGGAGATCGGGCCGCTCGCCGAAGAGTCCGAGCGCCCACTCCTCGAGCGCGAAGGGCTCGGGCAGCGCCGTTATGATCATCGCGTCCGCAGCCCGCGCCTCCCTCAGGATAAGATCCGCCCGGCGGGCGTTGTGGAAGGTCGGGATCCAAGGCGAGTCGACGAGCCGCGGCGCCGAGTCCCCCCAGCTGCCCGTGGCGCGCACGAGCTCGACCAGCCTGAGCGAGAGGAGCTTCCCAACCTCGAGCGTCCGCCCGTCGGGGCGGCGGCGTCCCATGAGGTACTCGCGGCGCTCGGACCAGTCCATGGCGACCGCCTCGCCAGGTCGATAATCAGCGGAGTCAATGTATGCAAGAAACTCCTCGAGGGTATCGAGCTGCTCGGTCGCGGGTTCGTGGAGGACGTGGACGGCTGTGCGCTGCTCGAAGAGCCGCCTCACGGTCTCGGCCGCGAGGGTGATCCGCCGCTCGGCGGGCTCCTCTTCGAATTTCGGACCCAAGGGCCCCAGCACGTCCGAGACGACCTCGCGCAGCCTGTGGTACGCGAGCCCCCGCGCGGCGAATTCGATGGCCTCCTCGCGCGAGAGGTAGTTCAGGAAGACCGAGCGGTCGGGCTCGCCCCCGCGAGGGACGCGGACTAGCGTGTTCGTCTGCGTGCAGTCGCGGACGGCGGTGGGAAGAAGTCCGGAGTCCCCCCAGAGCGCCGAGACGAGGCTCGACTTCCCGGTGCTCCTGAGACCAGAGACGAGGACGGTCCAAGAGTCATCGAGCGCGCGGGAGGCAGCAGCTCGCGCAACGTCAGGGGCGTCGCCCTCGACATCCTGCAGGGCCGCGAGCACACACTCGAAGATCTCGCGCCCGTCGGCGATGAGCTTCCCGGCTTCACCTTCTGCCGCCACGTCCGCGCCCCTTCCCTCCGCTACCCCGCATGCTAAATGGAATCGCGGATCGACGCCAGCCGAACGGCCCTGCACGGCGTGTGACCTCGGTAAATTCGGTTCCGCGATTCCACTTGACATATGCGGATATCCGGATATCGTCATGCACATGGTCAGGGCATCCGCCACGATGGAGGCGCCCGAGCGGCTCTTCAAGCTGCTCGCCGACGAGACGCGCCTGCGGATCATCCGGGCGCTTCTGGAGGCCCCGCTTACGGTGAACGAAATCGCGCGGACGCTCGCGCTTGCGCAGTCGACGACGAGCCGCCACCTCGCCGCGATGCGTTCGGGGGGGCTGGTCACCGACCGGCGGGAGGGCGCGTTCGCGTGGTACTCGCTCTCCGACTCATTGCTCCGCGACGAGGCGCTCGCCACGGTGATACGCGACGCCGCCGCGCGCGCGGCGCATTCTAAGACCGACGCCCGCCGGCTGGAGAAGGCCCTCGAGCGACGGCGGACGGAGTCGCGCGACTTCTTCGACTCGGTCGCGGGGAGCTATCACAAGATCGCCCGCCCCGGCGGCGGGGCGGAGGGCCTGGTCTCGGCGATGACGCTCGCGCTGCCCCCCAGCGTTGTCATTGACATCGGCTGCGGCGAGGGCGAGGTCGCCTTGCGCCTCGCGCGACTCGGGCACCGGGTGCACGCGGTCGACTCGTCGCGCGCGATGATCGCCGCGCTCAAGAAGCGCCTTCGACGCGAGGGCGACGCGGGCTCGCGCGTCGAGACACACGTCGGAGATACCGAACGGCTGCCGCTTGCGGACGGCATGGCGGACGTGGTGCTCATGTCGCAGATACTCCACCACGCGCCGCGTCCCGAGGCGGCGCTCAGGGAGGCAGTGCGCGTAACGAGGCCGGGCGGGCGCGTCGTCGTGCTCGATCTTCTCAAGCACGATCAGGAGTGGACGCGCGAGCGGATGGGCGACCTATGGCTCGGATTTGATTCAGATGAACTCGAGGGGCTCGTGCGCGCTTCCGGCTTGAGCGAGATCCGCTCCGAGACGATAGAGGTCGACGGCGGCCTCCCCCTCATCGCGTGCGGGGGGACGAAAGAGAAGGCTCTCGAGGCTTGATGGCTGCAATCGGCAGATGACCATGGCAACAGATGTCTGAGGCTCAAGGACAGGAGGGACGGACCGATGGGAACAGCGACGGAGACGCAGAAGGACTATCTCGTGGCCGACGAGTCGTTGGCTGATTTCGGCCGAATGGAAATGGAGATCGCCCAGCACGAGATGCCCGGCCTCATGGCGACGCGCGCCAAGTACGGCCCCGACAAGCCCCTCGCCGGCTTCAAGGCGATGGGGTCGCTGCACATGACGATCCAGACGGCAGTCCTGATCGAAACGCTCGTCGAACTTGGCGCCGACGTCCGCTGGGCCAGCTGCAACATCTTCTCGACGCAGGACCACGCGGCCGCCGCGGTCGCCAAGGCCGGCGTGCCGGTCTTCGCCTACAAGGGCGAGAGCCTCGAGGAGTACTGGAACTTCACGCTCCGCGCCATGACCTGGCCCGACGGCTCGGGCCCCAACATGCTCGTCGACGACGGCGGCGACGCCACGCTGATCGTCCACCGCGGATACCAGGCCGAGGACGACCCCTCGATCCTCGACGAGCCCACCGACGTCAAGGAACTCCAAATCATAAACGCCACCATCAAGCGCCGCATCGCCGAGCGACCGGGCTGGTTCCACGAGATCGCAAAGGAGATCCGAGGGGTCTCCGAGGAGACGACCACTGGCGTCCACCGCCTCTACCAGATGCGCGACAAGGGCACGCTCCTGTTCCCCGCGATTAACGTGAACGACTCGGTCACGAAGTCGAAGTTCGACAACCTCTACGGCTGTCGGGAGTCCCTGGCCGACGGCATCAAGCGCGCGACCGATGTCATGCTCGCCGGAAAGGTCGCCGTGGTCTGCGGCCATGGGGATGTCGGGAAGGGCTCGGCGCAGTCCTTGCGCGCCTTCGGCTGCCGCGTATATGTCACCGAGGTGGACCCCATCTGCGCCCTCCAGGCGGCGATGGCCGGCTACAAGGTGGTCACCGTCGAGGACACGCTCGGCGAGGCCGATATCTATGTCACCACCACGGGCAACCTCGACGTCATCACGCTCGGGCACATGGCCAAGATGAAGGACCAGGCCATCGTCTGCAACATCGGCCACTTCGACAACGAGATACAGGTCGGCCGCCTCGAGGGCGTCGCCGAGAAGACCACCATCAAGCCGCAGGTCGACAGGTGGACCTTCCCAGACGGGCACTCAATCTACATGCTCGCCGAGGGACGGCTAGTGAACCTCGGCTGCGCGACGGGGCACCCGAGCTTCGTCATGTCGAACTCCTTCACGAACCAGACCCTCGCGCAGATCGACCTCGCGCGGGAGAAGAAGGCCGTCGGCGTCTACACGCTCTCGAAGAAGCTCGACGAGGAGGTCGCCCGGCTCCACCTCGACCACGTGGGTGCGAAGCTCACGAAGATGACGCCCGAGCAGGCCGAGTACATCGGCTTCCCCGTCGAGGGGCCCTACAAGCCGGAGCACTACCGCTACTAGCGGCCGCGGGACACGTACCGATCCCCAGCGGCGGAATCGGAACATGTCCCCCTCATCACGAGATGCGCACGGGGCCCCGGGAGACCGGGGCCCTCGCCTTTTGCTGCGCATGCCGGCGCCAGAGTAGTCTTCTGCTGCCCTGAAGGTGCGAGAAGCGGACACGACCCTCCGATTCGGCAACATGAGGGAACCGCCGACCAGATTGCTTCCGGCCGTCCCGGCACGCGACGTGCGAGTCGCCGCCCGACCGTGAGGGGCACGGTCGGAAAGGAGCGGGCGAGATGAGGAAGCTCACGCCCATCGACTGGGTGGCGCTCGGGCTGGTCGTGATCGGCGGCCTCAATTGGGGGCTCGTGGGGATATTCGGCTTCGACCTCGTGGCGACGATCTTCGGCGAGATGTCGGTCCTGTCGCGGATCGTCTACACGCTGGTCGGCGTCTCTGCGGTCTACATGGCCGGGATAGCGTACTACCTGCGCCGCAGGCCGGAGACGATCGCGGGCCGCAAGGCCGAGGAGCCGCCGCAGCGCAGGGCGGCCTGAGTCGCGCGGCGAGGCCATGCCGGACGGGCGCGGCGGATGTCGCCGTCGCGCCCGTCATGGTCCGAGGGCCCACATCGTCATCCTCAACTTGCCGATGATGGGTTGCCAGGCCGTCAGACTTGGACGGTCAGTCGATGCCCAGTTCCGCCGCGATGCGCGCCGCGAAATCCCGCGCCGAGGCGCGATAGTGCTCGTCGCCGAACAGCCACACGTGCACGAGCATCGTGTGCAGGTGATAGACGAGGCGCCTGAAGGCGTACCCGCTGTCGATCTCGTGGAAGTCCGCGTAGCGCTCGAAGAAGTCGCGCCCCACCGTATTGAAGACGAGGAGATAGGCGAGCTCGAACTCCGTGTCCGCGAAGCGGGCCGCGGGGAGATCGACGAAACCGGACAGCCTCCACTCATGACCCTCGCGGCGGACTATGACGTTCGTCGCCCACACGTCACCATGGACCAGCCGGGCCGGCAGGCGGTCAGGGATGATTTGCGGTAAGGCCTCTACGATCCCTCGCACTCGGCGCATCGCCGCCTCGTCGAGACGCCCCCGCGTGACGTCGTCCTCGAAATCCCCCAGCATCTCGGCGAAGGCCTCGGCCCAAGTGGCGAAGCGTTGGCCGCCAACGAGTTCGCCGAACTCCGGGCGCGTATGCTCGTGGAGCCCGGCGAGGGCCTCGGCCATCTCGCGCTCGCACTTCCGGAAGTCCCCGCCAAGCAAGCGCGCCTCGCCGAGATTCACGCCCCGCAGGAGCTCGATGGCCAGCAGGCCGAAGTCGCCCGCGTGCTCCGCGAGCACCCCTGGGACCGGAAACTGGGTGTTCGTCCCGAGCCACCGCAGTACCGCCGCCTCTCGGGCAACAGTGTCCGGGTCGGCCGCGATCTTGATCACGATGTCGTGGGAGAACGAGGCGAGTCTCGCGCGGACGACGGTGCTGCCCGTCATGCCGCCGTGGAGGCGCGTGAGGTCGGTGATACTGACGGGCCGCCCCATCGCTTCGGAGAGAGACCGCTCGATCGCGGGCGCGGAGACCGGGAGGTCGTCCCCCACGCGGCTGGCCCCTCTGCTCGTGCCGGGGCGTTACTTGCCCTCGTGCTTGATGCGCCACTGCTCGTAGCGCTCGCGGACATGCTGGTACGCGAGCTTGCGGACGCCCTGGTCGCTCACGAGGCCCTTGCGGTTGTAGCCTTGCTGGTAGCGGTTCGCCCTGAGCGGACTCCGGAAGTCCATCAGTATCCACGGCGTCGTGCCGCGGACGAAGGGGATC
>Ga0272441_10013323_pt1 | contig 11842 bp, 26 predicted proteins | sample SSMProp6N_FD_193582 | JGI IMG/M metagenome (GOLD analysis project Ga0272441, IMG submission 193582) | Marine sediment archaeal communities from Little Sippewissett salt marsh, Falmouth, MA, United States - SSM-Prop-6N | ecosystem: Environmental > Aquatic > Marine > Wetlands > Sediment ...
CACCATTTGGTAGAGGTGTAGAAAGGTGTATATTACTACTACCAATAAAATGATAATTCCTTTCATGTCGCCATCTTATATCAAATACCTTACCATCTATTTCTATTTCCATTATTTCCCTTCCTAATCTAAATCATTCCAATCAACCATAGGTTCTCTATCATCTATACACTCATCTGCCTCAGCAGTTCCATCTGTATAGCCATCTTCATATAACTCTTTTATGATAGAGTTTAGCTCACTATCTGATTTAGCTTTTCTTATTCTCTTTCTATATTTTTTATAGAAAGGACTATCCTGTATTTCACTCATATATTTATTTCTCCTTTTAGAGAGTGGAATTGAGAGGATTTGAACCTCTAGTTTCCTACTTGCAAAGCAGGTGTGTTTCCGTTACACTACAATCCCTTAATCTTCTGTTCTTTCTAATCTATAATAGTATTCAGCTTTTTCCTGTTCATCTAGCCATTTAGCAATAGCTTCTGCTGACATACGACTAAGAGCAAGTAACTCATATTCTTTAGCTGTCTTATATCTAGTTTTACTCATACTTTCAACCTCTGTTTAAATCTTTCATACATAACAATACTCATAGCTACACAAGTATTTAAGCAACCTACTAATCCATATTGAGGTATAATAACAGAATTATATTTATGTAATAGTATATCTGATACACCCATATTTTCATGTCCCATTATAAGAGCTACATTAGAGGGGAATATATATTTATTAAGAGGTATAGCATTATCTGTATTCTCTATACAAACAATCTTTAACCTTTCCCCTACTAGATAGGTAATTAAATCATCATAATTATCAAACCTTTTTATAGTCATGTGCCTATAAGCTTTCATGCTTCCTTTAGGAAATATCTTATCTAAATTTCTATTTGACATTAAGCATATTTCAGTAACCCCAAATGCTTCTGCAGTTCTAATAGAGTGCAAAAGGTTTTTATCATATTTTAGATTTGGTATTACTAATACTGTTCTCATATTCTAAATCCTTCTTCAATTTTAATAACTTAGTAAATGTAATAGAATTATATTCCCACAATCTATCATATAAATCTATAAGGAATTCAGTAAATTCACATTTCCACATGTCATTTTCTAATCTAGCATTACACACACATTTATATTTATTACAGTAAGTAAATTCAGGTTTATATCTAAATTGTTTCCATAGTTTCTTACTATAATTTCTCTCTAAAGATTTATCTACTGCATATCTACATTTCATTCTAGCCACGTTCTAGTCCTTTTCTTTACTAAATTCCCCTTAATCTTTTTCCCTTTCAGGAAAGCATTAAGTTTTCCAGGTGTTATATAAACCCAATCTACATCTGTATCATAATTACTCTTGACCTTAATTCTTTTTAAAGTAATTATATAATTCTCGTAGTGTGGATCTACCCTTACTATTTCATATTCTTTCATTTAATTCACTCAGATATTCTGCTATTAATTTTTTCTTTTCATCTTTTCTATATAATCTACAACACTCTCTACTACAAAAAGCATATTCACAATCGTAAGGACTACCTGAATAACAAGCATAATCTTTAGGCATATCCTTTTTACAATAAAAACATTTATTCATTCTATCTTTCTCTAAACATAAACCAAAATATATCCACTATACCTTCAACAACAATTAAAGGTAAGAATATATCTGGATTTATTGATATGTCTTGTGATAAAAAACATATCGCCAAATATATACAAGTTATTATCATTTTATCTCCTTTTTAATTTAAATATTACAGTTCCTAATCTAATATCAACATCTACCAAGTCTTCATCAAAATCTACAACAAAAGTGCATCTATCATCATAATATGAATTTAATACACTATCGTCATCTATTGATTTCTGTTTATTTTTCATTTTATCTCCTTAATGATTAACATTTTGATACCAGATATACCAATTATACATCACACTTTTAAGTTCCTTTATTTCCTTTATTAATTCCTTTGCTGTTTCATCTTTCATACTATATACCTACTTAACACCAATCTTTAACTAACTCATCATACTTGAATTTAGTAGCAAACTCTTTTGCTATTTTATAGAATGTCTTATTATATACAGAAATTGAATTTGAGTAACAGTTCATTTCAATATAGCAATTACCTAATAACTTATCTTCCTTTACAAATATTGTATAGCCGAAGTCATTAGTATATCTAACCTTACAATTAGGTAATTTATTTTTAAGCCACTCTCCTTGCTTCATTACTTTACATCTTTCACTTTCTTTCTCTTTCATAATCAACACCTTAATGCAAATATAACCACATATGTCATAAATATTATTAGTGCTAATGACATAATTAATACATACCAAATTTCTTTATCCATTTTAATCACTCTTAATGCTCGTCATATTTAATATCTGCAATTACATCTTTATTACAGTATAACTCTAAAAATTTGTAGATATTATATATATCATCTTTAGTAAAATCCTTACCACTTCTTTGAATTAGTAATTTAATTTTAATCACATCATCAACTACTTTTTTTCTATTCATTTCAATCACTCAATGTTTTTCAGCACAATATCTAATCATCTTTTCTTTACTCTTTACTAATTCTTCTATTTGTTTTTTCTCAATATCAGTTAGGGATTTTCTTAATATAAGTTTAACTCTATCAGTGAAAACCCAACCTTGTTCTATTAGATGTTCTAATGATGATTTATCAATCATAATTATTTGTGTCATTTCAATCACTCTACTATTATTCTTTCTATACATTTAGATAGAAATTCTGCAAATTCTTTTTGGGTAAAGGATTTATCTATTAATAATCTAAAGGATACACCTTTACTCTCTCCCCCCCAATATCTTTTTACATAACATTTATCATCTGTTATTATTTCTGTTCCCATTTCAATCACTCTTTATTTACAATTTTATTTAAATCTGATAAGAGTATTATAATCATTAAGATTACCCATATTACTAACCATAAAGATATTGTTATTGTAGAGAATATTGCTATTGATAATAGTATTAAGTCAAATAGTATTTGTATATGATTTTTATATTTTATACCAAATGCTAATGCTCTCTTATTCTTTTTTATAAAATGTTCAAATGAAGATAGCCAACCGAATATTGATATAATAAAAGGAATACCAAATATCCAATTGATACTAACACCATAATAAGATATGCACATTATTAATGCTGATAGTGTTCCTATTCCTAACATCTTTATATCTTTATTCATTTCAATCACTTTGCTTTATTAATCTCATCTAATTGAATTGTATATCCTTTCTTAAATAGTTCAAGCAATATTTCTATTATCATTTTTTAATCTCCTATTTAAAACCTAATACTATTATAATTATAACTAATTGAATTATAATTACAGACAATTGAAAGTGTAATAAAAAACCACTTATACTATCATTTTTCATTTTAATCAACTTATTATAATCTGTCCGTGTGAATATTCAACCCAATCTACTATATCCTTTAAGGATTTTTTATTCACATTTCTTTCTACCATTAAACCATTTCCTATATCATATGCTACATCTGTCATTTTATTCACCCTTTAGGTATTCATTTAAAAGTTTATTCAAATATTCTATTTGGCTTTTAACAAAAGCAGTTTCCTCTTTATCATCTAACCCCTGCAATTTATTATTACAATCCACGATAGCATTAATAAGTCTGTATATAGTCATCTTTATTACCACAATCACAGATAGGATAACCATTACCTTCATATACAATATGTGGACATCTGCATTTCTTACAGATATAACATTTCATTTACTCACCTTTTCTTACCCTTTTTAATGTTAGTTCTAGATTGACTACGTTTATGCCTTTCTCTATTCCATAGATACTTACTAAGTAGTTCAGGATTTTTATTTGTAGGGTTTCTATTATTGTATTTCTTTTTAGGTTTTCTATCTACCCTGTAATTCTCAATAAGACTACAATCATATTTTTTAATATGATTTTGTTTATCCTTTCTACCCTTTATGTATCTATTATGTATAGGACACCATACCATATTCTATTCCCTCTTTATACCATATCTTTCTATATATTTCAATCTCTTTTCTAAACAGTATAGAAAGAATTGCTCATCTTCTTTATTCATATTTTTATTTCTCCTTTATAAGAATAAACCATATCAGCTAGTGAATAGGATTTATATAAACACAATCTTCTCCTAGAAGGTTTCAGGTATATATGAGTAACTAGGATACTCTACCCTTTAAATTATATCCTCTAGCTGAAAACCTAGAAAAACCTATTCATTTTATCTACTGTGATTTACCCTTACTCTTTACTCATAATTTATAGAATAATTTATATCGGCTAGTGTATAGGTAACCTAGCGTATAACCTACAATACATATCTCATTAGGGTTATATTGATATGCTGTTATAACGGTTGCATATAAGGTTAAGCTATCCGAAAACCTACAAACCTATACATTTTACTTACCGTAAATTACCCTATTTAATTTATCCCAATGACTACCATAACTTTCAAATGCACTATACACAATAGCCATTTCTAAAGATAAATCATCACAGTTAAAAAAGTGCATATTATTTATTCCTAATTTATTATCTCTTTTTGTTTTTAAACTGTAATGGTTATATCCACAAAGTTTTTTATCCCCTAGATTACAACCATAGGTTATGAAATGAGTATTAAATTCTTTTTTCAATCTATCATAAAATCCTTTTACAAAATTCCTCATAGTTAATTTGTATTCACCATATTTAAATGGTATATCTACAATTTCTAACCTATCATGTATCTTAATCTTTCTAAAACATTCAGGTATTTCTAGATATTTTAATAATTCATTTTCTTTTTCTAATATATCTGTCATTATTAATAAACCTAGATTAGATTTTCCTATTCCATTCACATCATTAGGTAGCTTTTTAGGAATATGATAATCATTTAATTTAATTATCTTTACAGTTGCATTTTTATACTTTCTACATAACATATCTGCATAATCCTGCAAGTGTTTTATATATTCCCTTTTATACACTAACCTACTAGATACTATCATTAAAATATAATCAATTAAACAATCCCATTTATTATCAATCTTTTTAGGGAAAGCTAATTCTATACCCTTATGATATATATTATTTTCTTTGAGGAAATTAGAAAACTTTTCTACTGTATAGCTATCAGGAATTTTATCAAGTTTTTTTATATTATTTTTTATCTGTTCTAAAGATGTTCTATTACCTGTATTACTAGGTAACATAATACAATCTAATTCCTGATTTCTCCTAGCAATAGCTATTACCTGAATGTCATTATTCTTAACATATTCTTCCTTTAATGTAGACATACAGATACCACTCTTACATTAAAATAAATTCAGGATACTAAACACTATTTAATAGAGTGCATAATACCTATGTGGATTTCTACTCACAGTATCCTGATAGGCAAAGTAATAAGCATAAAATAATTATGCTTTTTCAATATTGACGATACCGAAGGAAACATTATGGGTTTCGTCATTTACTTTGACTTTACCATTTGCCCAAAATCCTTTCTTACCTGATTTGAAAGTTCTACCTTCATCACAGAATAGAGGAAAGGTTTTTCCGTCTATAACTAACTCAACACTTGGCATAGATTTTTTCTCCTTTTCAATTGCTTTTTTTTTTAAGGGAAAGTTATGAAAACCCTAGAGCAGTTTTTCTAATTCCTTTTCAGGTATTCTTAGAAATTCTTTACCACATTTTGAGCATACATAACACTCAGTTTTACTATCATAAGATAAATTCAAATGTTTACAATACATTTTAATATGCCTCAGTTACTACATCACATATCTCATCTGTTGTTATCTTACAATCAGGGCAAGTATATTCATCTAAAAATACCCTCTTACATTTAGGACATTGTGTTAATACCCCTGTTTCTGTATCTATTTTCATATAACTCATTTCTTTTTCACCTAAACATTACGTCATTATCATCTTTAACATCTTTCTCTATTTTTTCAGCATAATCTATCGTCATCTTTAGGATAAACTGTAAAGCTGTATATTCAAATTCTTTTTTAGACATATTCCTTTTAATCAGCTTTATTAAATCCTTTTCAGATTTAATATTATCCCTTTCTTTTTTGGTTAATAATAAATCCATGATAGATTTACACTTTAAAATCCATTCTATTTCTTCTTCTTTAGTTTCCATATAGCACACCCTGAAATATTTAAGCAGATAAGGTGAAGGATTTTTAATAATCCTTTTAGGGAATTGAACCCATAAACTATTATATAAGAGGTAATCCATAGTATTAAACTGATTACTTAATATAATATAAACCTAACCATAGGATACTGCTACACCTTATCCTTTTTTACTCACTAATAAGGAATGATTTTAATACACTTATTATATCAGCATTAGATTATATATTTGCTGATACCTAATATCTGCTACCCTCTAACAGTAGACAGTATAAAAGGAAAATATATAATCATTATCCTACTGTAATAAGCATATTAAAGCAAAGCATTTTAAAGAGTGGGGGGATAGAATAGAGTTTATATATACAGATACAGATATTGTATCAAAAAGTATAAGAATATATATCTTATCTATTCTATCGAAATACTAGTTATACTAGTTAAAATGTTGTGCCTAGTGTTTAATGAGAATTACCATAACTCAAAGGTATTAAACCCTTTTTATGATTGGGTAAGGTAATTTTTTTAGGAATAACAATAATATATTTAATTACTATTCAATTAAGTAATTCACCTTTACCTAAAAGAATTTCACTAAAAAACTTTGGTGAATTGTTATTCTCATTAAAACGTTTGAGTTGTCGCATGGTATTTAAAGTTTTCCCAAAACTATATAAACTTTGGGGAATTGCTTTATAAAGCTTTCGGCACAACCTGAGCATTAATGTATATATCTGTAAAGTAATTATAAATATTATAAGATATAATTAATCAATAAGTATTAATTAAATTGATACAATAAAATAAATAATCTTAAAAGATAAAGAAAAGAATATAATAATATAAGAATAATATAGAATAAATAATAGGGTAGTATATAACTACCCTTAAAGATTACCTCACTAGATATAACAAAGAGGGTTTAACATCTAGTTTAATATTGCCTGAGGATAGCTTAAAACATATCATAAAAGCAAAAACTAATTGCCTGAATATAAAACCCTTAGCTAAAATTAAAAGAGCTTAGATTAATTCTAAAGAGCTGTAATATAAAAATGTTTAGATAAAAATAAATTGATAAAAAAAAGAGGGTGAATAGTTTAAAACTATTCTGCGTATTGGTAGTTATCAAAGATAGCTTGTTCATATTCATTTTTAGCTTTCATAAATTGTTTATCTGTAAGAGGTTTACATCTAATATCTGTATTCTTTAAAGGATATTTAAATAAATCCTCAATAACAGGAATATAAATATCTTTATAATACTTACCTGAGTTAATTTCATCTAATAAACTATATAAATATTCCTCAGTATATCTAGGGAATTTCCATGAATACCAATATTCATTTACTAAGAGTTGTTCTTTTATCTTACCTTTAATATAAAATTCCCTCAATACTACAACCTCGTTAGCTTGTTCAGGGTTATTTATTTCTGCTCGATATTCATAAAAGCATTTGATATTATTATGGTGAATATTATATAAAAGTTCATATATTAATTGTTCACCCTCTATACCTGAAAGTAAATTATATTGTTTACCATTTATTATTTCTTTCTTACAATATAAATCAATTCCATTAACAGTATTTTTACTTTTCTTTTTATATCTGCGATAAGGAATATTATTTATATAACAGTATTCATCTAAGAGCTTACTTAAAAACCTTCTATTAATTATACTCTTATTTTTATACTGTTTATTATTATCTGTAAGTTGTGTTATTTCAGTTCCTTTTATATGGTATCTACCCTTAGGAATAGTATTTATATTATAATCCTTTACACTACCAAAATTATTATTCGGCAATTTAGATATTAAATCGGCAATATAAGTGCTTGGTTTTACCTCATTTACCTCTTTACCATATCTGTTTGTATATTCCAAAACATCTATTAACTGAGCAGGGTTTCTTTTTAAAAAGGGTATATCTTTTTTTCTTATTGTATCTTTTAGCTTAGGGTTTTCTTTTAATTCTTTTAATAATGTATCACTCATTTTTATTCACCTCTATGAATATTAATATGTTCCTCTTTGGTAACAGATAGCAGATTGTTTATTATATCATTACGTTTATTTTTATCTTTATGGTGAATTTCTTTGCTTGATATATCCTCATTAATATTAAAATACTCATATAAAAACCTACTGAGCATTTGTATCTTATTATTAGGCAAACGTATAACTAACCTACCTTTATTATTCTTAAATATACTGTAAGGATAATTCAATTAACTCACCCACCCTAACCTATTAGTATAAAATACTTTCTTATATTCCTTATGTGTATCGGTTGCCTCAATTTGTTTGTTGCCTTTCGGCAATACTTGTTTGCTTGTCATGTGTAACAGTAAATACAACTGAGTTTATAAAGCTTTCGGTTATCTGTTGTAACAGGAAATTAAAGATACAGTATATATCTTATAAAATAGGGTTAAATATATTTAATCCGTTAAGAAATAAAGGTTGTTTAATATATAAGGATAAGTATATATAACCTAAAATCCTGAATAAATATACTAAGTTATTTATATATTTTATTTCCGTTACCTATTTCCCTTTACTTTTAAGAGGGTTAGCTAAATACTACCCTAACAGATACACACACCCCTATATATATGGGTAGGAACTAACCTACCCTATAATATAATGGGTAGGAAAACAACCTACCCTCTCACAAAACCCCACACTCAAAAACACCCCAAAACCTACAAAATCCATATACAAATATATATATAAGTTCAATCCTAAAAAGATATATGCAACAGGAGAAGCACATTTTTATTCACCATTTCGAATAGTTTTTCTACATCACACCCACACACCTGCGTAATATATATACTAATGGGTAGGTAATAACCCCTACCCTTATATATAAAGAAAGATGGGATTAAGAATTGCTATCCTTAATCTCATTATATCTATCAATCATCTGCTCTAGTGTCATGTTCATTACCTCATCATACGTGTTATACTCGTTCACATACAGATAGTTACCATAGAATTGCATTAACCTGAATTGGTTAATCTTCCCTATATCTTTTTCGGTTAATTCCATATCTCTTTTTCACCATAACCTGTAACACTCACTCACTTATAAGCTTTTCCTTTTTGTTAAATATATAAATCACCGAATAAAAATCAGGGACATATAAGGGTAGGTATATAATCCTACCCCTAATATATAAAAGAAAGGAAAGAAATTAGATAGATGTGAGTAACATAAATGCTTCGCTGTCATCATCTACATACACATCAGTTGCGTCTATCAGGTTGATAACTACTGCGTTATCATCATCAGTATTACTAGATATATATGCAACCTGCTTTCGTACATTCCTGCTTATAAGCATACCCTTATTACCTATATCCCTGTCAAACAACGGCATATATTTCCCAATTTTTCTTACTATATATCTCATATTTTTCACCATATCTGAGAATGTTTTAGGGTATATAAGCATTTCGGTTTTGATAAATATAAAAATGGTTGGATAAAAATGTAGCTCACCTATATATATAATAGGGTAGGGATCTCCTACCCCTATAAGAATATACCTATAAAAAAAATTACCTGCTCTCGAAGTAAGGGCAGGAACTAACACTAGGGCGACATGGTAAACCATCTCTTTGACACAATCTGAAAGGGTATTCTCCCTCTAGGGTAACAAACTTACAATCTCCTTTCATAGGTTGCATTAGTCAATCACCTCATTACATCTAAGACACAAGTCAAACAATACGACACCCTCTCTATCTGTAATGTGTCTTACCTTAGGGCTTCTACATTTACATCTGCTAAATTCCATCACCATTTTTTTCACACCAATTCCGTAATGCTTTTAGGGTATATAAACCTTTCGGACATACCCACACCCATAAAATAATATAGGGTAGGAATAACCTACCCATATACACACACGAAGCAAAAAAAAAAGATTATAGATACATAATTCTTGCCTTCTCATTAGGGCATACATGCTTATCATATTCACTTTCTGGGATAAACTCACAACAACCCACACAGCAGATATGCCTTTCCTTTTTCCCTGTTTTCGGATTTACAAAAATATGTGCCATTTTTTCACCATATCTGTATAGATGAGGGGGTATATAAACCTATCGGAATTCTCAAATATCTCCCGACTAATATAAAAACCTGCCGATAAAAATCTCACGCACACGAATGAATAATAGGGTAGGGACTATACCTACCCATAATATAAAGAAAGGAGAAGTGGGTAGGCCTACGAAATCAAGGTAGCATACTGCTTGATATCCTTGACGTAGACATCCCCAAGTTCATACGAACCATAGGTGTAAGGGCTCTTGACAGCACAGAACCACCTAGCGTAAGGGTTCTTCTCCTCGTTGCTAGGCAATTGATACTTCTTGAGAACCTTCCAGACCCATGATCCGTCAGGAGTAGACCAAACCTCGTAAGGATCCTCCTGAGGACGTGTCTTGCCACAAGGGTTCTTCAGCTAATCACCTCAATCTAGTAATGCAGTATGGGTATATAAACCTTCCGACTACCAGAATACTAGATAATAGATGAAGGGTAGGTAGATCCTACCCCTAAATACACACGTACACGTCATTGAGCAACCGCACCCGCGTACACCTGCGTAAGATACTAAAAAAAGTTGGGAGAGCTCAGGTAAAGCGAGGAGAGAAAATCCTGAGCCCTCACCTCTCAAGGAAATTGGTGACATACATAGGTATATCTCGTGAGTATATAAACCTTTCGGAAAAAAAAAAGTTTGCTCACGAATTTACTCACATTTTCTTTTATTGTTTTGATTTCACCCGTGCACCCACGCACATATTAATTCTATAAGTAACAAATAAGTATTGGAAAGCAATTTCTCTATAAAAGCTCTAAAATAACCCTCTAAGCTCAAAACTCTACAATCTAAGCTAACTACCTTAGTTAATAGTAGTTTTGCTGTTAGAATTGATTTTAAGCTATACCTCATGCAATTTTTCCCACCTGTGTAATTGTATATGTAATATAATCAAAACTTATATATCTTTTTATATCCATTTGTAAATATATTTCACAAAAATAAAAATGTGAGGATAAAAATGCAGTAATCCACCATAATATAATTAATGTAGGGTAGGAAATACCTACCCCTTAGTAGTAATAATAAGGGAATAGGTGAATTGTAGCTCACAGATTAGGGTGCATTTTGCATAATCCACAAGCCACAACTTCCCATAACCTAATCTGCTAACCCCTATATAAGTGTATCTATAAGAATCATAGGGTAGGAATAACCCTACCCCTATATAGAATAAATCATAAATAGGCGAATGTAGTCCGTGATACCCCTCAAATGTCCACGAGGAAGCTCAGAAACACCCCTCTCGCTTGAGATCTCTTCAGCTGAATGGTAAGGTAGCCACCACCCCCCCAAAGTGCCTCAGAATGGCTAAAAAGTGCCTTTAAATTGATCCACTCCTGTTGTACAGGAGGGAAATAAATACAAAAAAAAAAAGATAGGGGATTAACCCCTAGATTATAGCTTGAGCCACTTTCTACCTGATTTCTGAGCCTGTCTTACTCTATCGCAACATATAGCCATCTTCTCTAGTTCCTTTCTCACAAAGTTAC
>Ga0272441_10013324_pt1 | contig 11842 bp, 8 predicted proteins | sample SSMProp6N_FD_193582 | JGI IMG/M metagenome (GOLD analysis project Ga0272441, IMG submission 193582) | Marine sediment archaeal communities from Little Sippewissett salt marsh, Falmouth, MA, United States - SSM-Prop-6N | ecosystem: Environmental > Aquatic > Marine > Wetlands > Sediment ...
CAAAGCTTGCGACGAAAAGGTTGGCCGGTTCATCGTAGAGCTTGAACGGAGCCGCGGTTTGTTGTGGGCGTCCGTTGTTCATTACTGTAATCAGATCCGAAAGGGCGAGTGCTTCCCGTTGATCGTGAGTTACGTAGATGCTGGTTGCACCGATTTCCGTGTGAAGGCGCTTCATCTCAGAGCGAAGGCTTAGCCGTAATCGTGCATCAAGATTCGAAAGCGGTTCGTCGAACAGTAGAATGCTCGGCTCCACAACTAACATCCTTACCATCGCGACGCGCTGCTGCTGACCACCGCTAAGCTCGCTGGGGTAGCGTTCCTCAAATCCGTTGAGGTCTACTCTCTTTAGCACCCGCGATACTCGCTCTTTAATCTGCGGTTTTGAAATTCTCTGCACCTCCAAACCAAATTTCACGTTGTCGAAGACGGTCATGTGCGGCCACAGTGCATAATCCTGAAATATTAGACCAACATCTCTTTTTGCGGGGGGAATGAACACTCCGTCATCATACGAATATGCAAACTGCCCGCCAATCATGATTCGTCCACTTGATGGGGTTTCCAGTCCGGCAATCATGCGAAGGGTTGTGCTTTTCCCGCAGCCAGACGGGCCGAGCAATGTATGAAAGCTGCCATCCTCCACAACGAGATTCAGGTCATCAACTGCGCATGTATCACCGAAGTACTTGGTGATTCCCTGAAGGACTACTTCGGGCATCAGAGTCTCTCCTTTGAGTTCTTTGTTTTCTTCCGTTTGCCAGCAGTATGAATGAATACTATTCTGCTGCGCCGAATATATCTCCTTTTTGGAAATTCTGAATAACAGAGTACACAGATAGTGTGATAATCACGATTGTCAAAGCCAACGCATTCGTAAACTGAGCAATCCCTTGCTCTGCGAAACGGAAAATCATTGTGGTGATCAACTCCGTCCGCGGTGTTGATAGAAGGATAATTAGGTCGAGTTCTCGCATTACAGTAATGAAGCTGAGAAGAAAGCCGCCAATAAACCCCGACTTGGCTATTGGAAAAAGAATCTTGCGAAAACGTCTCAACCATCCAGCCCCTAGCACCACTGCGGTTTCCTCAAGTTCTTGACTAATCTGAATCATGGAGGTAATTCCAGTACGCGATGAATAAGGCAAACGCTTCACAATACAAATAATGACCAGAAGCGCCATCGTGCCGTACAATGCTGGAATCGGGCCAACCGGATGTGCAAACAGCAATATATAGGTTGCAGCGAACGGGAGTGCGGGCATTAGATAAGGCAAGAAACTAAGTTGGTCCAACAACGTTGACAGTATATTGCCCTTCGCCTTTACGATGACGTAACCAATAAGCAGTCCCAATAGTGCAGAGATCGTAGCCGTAATTGCCGACAACTCTATACTGTGCCAAGCAGCTCTAATAATTCCGGGGTTTCGGAGAATCCCTGGTTGACCTGCGTCGCCCAGTTCTGGAAGTGTCCGACCTATCCAAAAATGGAGTGTCAGATTGTTGATGCTGAAGTTTCCGGGATAGAACATGAGTGATTGCCATATGAGCACAAGAACAGGCAGTACAACCGCGCAAAACATCAACAGCGCCACCACTCCGAATACCGGCCAGGTCCACTTTCCGAGTTTGTAGGGCTTTACCCGCATTCCTTTGCCCGATACAGTGGCATAACTGCGTCTGGCACTTATGATTTTGAGATTCATGTAGATGGTCAGGGCACCGATGAGGGTTGTAATGATAGCGATTACATAGGCTTCGCCGAACGACCCCGTGTTAAGCATGGAATAGATAATCGTCGATAACACACGAAACTTAACTGGAGGTCCGAGAAACGCCGGTACGGCAAAAGTGCCAAGCCCCTTGGCGAAGGTAAGTATAACGGCCGAAAGCAAAGCAGGCAAAATGATCGGAAAAGTAATTTTTCGTAAAATCCGGATACGACTCGCTCCCAGCACTTCGCCTGTTTCCTCAAGATGGGAATCGACGGATCGAAATGCACTTGAGGAAAGTATAAACGAGTATGGAAAATAGTGGAGACTAAGAGTGATGATACTAGGTACGAGTCCATAGGTAAGCCACTGAGGACTGTGATAGCCAATAAAGGATTCTAAAAGGCCGGGAGCCCCGCCGAATTGTTCGCTGTTGCGAAATGCGGTGATCCATGCAAGACTGACAACCCACGCCGGAATGATGTATGGCACTACGGCGAGACGTTCCATCGTTCCGCGCATAGGCAAATCAGTACGTACGACCAACCAAGCCAGTACCGCACCAACCACAACGCTCCCTGCGGTCATCCCGAAAGCGAGTTTTAGAGTGTTTAGCAACGGCTTGAAAAATAGAACCACGCTCATTCGTCCACTCAGAACCCGTTGCCAATAGTAGCCGGAGAATTGTCCTTCCCTGATCAGACTGGTCCGTACGATCTCGAAGGCGGGAGCTATGACAAGGTAGGCCAACGGTATCAAGAACAAAATACCCATCACGAGATACGGGCGATGGACCACCAAATTCCGTAAGCGTTTTAGGCCAACAAAAAGACCTCTATGCGTTGCCTGCCTCAACATAGTCCCCTGTCTAAGCTAAACACACTCGTCATTCTTATAGCGCGGGAGGGTGCCATAGCATCCCTCCCGCGGCTCGTTATCGATTCTTCATTCACGACGTAATTAACAGCCAGAAATCGCGGAATTTCTGTTGCACATTGTCGAACTCTTCTGGGGGCGGGGCATCAAGCAAGGTGTTCACTTCGGCAGGATTGGAAACGTCACCTGCAACTGTCTTTACGTCAGTACGCGGTGACCAGTTGCCGAGTTGGTGCCAGGGTGCATTTCCGCCATCTCCAGTTTCATCGCCTAGGAGAAAATCTATTAGCACACGGGCGGCATAGGGATGAGGCGCACGAGCTGTGATGCCCATAACTGCCCCGTGAAGCGGTGAACCCGGGGGGGTATCAAACGATTCAAACGGCTCTATCACGTCCGGAAGCAGTGCCCCAAGAGCGAGATTACGTTCCTTAATCGTTCTGAGCTTCGAATAGTGCGCAAACATTCCAAGGGGCGGCATACCGGATTGTCCTCGGGCGCCGACGGTGTCAACCGTCTCGTCTCCCGAAGAAACGATCACCGCGCCATTAGACACTAAGTCCGCAATGAACTTGAATCCGGCATTCTCGTGTTCTGCTAGATCGATCGGTTTGCCAAACTCATGCTCATAGGTGTCCGCCAGCGCCTCTGCGTTCTTTCCGTAAGTTAATAATGCCATTGACTTTAGCGATAGCCCGCTCTGCAGCGGATCGGTGACGATCACTTTGCCCCGCCACTCTTCACGAGTGAAGTCCCACAAAGTATCAAGGGGGGGCATTTCCTCGCTCCAGTATTCTGTGTTGTAATAAGTAACCTGACCCGGACCCCAAACATGTGTTACGAGCCAGTTCTTGAGATGAGGCGGGATTACATCGTCAACGCGCGGTGGAACGTATTTCCATAGCATCTCTTGCTGTACGAATTGATACATCGTCGCGGTTGCATCATTTCGAACCACGTCTACATTGAATACTGCGCTGGTCTGTTCTCGCCGGACTTTTTCTTGGATCTGCATGGTCTCAATATCATACGCCTCGAGCTCGATCCCGTAGGTTTTCTCGAACAGCTCCTTCACTCGATGTATTCTGGAAGTTGAGGAATAGATGACGACCTTTCCCTCTTGCTTGGCCTTGCGAACTACTTCGTTCCAATCTTCCTCCTCTGGCAGATAGGGGCCGAGCTGTGCTTCTTCCAGCCATTGCTCAAGTGCGGGATCCCGCTCTGTTTGGCCAGGTGCCGTACTCTCATGCTCTCCGCCGGCGAACACCACTGTGATCGCGAGAATCAACAGGGCAGTAACGATAGTTGCTCTCTTGACCACTCGGTGCCTTGACAAGACTGTGTCTTTCATATGGAGCCTCCTCGCTGAAATCTTCGATAAGTCGTAACACGACTTTCTTCCTATATTTCATCTTGTTGTGCTACTGATAATATTCTTTCGTCCGAATTCTCATAGCAAACTTTCGAAAGAAATCGTTAGATCGTTCACCGACATGACAAGCTCTTTCTTTCCCATTCAATTGTACTGGCGTTCGCAAGTTTGTTTGGCACGTGATGGCATCCACGTTCCCTTGCATTGAGCTTGCCCGATACCACGTACCCTCTCTGTCCTCTACTTCAATAGTGCTTTAAACTCTCTATTTTTTATAAATGGGATAAGAGAATCTCTCTCTCGAGCTTGTCTTTGGTGATTATCAGACAATGTTGCATGGACACAGCAATCATCCTTCACTCAATTTGGACCCACAGGATATAGATACTGATAACAATCTCTAGTGGAATCCCCTATGGGAAAAATGAAAGCTTTTTGTATGCGAAAATGATTGATGAACTGATTTCCGTGAAATTCCGCTGTGTCTCCCAATAAATTAAAAGTCACTTCACTACGAATTCCACTGGTTGGCGCTATAGTTTTCCGTTTAAATCTCGACAAAACCTGAAGGATAGTAATGAAATTTGGAATCAACCTACTATTCTTTTTGCTGTCGATTGTTCTCTCGGTCTGTTCCGCATTAGCTCTTGCATCAAGGATGACTACCTCTCTGTCTTGAATTGTCTGAGGTGCGTCAAGTCCAATAGGCCGCTTCTTATAGATTCTGTTTATTTGCAGCTGATTCAGAAGTGAACCAATGGAAGCCTGTCGTTTTGTTCCCCGATCGCCATGGCTTATGAGCATAGGTCTCTTTGCGGAAAGTAACTTGAGATTTCGGTTAATAGTGTTTCGTACAATTCAATTTCATCGCTTAACAAGCAGGTATTTGCCGATGATATCTGCCGAAATAGGTTTATAATCCTGAATCCCTTTTCCACTGATAGTAACATAGCATGTCTGAAAGAATTATGTCAAGTTATTAAATAATAAAAAATATTAATTTATTAATAAAAGAATTGATTTTTTTAATCTCTTGGTATTTAATAATAACAGTGAAGAAACAAACATCACGAGTATTAAGGCAAAATAACGCGAAACTTGTTCTGTCATTTTTAAGAAGATCCGGGCCAACATCAATTCCGACAATTTCAAGCAAAACGAAGCTCAGCAATAACACGATCGCAATGATCATTCAACAGTATCTATCCACTGGAATAGTAGTCCATTCTGGCAAAGCGGAATCGTCACGAAACGCGGGAAAGAGACCCAATTTGTATGTATTCAACCCAAGATCACGGGTTGCAATCGGAGTAAATGTATCCGAGTTCTCGATCGATGGAGTGATCACTGATCTACAGGCTGAAATTCTAAAGGAAATCTCTGTTCCTATTTCAGATGATATAAAAACTGAAGAAATTTTGAAAGAAATTTCTGCAATTGCTGACAGTTTATTGAAGACCATAGGTGTAGAAAGAGAAAGGTTAGTTGGTGTTGCTATCGGTACTCATGGAATAACGGATTTTCGTAACGGCGTCGTTGTTATGTCACCTCGCAATCCTGCCTGGAACAGAAATTTCCATTTGAAAGAACATATTCAAAACAGCTTTATCCCTCGGGTTCCGATCTATGTTGATAATCAAATTCGCTTTCAAGCGATTGCTGAGAAAAAACATGGATTAGGCAAAAAGACAAAGAATATGATTGTACTCCGCTGTACAGATGGCATAATTGCGGGCGTCTTTTCTGAGAACTCATTGAGGAGAGGGGGGAAACATTTTCTTATAGGTCATATTGGTCATATGATAGTCGACCCGAACAGTCAGGAGATCTGCAAATGTGGAAGCCGCGGATGCCTAGACAGCCTTATATCTACTCGCAGAGTCATCAGAGATGCCAAAAGAAGGCATAATGAACATCCCGACTCAATGATTTTCAAAGGGAAAACTACGGATTTAGTCACGATTGAGGATATTTTCAAAGCATCCAATAACGGAGACCTGCTTTCGCAGGAATTGTTGGATGAGGTTATCCAGTGGCTGAGTATCGGTATACACAATTTGATATTGACCTATGATCCGGACCTTATAGTCATTCAAGGCGCATTTGCCAGCGCTGGCTCTTATTTTATCGAAAAACTCAGGAGAAAGGTAAATAGAGTATCGCTTTTTGAAATTCGAATAGAATCTGAGATCGAATATTCTCTGCTTGGAAAGAAGGCTGGTACGATTGGAGCTGCAACCTTTGTTATAGACGAGTTTTTCAAATCCTATCATTTGCATAATACATGAATCAGGGTATATTGATATCAACCAAACTCCGTGAGAAGGCACCCCTTTAAAAAGACAGTTTTCGACATCCGAGATTGTATGACGGGTTTCAGGCAGGGTGCACTAGAGAGAAAATTAGAAAATGGGGATTGATAAAATCGTGCCGAGCAAGACGCGGCACCTGAACGCATTACCGCTTCGCTTCAAAGAGTCAGGTAAGCTTTGTCGCGCAGCGGATTGCCTAGAATCCGGAGTTAGCGATCACTTCCCTGTACCAGTTGGCGCTGCTCTTGGGGATGCGCGCCTGGCTCTTGTAGTCGACATAGACAACGCCGAAGCGCTTTGAATAACCGAAAGCCCATTCGAAGTTGTCGATCAGGCTCCACACGTAGTAGCCTTTGAGTTTCACACCCTCCTGCAGGGCGCGATAGGCGGCGCTGAAGTGGGAACGCAGGTAATCGATCCTGTCGTTATCCCGGATTTGCCCATCAGAATCGACCTGATCCGGGCAGGCGATGCCGTTCTCGGTGACATACACGATGGGTGGGTCGTAATCCCTCTGGACCCGGGTCAACAGCTCATAGAGGCCTTCGGGGTGGATCTCCCAGTCCATCTCGGTGAACCGTACTCCCTGGTAGTCCGGTCGTACTTCGGCGAACAGGTCCTCCTGCTTCTCGGACCGGCGAACGATCTTGCGCATGTAGTAGTTGACGCCGAGAAAATCGATTCGGCTCGTCCTGAACGCATTCAGATCCTCCGGCTCGACAGTAGGGGCGTCATACTGCTTCTGATACACCTCGAACATGTCCTCCGGATAGCTTCCCGTGAACACCGGATCGAGAAACCAGCGATTTTGCATGCCATCGTAGTAGCGGGCTGCCAGCTCGTCTTCCGGGGAATCGGTATCGGGGTAGGCCGGAGACAGGTTCAGTGTGATCCCGATTTGGTTATCCTCTCCGCGGAATTCGTCGAATAAGATTGATGCCCGGGCATGGGAGAGCAGCAGATTGTGGGACACCTGCAGGGCTGTTTTCCGATCTCGAATCCCCGGAGCATGTACGCCGTCGTCGTGTCCGACGAAGGCCACAACCCAGGGTTCGTTGTGGGTGATCCAGAGCCGTACCCGATCCGCCAGTTTGTCGAACATGGTGGCGGCATAATCCACGTAGTACTTCACGGTGTCCCTGTTGGCCCAGCCCCCCCTGTCCTGAAGGCTCTGGGGAAGATCCCAGTGATACAGGGTGATCATGGGGATGATTCCGGCGGCTAACAGCTCGTCAACCAGGTGCTGGTAGAAATCGAGGCCCGGTGTATTGATCTTACCCCCGCCGGAGGGAAAGATGCGTGACCAGGCTATGGAGAAACGGTAGGAGCGTAGGCCGATTTCCTTCATCAGCTGGATATCTTGGCGGTAGCGGTGATAGTGATCGCAGGCTGTGTCACCGTTCTGATTCTGGTAGACCTTTCCCGGAGTGTGGCTGAAGCGATCCCAGATGGTCTCACCTCGGCCTCCTTCTTTCACCGCGCCCTCGATCTGGTAGGAGGCGGTTGCACTGCCCCATAGAAAGTCTTTCGGGAAGATGGTTTCTGGCATATGGATTGGACCTCCGAAAACGCGTGAACGTGTATTATTTCTTTGTGATTATTGCTCGATACTAAAAAAAAGAGGCCCCTGGGGTTTCCACCTCCTTAACCCAGGGGCTTCGCCCCCTTTTTCTATCCTATCCGCGAGGTATCATATCGCAATTCTTCATCCAAGTCCACCAACCGCGGGATGGATCTACGTTGCTTTACTCCTCCTCCGTGGAAATAGAAAAAGACCAGATGATCAGGCCAATGGATATGCCTATCGACACCCCGCCGATGACAAGAAATCCTCTGGCTACTGCCTTTATCGCGGTACGTACAACCGTGCTGAGCACACCTGCAACTTCCGCCCGGTACCAGACGTCTGTGGCCAGCCAGTTGCCCAGGCCGGTGTCGATCCACGGCCAACCCGCCGCGATCCGAATGGAGATTCCACAGATAAGCGTAAGCACGGCGGGTACGAACAGCGGCCAGCCCAGCCACTGAACGATCTGGCGGCGGTTTTCACCCCCGACGAACGCAGCACCCACCCAGAAACTTGCCGCAATCAAAGCCAGGAGCACGCTGGCCCACACCAAGCGGTTGGTTCCAACAAAACCCGACCAGAACTCATTATCCGGGGCGTAGTCGAAATAGACTATCTCCGCAGGTGCGGGGTAGGAATCCGGTAGACTGTCAAGGAAATCCGGCAGGGCTGCTGTGATCAGTTGTGACGCCTGCTGCTCACTCAGATCTGCAGGACGGCAACGCGGCATCTGTGCACCCGGTGCAATGGGATTCTGTCCGGAACTGCAAACCGGTAAGTTTGCAGCCAGGGATCTGGCGAATCGATCCCCACCGTCACTACGCAGCCGATCTTTCAGAGGGGTGATATCCACGCTGAGCTCGAGAGTCGGAGTCCCGCCTTCAATGGCGTCAAAGGCCCGGTCAACCATCGCCACGGCTTGGGATCTCAGGTAGTTCGGAGTGACGACCTCTCTCAGAGCTTTAGCCAGAGCGTCGCTGGGGATGCCTTCCAGCTCGCTGACCTCGAATATCGGCTCCTCTTCCCATGCTGTGTTCCTGAGAATTGCCTCGTATATACGCTCATCCGACACCAGCTGCAGGTAGAATCCCCTGTCCAGAGCCCAGGTGCTCACCGAGAAGCTCATCATGGTGGCAAAGACCAACGGAAAAACCAGCAGAACGACCATGATTACGGCTATTGCTTGGCGCATAGACTCTTGCTCCTTCGCGAATCAATAATATTTTCACTCATAAGCGACTCGGCAGTGATCATGCCTTGGAAGAGAAAGCATGACGAATTTTCGTATGAAAGGATCGCAGGAAACCCCACCGAAGTCAAGGTTCAGGCTTGCGAAGATGCCTCGCCGACGGGTCTACATCGTAGCCGGTGTTGAGCGTGAGCACAAGCACTCCTGTGAAAATCAGGATGACGCCAATCCACTGAAACGGGTGCAGCCGCTCACCAAAAGCAAGGACGCCGCCCACAACCGGGACCGCGATTGTGTTGGCCGCAAAGGCAGGAATAAGCTGGATAGCCTTTCCCCTCCGGTAGGCAAACTGCATCACCACCATCGATACCAGGGAGATCACGATCCAAGTGAGGGCCCAGGGATTAGACAGAAGCCTTGCTCCCCGTTGCAACAGAGAGGTGAGGGGTGTTTCATTACGGAAGTGGAAGTGCAGCAAGGCTCGGGATAGCCCGAGCGGGCTTGTCGATACTTTTTGAAACAGGGGCACGAAGCCCCCGAGAGCGCCGGCAAATCCTGCGATCACGATGCCGATGATCCGCCTGCGTTTCTGAAGAATCAACCACAGCAATAGATACGCCCCGCAGACTCCGGGAAAGTAGATGTATAGAGCGGTGAGCGCCGGTTCTCTTTCGACCGCCTGCACGCGGAACAAGCCGATCAGAATCGCGGCGGCTATGATCGTAACGACCCCAACCAGCTCCCTTCTTGTGATCCGTTCACGCATGTACAGGTGGGAAAAGACCGCCAGAGAAGCGAGTCCGGATCCGGACATCGCACCCACCAGGGAAGCATTGCCGACCGAGACTGCATAGAGGACCAAAAACACGGAAGAGGGCATCGACAGTGTTGAAAGGATCCAAATAACCAATCCCCGCGTCCTGCGCTTGGCGGCAGTGGCAAGACCGATTTTTTGCCCCGCCTGAGCGATGGCATGAATCGAGTACCCTGAAAAGGCTGCAATGAGCGAAAGTATTGCACTCATGTTTCCGTCAACTCACTCATGTGCTTCGATTGGAGATTTGCAGTTCCACACATTATAGATAAAACAGAAGGGCGGTGGTAGTATGATCCGTCTTTCTGTTGCATTGGTCGTATGCAATACTAAGATTTTTCAATGCCCTATTTTAAGAGGACATTTCGGACAGCACGAGCAGCGATTGAGAGGAGCCCGTAGATGAACGAAACCGACATTCCCGTGCAGGTACTCGACACCGATCCCACGATTGACCCCAGCGTATTCATCGCCCGGGGCGCCCAGGTCATCGGAGACGTGCGTTTGGCAGAAGGTTCTTCGATCTGGTACAACGCTGTGCTGCGGGGAGACATCAACTACGTCGAGGTCGGAGCTCACAGCAATATCCAGGACGGTTCGATACTGCACGTGGTGAACGACAGGCCCTGTATTGTCAAGGAAAATGTAACGGTAGGACACGGAGCAATTCTGCACGCCTGCACTATCGAGTCGGAGTGCTTGATCGGCATGGGTGCGATCATCCTGACCGGAGCGGTAATCGGCAGAGGGAGCATCATCGCAGCCGGAACCCTGATCCCGGAGAATACAGTGGTGGAGCCTTTCTCCCTCATGGTCGGTGTCCCGGGCCGACTGCGGCGTACCCTGGATGAGAAAAGCGCGCAGACAAACCGAAATTGGGCGGCCAAGTATGTCGGAATAGCCCAGGCGCATCAGAAACGGGGGTTTTCAGCCGGGTCGTAGGGTCGCAATCTTGTTTTTGGGTTGCGAGCGGGGATTGCGAGAGAGGATTGCGTTTTCCGAAGGACATCGCAATCTTCCTTTAGATTACGGTGAAAGATTGCGATATGATATATAGAAAGACATCGACAACAGAATTTACGCATGGGGAATAACAGAAGCACCCACAGGTCGAAAACCCACCTGTTCCTGATTTTTTTTCTCCTACTTCTGGCTAATCCGCTTGCATCACAAGAGCTTCCCGTTGTAGCGATACTCCCATTTGAAAGCATTGCCGTTTCCCGAGCCGATACAGATTCGGTGAACATGTTCCTGGAGAGCAGCTTCACAGCCACCAAGGTATACACGGTCATCACCGCCGCGCAGCGGGATCAGGCCTTGGGAGATGCGGATGCCGCGACCTGCAGGGATGAGGAGTGTGCAGTCCAGATCGGGAAAAAGCTGTCCGCTGAACAGGTTGTCCTGGGAAACGTGGCCCTGTCTGACGGCAAGTACATCATCAACGCCAGGATCATCGAAACGGCCAGCGCACGGACGTTGGCGGCGGATTCCATCAGTGCCGATGGAGCGGAGGAGCTGCCCCAAGCCTGCGACATCCTGAGTGTGGGCATGATCAGACGCGCCGTGCCCGGAAGTCTTGTCGAGAAAATAGAAAAACCGGATGAGGGGGAACCGGGATCAGAGGGATTGGAGGCCACTGCAGGCCAGCCGGGGGAGCCGGCGGAGGGATCAACCGGGATCGGGGAGGGTATGGAAGCGACCCCGCCTCAGCCGATACAGCTGACCCGGGCTGACCGGTGGCCGCTTATGACGATCTGCGGCGGCATGTTCATGCTGGAGCTGGGCAATGTGATGGGAAGCGTTGGTTTCGAGCTGCGGAGAACGATGGTGGAAACTGCGCGAGATCCAAAGTGGGCTACCTTCGGTTACTACACTACGACCAGCCTGTCGTATGTATCATGGTCGGCGGCCGTTGCCTCGGTTCCGACATATCTGCTCGTCTTTCCCGAAAAAGCCTTCAAGCTCTCTGAGCGGGGACAGCGCTTTTTCACGGCTGGAGTCAT
>Ga0272441_10013325_pt1 | contig 11841 bp, 11 predicted proteins | sample SSMProp6N_FD_193582 | JGI IMG/M metagenome (GOLD analysis project Ga0272441, IMG submission 193582) | Marine sediment archaeal communities from Little Sippewissett salt marsh, Falmouth, MA, United States - SSM-Prop-6N | ecosystem: Environmental > Aquatic > Marine > Wetlands > Sediment ...
CCGCTCGATCGAGGAGCTCCACCGGAACGCTCGCGTGGAGCTTGTGTCGGGGTTGTCGATCCGTGAGGGACGCGTGCACGACGTCTACCTGCCCGAACGGGAGGATCGCTCCACCGGCTGGCCGTACGTCTAGCCGTCCGCAGGACGGACAGGCCGTCAACGGCGCGGCGAGAGAGCTTGATTTCCGGGAGACGTTGAGAGAGATTGCCGGACGGGTTCAGCAGCAGGAAGAAGGAGCGCCATGCACAAGCAAACGGATGAGCACGGCACGGATCACGACGGCCGGCAGGGGCATGAGATCTCGCCGCTCGATGGACGCTATCGAGGCAAGACGGAGGCGCTAAGACCGTACTTCGGCGAATTCGCGCTGGCGGAAGCTCGTTGCGATGTCGAGCTTCGCTATCTGCTTGCGCTGGAGCGACTGCACGTGTTCTCTCGTTTGTCGGACGCCGAGCGAGCCCGCGTGGAAGCGAGCATCGGTGGGCTAACCCAGCGGCAGTTCGACAGGATCAAGCAGATCGAAGCGCGTGTGCACCACGATGTGAAGGCGTGTGAGCTGTTCCTACGGGAATTGCTTGAGCTTGCCGAACCAAATCGGATCCACTTCGGACTCACCTCGGAAGACATCAACAACCTCGCCTACGCCACGCGGCTTCGGATGTACCGGGAGGAGGTCCAGCTTCCCACGATTGACAAGCTGATCGCGGGTCTTGCCGGGAAGGTCGCGAGCTGGAAAGCCGTGCCGTTCCCGGCTCACACGCACGGCCAGACCGCATCGCCGACGACGGCGGGCAAGGAGCTTGCCGTATTCCTGCTGCGCTTGGCACGGCAGCGAGACCAGCTTGCGAAACTGCGGTTTCGCGGGAAGCTTGGCGGAGCCACGGGGACGTATGCTGCGTTCCGGGTTGCCGCTCCGGATATCGACTGGCCGACGTTTGCACGGGAGTTCGTCACCGGGCTCGATCTGGATTTCAATCCTTGTACTACGCAGATCGAAGACCGCGACGGGCTTGCCGAGTATTTTGCGATGACCGCCCGGATCAACGGGATCCTGCTCGATCTCGATCGTGACGTGTGGGCGTATCTGTCGCGCGGCTACTTCGCGGCCCGTGTCGCCGAGGGGCAGGTCGGCTCCTCGACAATGCCCCACAAGGTCAATCCGATTCGTTTCGAGAACAGCGAAGGGAACATCGCTGTTTCCAATGCACTTCTGTCGATGCTTGCTGACACGCTGACCCATTCTCGAATGCAGCGCGACCTTTCTGATAGCACCGTGCTACGAAATGTTGGCGTCGCGCTGACGCATGCCCACCTGGCAATCACGGAAGCCGTCGCCGGCCTGGAGGAAATTGACATCCATCGGGTGCGGATTGACGCTGAGCTCGAACGAATGCCTCAGGTGCTTGCCGAGGCGTATCAAACGGCTCTCCGCGCGGCTGGAGTTGAAGATCCGTACGAGCTTCTCCGTGAAGCGACCCAGGGCCGTCAGGTGACGCTGGAGACGCTCCACGCCCTGCTTGACCGGCTTGGCGAGCGGCAGGAGATGGATGCGGAGACCTCGAATCGCCTGAGAGCGCTTCGCCCTCGGAACTACATCGGGGATGCAGTGCGGCTGTGTGATGATGCGCTTGCAGCCGTCGGATACAGTGCCGAACAGGATCAGCAGGTGGATCGGTAGAATGAGTCCGCAGCCACAACAGGATCTGTCGGGTCATCGCCTCTTGGAGTTGGGACGGCCCTTGGCAAGCGGCCGGACGGCGGAGATCTATCCGTGGGATGACGGGCGCATTCTCAAATTGTATCGCGCAGGATCGGCGCGCTCGGAAGCCCTGCGTGAGCTGGTGGTCAACCGGCGAGTTACCGACGCCGGAATCCCCGCACCGAGAGTGTTTGAAGGCGATGCGGCTGATGGCTTGATTGAAGTTGGGGATCGTGTGGGGATTCTGTTCGAGCGTGTGGATGGGCCGTCGATGCTTGCCGACCTTGCCACTCATCCGTGGCGGTTGACCCACCATGCTCGCACATTAGCCGAACTCCATGCACGGATGCACGATCATGAAGTGACGGGTGCGCAGCTTGATGATCAGAAAGCGCGTCTTGCCAAAGCCATCTCAGCTTCGGCGAGGATGACACCCGAAATCGATGCAGCAAGCGTCGTGCGGATCCTGGACAAGCTTCCCGGCGGGAACCGCGTGTGCCACGGAGATGTTCACCCGGACAATCTTGTCCTTGTCGGAGGAGGATCCGGCGCCAAGGCTGTAGCGCTCGACTGGGAGAACGCGACCCAAGGCGATCCGGCGGCGGATGTGGCACGAACAGTGCTCATCCTGATGTTGGCAAGCGGCACGCCGGAAAGCTCGCTATGGGAGCGAGTGCTTGCACGTGTGTTTGGGCGCTGCTTTCTTCGTGTCTACCTCTCCGCATACCTTCGGCGGAGTCGCTGTGGCGTGACCCGCACAGCGATTGACGCGTGGCTGCCTGTGCAGGCGGCGGCGCGGCTCGCCGAGCAGATCCCCGGCGAGCGCACGTCTCTTCTCAAGCTGATCGCAGATCGGGATCACATAGCGGGCTGAATCCCACCCCGCCACCTTTCTCATTGCGCGAGTCGATGCCTGCAACCAGTTCGCAACCCTCACTTTCTGTCCTGGATACGTCGGAAGGGGGGCTGACGCGCCATCTGTGATGCGGGTAACACGAACTGTGGGAAATGCACTCCGGACACGAGTGCCGATGCATGGATGTAGGTGATGCGGATCACGTTTTGCACGAAACGCGGGCAAACGTGCGCAAACCAGGGGAACCGATTGCGCGACAGCGAATCAACCCAAGCGGAACGATGCTGTCCCCCCGGGTTCTCAGAAGAAGTCAACCAGCAGCGTCGTTTCCTTGGGCAGATCCTCGCCGTGATAGCCCGGAAGTGCGGTCATCTTGCCGCAGGCGAGCATCTCGCCGACGTTCGTGAACCCGCTGAGCACCGACGAGAGCGGCCCGATCCCCGATCGAAGGACGGGCGTTCCGCCTCTCTCAACGTGCAACACGCGGTCCTGTACGGCGAGCGTCCATGTGCCGGCATTCCACGGCGCTTGAACATCCTCGACCTCGAACGACAGAATGGTATCCGGTGCGGCGATCTTGAGCCCTTCGAGCAAGTGGAGATCCACGACGCGGATCATCGCAAGCTGCTGCAGCTTGATCGTCGAGGCGTAATCGTTGAGATACGGCCACAGCAGCTCATCCACCGGCAGGTGAAGCTCGATCTTTGTCACCTGATGCGACTGGCGTTTGAGGTAGGCGAGAAGCGCATGCTTGGCCCGCTCGTCGCTTGCGGCAAACAGGCTGATGTTGAGTACGGGACTGTCGGCGCCGTGCTTGTGGGTCAGCGTATAGCCCATCAACCCAACAACCTGCCCCTGACGCTCGGCCTTCACCACGCCTCGTGCGATCTGCTCGTCGCCCCACAAACGGAGCCTCGCTCGCCAGTGAACGTCGTCACGCAGGGCGAAGTTGTAGTGGCTGCGGGCGTAGTCGTTGTAGAAGATCCTCGCCTTCTCGTCCGGGAAGGGAAGATCCTGTGTCACGACAGCAGGGTCACTTCCCGGCACGGCAAGGATGCCGGGCGGGATCTCGTAACGCATCCACGCTGTGAAGCTCTCCCAGCCGTACTTGCGGTAGAAACCGACGTGGAACGGGTACAGGACCGACACGGCTTGGCCAGCCTTTCGCATCGTCTCGATCGCACGGGTCATCATGAAGCGGACGTTTCCCTGCCCGCGCTGATCGGGTCGTGAGCAGACCAACCCGACACCGCCCATCGAGACAAGGCTCTCCCGGAGCCGCATCGTGTATGGGTGGAGCAACCAGCAAGCGGCCGGCATGTCTTGTGCGCCGTTGTAGACGCCGAAGAGGCGCTTGCCGGCCTCGAGGGATTCGGTGAGCCACTCCGTCACGGCGCCTGCCTCCGACGGACGGACACTGTGGGCATACCGCGCCAACGGAAGAATCTCACCAACATGGGATGCCGAAAGCTCCCGATAGGTCAACTCCGCTTCCCTGCGTGTACCTTCAGCCCCGGTCATGGATTCCTCCAATCAGTATCAGTATCAGTATCCTCGTCGCGGATCGACCACGCCCTGCAGCGGCTCACCGCGGTCGTACCGGTGCAGGTTCTCAAGGAAGAACGCGGCAATCTCCTCGGGGATGTTCAGTCCGGCGTGATGGGGGGTGATCGTGACGTTGGGCATCTCCCAAAGCGAGTGGTTGGCCGGCAGCGGCTCCGTCTCGAAGACATCGAGGATTGCACCGGCGATCTCGCCTTCCTGCAGGGCCTTCAGCAACGCTTCCTGCTGAACGATGGCACCGCGGGCCACGTTGACGAGCACGGCACTCGGCTTCATCTCGGCAAAAGCCTCGGCGCCGATCAATCCCTGGGTCTGATCGGTCAGCGGCAAGGTGATCACCACGACATCTGCCTCCCGGAGGAAATCACGTAGCCTTGGCGGGCCGAAGATGCGGTCGAACTCAGGTAACCACGTGGTTGCTCGAGCATAGCCCGTGACGTGCATCTGCATCCCTCGTGCCCGCAGGGCCACGGCTTGCCCGATCGACCCGGTACCGGCGATCGCCATTGTCCTGCCGGCAAGCCAGGTCAACATCCGTGGTGTCCACGTTCGGCGATCCTGATCATGCCGCAGTTCGATTACCTGTTGAGTTCGGGCAAGGAGATGGCCGAACACGTACTCTGCGATCTGGCTACCGAACGCCACATCGGCTCGGGTCAGGATGACATCGTCTGGCAGTTCGGCCGCGGCAAGGAAGCGATCGATGCCCGCCCCGGTGACCTGAATCCAGCGCAGCTTCTTCGCGCGGGCGAGGAGCCCGGTGGGGAAGGTGATCGATCCGAGAACGATCTCTGCGTCGCCGATGTACTGCCGAACCTCCTCCTCCGACGCACAGAAGCGATACCGGAACTGCTGATCAGCGTCTTGATTGAGCAACCCGCGGTACGGAGCATCGGATTCCCGGAGGTGTACGAGAATCTCTCGTTGCTGGCCGGGCTTGGGCAAAGCCATGTGGCTCCTTTCCGTAACAGAGGGATGAACACCGATAGGATACTCGAGAACGTGCGCCCAGACAGCCTATCCGGGCTCGATGTGCACTCGAGGGAATCGGCTGCACTGCGCCATGCACAAGCGACTCCTGATCGTCGATACGGCGATTCACCGTTCCGTGTACCGGCCGGCGTTCCACTGGTTGCGCATCGTGGATGACGCCGACGTAGCGGCGGCGCATCTGCTGTCAGAGGGGCTTGTCCCATCACTCGTCACCACACGTACCTTCTGCCTACCGGATCGGAGGCGTTGATTTCGGAGCCCAAAGGCATGGTTCGAGGAAGAGGAACGAGCGATCCGCGAAGCGGTCAGGATGGGCATGCCGATCCTTGGGAGCTGCTTCGGACATCAGATGTTTTCTATGCCCTGTCCGGGGAGGGGGTATGCTCGCCGCGCGGACCCGCGGAAGTGGGGTGGATTACCGGGAGCAGATGTTCGAAGATCCGCTGTTCGAAGGGATCTCCGATCCCTGGCACGCGTTTTCGTTCCATCCGGACGAGGTGGTCAACCCCCAGCACCATGGCGAGTGATCGCTCGATCCAAGCGGTGCGCCGTTCATTGCATCCGGGATGGCACTGCGCCGATCTGGGGGACTCAGGCTCCCCCGGAGATCCGTTGCCGTGAAGCCAGAACATGCCTGCGGTTGGTTGAGGGATTCCTAGGGACGGTCCCCGAGCATGTTGTGGCGGCGCTTCATCAGGATCCCCGTGACGATGAGATCAGCGAGACGTTGATGAGGAGCTTCCTTGCGTTCGAGTGAACAGGAAGCCGCAAGGATGAGGTCCGACCTCCGCTAGTCGGGAAGAGGTTGACAGACGGGACAGATGAAGCTTGCGGTCGATCCGGTCTTGATCTTCTTGACCGGCGCGGCACAGACAGGACAAGGCTTCCCTTCTCGATACCCGATTAGCAGGTCGTCGGCCGTGAACCCTCCTCTCTCACCGAACAGGTCGAACTCGTAGAAAGCCCCGCCCTTCTCGATGCTTCGCCGGAACTCCTGTTGAATCGCGGCATACAGGGCCTCAATCTCCCTGTCCGCGAGGGATGGGATCAACCGCAAGGGATGGAGCCTGGCACGAAACAGAATGTCATGTACGTAGGCGTTGCCGATGCCGGCGATCTTCGATTGGTCAAGGAGAAGCAACTTGATCCGGCCGCGGCGGCCGGAGAGCATGTCGGCGAATCCCGCTAGATCAAGCTCCAACGCGTCGGGGCCGAGCTTTCCGAGCATCGGATGAGAGGAGGGATCGGTCGATTCGAGAACGTGAACGTATCCGAACCACCAGAAGTTGATCGCCAGTTGATGGTCGTCTTCCATGGCAAGACGCACGCGCCACTTTTCGGGAAGCCCTCCTGAGTCCACCCAAAGAAGCTCTCCGCCCATGCCGAGGTTAATCAGGAGGTATCCTCGCTCCATCTCGGCGATCAACCACTTGCCGTGATGCATGACGTGAGCAACGCGGTTCCCGACAACGGCGCTCTGGAACTGATCGACCGTCCGGTTCAGGCATTTGGGCTGAAGGACTTCCACCTTGGAGATGCGGTGACCAGCGATGGTTCTGTCCATCTCGCGTGCACGGCAAGTGATCTCCGGGAGTTCAGGCATGACGCTTGATCATAGCAGGTTCATGGAGCGGTGGCACCGGGTGTCCCTCCCTGGGACACGTCAGAACTGGACATCGGGACTTGACCGGCTGGGGGTGGGGCCATAGGCTGACATAGGAGGACAGTGCGGTGGACAGTGCACGAGTGAAGTCGTGGGTATCAACGATGGTCGTTGGCGCTGCCAGCGTTGTGATGCTGTTCTTCGTGAGCCGAGTGAACTACCTGCTCTTCCACACGGTGGTGGAGTTGTTCTCGATTGTGGTCGCGATGGGAATCTTCATCCTCGCGTGGAACGCCAGAACCTACCATCGGAGTGGAGCCCTTACTCTCCTTGGAATCGCTTACCTGACCGTTGCCGGATTGGATCTGCTCCACACGCTGGCGTACGAGGGGATGGGTATGATCCCTGGGGCCACAGCGAACCTGTCGACCCAGCTCTGGATTGCCACCCGCGGGATTGAGAGCGTCACGCTGCTGCTGATGCCGCTCTGGCTGGGGCGACAGATCCGTGAACGGCTCAGTCTGAGTGTCTTCGCGATGGTCGGCGCGGGCGTCATCGCACTGATCTTCGCCGGATGGTTCCCGGTCTGTTTCGTACCCGGTCAAGGACTCACCGGATTCAAGATCATCTCCGAGTATGTGATCTGTGCCCTTCTTCTTGGCGCACTGGGCGCGCTGTGGGCGAAACGAAAGGAGATGGACCGGCGTGTGAGCCAGTGGCTCGCGGCGTCCATCGCTTTCACCGTGGCCTCGGAGATCGCGTTCACGCAGTACGTAAGTGTCTTCGGTTTGGCGAATTTCGTTGGGCACATTCTGAAGGTTGTCTCTTTCTTCTTCATCTACAAGGCGATCCTCGAGACCGGTATTGTGCGTCCGTTTGAGCTTCTGTTCCGGGATCTGAAACGGCACCAGGCATCGCTGGAGACGGCGCGGGACCGTCTGGAGGACCGGGTAGAGCGGAGGACCGCCGAGCTGCGTGAGGCGAACGTGCGCTTGCAGGAAGAGATCGCAGAGCGAGCCGAGGCGGAGAAGATGCTTCGTGCTCGCGAGAGACAGCTCCAGGTGATGATGCGGCGGGTGGTCACGGCGCAAGAAGAAGAGCGGGCGCGGCTCTCCAGGGAGCTTCACGATGAAGCGGGCCAATCGCTGACACTCCTTACGCTCTGCCTCGGTACTGCCGAGGCGGGAATGGCGATCTCCGACGGCCCGGCGATCACCGAGCTTCGTCGCGCGGAAGGGTTGGCGCAACGCACGATGGAGCGGATTCGTAGAATCGCGCACGGTCTTCGACCGCCGGCGTTGGACACGCTGGGGCTTCGGAAGGCTCTCCACGGGATGTGTGAAGAGGTTGAGGCGCGGAGTGGGGTTCACATCGAATTCCTGGCGAGCCCTGACCTCGATGCATCGGTTCCCCACGAGATCGGCACGGCGACGTATCGTGTTGTCCAAGAAGCTCTCGCGAATGTGGCCAAGCACGCCGAGGCACAATCTGTCATGGTGGATGTCCAGTTCCACGAAGCGAAGGCATCGCTTCACGTTGTTGTGGAGGATGACGGCCGAGGTTTCGATGCCCAAGGCGCCACCACGGGAGCGGGGTTGCTCGGCGTTCGAGAACGTGTGGAGAGCCTTGGCGGTTCGCTTCGTCTGTCGTCCGCTCCCGGCCGGGGAACACGCCTTCTGGCACACATCCCGATCGGGGGAGTCCCATGATTCGTGTGCTGCTTGCCGATGACCATCACCTGGTGCGCAAGGCGCTCCGAGCACTCCTCGAAGCATCGGCAGGGATCGAGGTCATCGGTGAAGCCGAGGACGGGAGAGAGGCGGTGCAATTGGTCCGCCGCCTGCAGCCGGATGTCGTTGTGATGGATATTGCGATGCCGGGGCTGAACGGTCTTGACGCCGCGCAAGAGATCGAACAGCTTCCCGGGAGAGCCCGCGTGGTGATCCTGTCGATGCACGACGACCCGGTGCTCATACGGCGAGCCCTGGATTGCGGTGTCCGTGGCTACCTTCTCAAGAGCTCGATCAGCGAAGAACTCCCATCGGCGATCCGGAATGCGTTCGACGGCCGCTTGTTTCTTAGTGAGTCGATACGAGGCGACGGCGAGTTGATAGACGATGCCGTCGTGTCGGAAGATGCATTCCATCGTTTGACGCCGCGAGAGCGGCAGGTCCTTCAACTGGTGGCCGAAGGGCGCACCAATCGCGCCGTAGCAGAGACCCTGGGAATCTCGACGAAGACGGTGGAGAAGCATCGTGCGAGCCTCATGTCCAAGCTCGGTGTCCACGATGTCCCTGGGCTGGTCCGATTGGCGATGAAACACCGCCTGTTCGTGACCCACGACGAGGATCCCGGACTCCACCCACTCCCCGAGCGGTTAAGTGCGGATGATTGATTCGGTGACAAGCGAGCGCGCCCGATGCCCGCTTGTCAGCAAGGTAGGGAAACTACCCATAGCTCACGGCGCGGCCTGCGGGCGAGAATGTATTACGGCTGCGGGAGTGCTCGTCGACGGGAAGTATCACCGAGGGATGGACGCAGCGGAACCTCTGGAAGGAGCACGCACTCCCGGCAGTCGGTAGCCCGGCTGGGTTTCAGCCGGCGTGGGACGGCTCCCGGCCGAAGATCGAGCGAGAAAGATGAGGGAGTGCCACCACTGCACAACTGTCCTCCGGAGAGGGGGGAAGTCGCAACAAGACTTCCCCTCTCTTCATATTTCCACCCAAGGCATGGCGTGATGAGCGATCCTTCTCGGATCAAGCTAAGCGGCGAGATCCGGAGGCACCCGTCGTTGCGAAACGCGCAACGAGCTTCCCAGCAAACGTGCCGGCTCCTTGGACGAGAAGCGCGGGGAGGCTCGCCGACACAGGCAGCCACCGGAACCGATACACGAAGCCCGCATCGAGCCCTATGCCGGTCACCCGGTGACAGAACTCCCATGGAGCATCGCCCTGGAACATCATGAGGAAGAACCACTGTGTTTCGTCACGGTAGTCGCTGGCTCCCAGTACACTCGCTTGAGATAGCGAGGCCCGCTCCAGTCCGGCCTCCTCATGCAGCTCGCGGTAGGCTGCGCCCACGGGGGATTCCCCTTGCTCCACAGCTCCCTTGGGGACTTCCCAGCCCGGCTCATCGTGGCTCTCGAATGCGAGAAGAAAGTGTCGGTCCTCCTTTCTCCGGACGACGTACACAAACGACTTCTCTGGACGCTCTGTCAACGCCGACACCCCTTCCGATCTGATCCCGAGACGAGTGAGAGTGGCCACGGCCCTTTCCAGGATACTATGTGAATGCAGGCAGGGTTTGAAATGCAGCGGACACTGCCGAGGAGACCAACGATGAGATTGCTTCTGGTTCGTCATGGAGAAGCTCAGTGGAACGCTGAGCGAAGGTTCATGGGGCAGGAGGACAGTCCTCTCACGCATCGTGGCAAGGCACAAGTGGCTGCGGTCGCCACGAGGCTGTCTGATGAGAAGGTGGATGCGATCATCAGCAGCGACCTTGGGCGTGCACATCGTACAGCGACCGGGATCAGCACATCATGCGGCGTGGAGTTGATGCTTGACACACGGCTTCGCGAACGCCACGCCGGCGTTCTGCAAGGGCTTGGGGTAGAGGAGGCGAAACGCCGGTACCCTGAAGTGTTCAGCGGTTTTCGGGAACTGGGTCCGTCGTTCCGTATCCCCGGAGGCGAGAGCGCCGCGGAGGTGGAGACCAGGGTGCGCAGCTTCCTCGAGGACATGCACGCGTATCCACGCGAGACAACCGTCGTTGCTGTGACGCACGGTGCGATTCTGATGGCGTTCCTCCGGATTACGCTTTGCATTCCTCACGACACCACGGCTCGGGTCGGGTTTCGCAATACCTGCATCTGCGAGCTTCGGTCGGGCGACGATGGCTGGGAGCTTCATCGCTGGAACGACACCTGCCACCTAGGCGAAGTGGACCGGCAAGAAGACGGTACGAGGGCTGACGAACAAGCCCGCGCGGCAGACGGGATGAGGCGTTAGCACGGCGGGAAGCTCCGCTTCAGAAGGCATCGATGGCACAGTGCGCAGACTTGAGGGCCAAGAGGCGAACAGGACTGGCAACATCTCAAGGACTGGTCTCGCTTGTGTTCTGGGTGAGCACCGTCGCTGTCGGACGTGATCTGCTGGAATCTCTTGGTCCGCTGCTCGGTAGCTCCCTGACGTTTATTGCTTCGGGGGCACTGCTGGTCGTGGCGGCAACGGTGCGTGCGCGCGGGCTTGGATGGCGCCACCGCGTCTCCAAGCGCCATTTGTGGATCTGCGGTCCGTTGTTCGTGGCGTATCTCGGGCTGTTCTACCTGGCTTTGGGGCTTGCCGTCGATCGACAGCAGGCGATCCTCGTAGGGCTGGTGAACTACCTATGGCCAACGTGGATCGTGTTGCTTGCGATCCCTCTCCAGAACGCGCGCCCACGCCCCATGTTGTTCGGCGCAGGGGTGTTTCTGGGACTGGCTGGCGTGTCTCTAGCAGCCTCGGTTTCCACGATCGGCGCAGAAGGCTCATGGTCCGGCCTTGTGATGTCGCTCGGGCGGGGGTGGATCCCGCTTGCTCTTGCCGGAGCCGGGAGTCTCTCATGGGGCGCCTACTCCAACCTTGCCAAGCGGTTTCCGCAGCCGGCAAGCTCCGTGGCGGTCGGGCTGTTCTTGCTGGCAGCAGGGCTCGCTCTACTCGTTCCGGGTGTGTTTCAAGGCCACACCGCTTTGTGGACGCCACGAGCGGCCGCTGAGCTCACGTACATGGCGATCTTCCCTACCGCAATTGCCTACACGCTCTGGGATCGAGCCATGCGTGACGGGAACATCGCATTTCTTGGCTCGGTGTCGAACTTAGTTCCGGTCGCTTCGGTTGCCCTTGCCGGGTCGCTGTTGGCGATCCCGCTTCACGGGCGGTTGCTGGTCGGCGCAGCGGCGGTGGCGCTTGGGTCGCTCGCCTGCCGCAAGAGCGTGACTCTGGAAATCGGCTCGACGCACCGCCGGGGATAGAGGCTACGCCGATGCAGCCTCTGTAGGCGCGATGCAGCCTCGTGTCTACACAACCCATCCGCCCGAGCCATCCGGGCAGCCCATCGCGCTCCACAAACTCTCGGAAGCCTCTTGCA
>Ga0272441_10013326_pt1 | contig 11841 bp, 12 predicted proteins | sample SSMProp6N_FD_193582 | JGI IMG/M metagenome (GOLD analysis project Ga0272441, IMG submission 193582) | Marine sediment archaeal communities from Little Sippewissett salt marsh, Falmouth, MA, United States - SSM-Prop-6N | ecosystem: Environmental > Aquatic > Marine > Wetlands > Sediment ...
CGCAGGGATACATTTTTTTCCCGTAATAATTGTAATATCAATTCAAGCCTGTACTCAAATTGCTCGATAATATTTGAAAAACCGGACAATTCACTGACCGGATGATGTAAACATTTATCAAAACTTGTATGGACATCTTTAAAAAGCGCTAACTTTGTTGAGGTGGAACCGGGATTGATCACTAATATTTTATACATCCAACCTCCCAATTAACCGAAAATGTTAACCTGTTTTTTACCTAAAATAATAAAAGCGCTCTTACAGAAACAATTTTAAACAAATCACAAATAAAAATCAAGCGAACAATATTATTTTTTTGAATCGTTATTCTGTCGAATAATGTACCAGTGATTCAATCCGGTAGTCAGTTAATTTTTTTCGCGCACCTAAAAAATCCAGTTCCACTAAAAAACAACAGCCGACAACATTGGCGCCGAGACGTTCCACCAAACGTGTTGTGGCGACAACTGTTCCCCCGGTTGCAAGCAAATCATCTACAATTAAAACATTCTGATCCTTCCCGAGCGCGTCGGTATGTATTTCGAGAGAATCCTGACCATATTCCAGTTCATAACTTTCGCTTATCGTTTCCGCGGGGAGCTTGCCCGGTTTGCGCACCGGTACAAATCCCACACCCCATTCATAAGCCAATATCGCGGCAAAAATAAAACCACGCGATTCAATACCAATAACCGCATCGATCTTGTCTTGCGCGAACAATTCCCGCATTCGCTTTATGGTTTCCCGCAGAGCGGGCCCGTCGCCGACAAGCGTGGTAATATCCTTAAAGCCAATACCCTTTTTCGGAAAATCCGGCACATTACGAATTTTACTCTCAAAATCAAACATTCATTTATCCTTCCGTTCAAGATATGTAAAAAGATCTGTACTTGTGTTCGTATTTTTTCCACTTTACATTTATAGCGGTAACGTGGGAATATGTTGGTCCACGATGCAGGGCGCTGATATACGCTTCAACATACGGCTTTTCTCCTTCTACTTCACTTTCTACCGAACCGTCCGTATTATTCCGCACATATCCTTTTAATTTAAATGACTGCGCTTCCCGGTAAGCAAAATACCGGTAACCAACTCCCTGCACAACACCGCGTACCGTTATATGAGCACAAACGTCCATATATTCTCTTTAATACAAAAAAAAATTACATTACATACATTACCTGAAAAAAAATTATCAGGGATAAAGCCTGTAAAGCATTCTGGGATACGGAATCGTTTCCCGCACATGTCCCAGACCGCAAAGCCAGGAGACCGTACGTTCAATTCCCAGGCCAAAACCGGCATGGGGCACGCTGCCGTACCGGCGAACATCCAGATACCACTTGAAAGCGTCCATAGGCAGATCATGTTTTTCAATTTTTTGCACGAGTGTATCATAATCATCTTCACGCTGACCGCCGCCGATAATTTCACCATAGCCTTCGGGCGCGAGCATATCAACGCACAGGGCGCGGTCATGTCTATTCGGATCATTTTTCATATAAAACGCTTTGACATCGGCCGGATAATGTGTCACCATGACCGGGCTGTCAAATTTATTCGAAATAATGGTTTCATCGCCGCCGCCGAAATCATCGCCAAAAACAAATTCGGAACCGGCATCCTTGAGGATCTGCACCGCTTCGTCATAGTCAATTCTGGGAAAAGGTTTTTTAATTTTTTCAAGCACGGAGATATCCCGTTCCAGAATTTCCAGTTCGGCGGCTTTATTTTCCAGTACTCGTTCAACGATATAGGAAACCAGTCCCTCGGCGAGGTCCATATCCTGGTTTAGGTCGCAATAAGCGACTTCGGGTTCAATCATCCAGAATTCGGTCAAATGGCGGCGGGTTTTGGATTTTTCCGCCCTGAATGTGGGGCCGAAACAGTACACCTTTCCAAAAGCCATAGCGCCCGGTTCCATATATAACTGGCCGCTCTGGGTCAGATAGGCTTTTTCATCAAAATAATTGACTTCAAACAGGTTGGTCGTTCCTTCACAGGCGGCCGGTGTGAATATAGGAGCGTCCATCAGGGTAAAGCCGCGGTTGTCAAAATAATCACGACATGACCTGATAATTTCATGTCTTACTTTAATGATGGCGTGCTGTTTACTGGACCGGAGCCAGAGATGCCGATGGTCCATGAGAAATTCCGTTCCATGTTCCTTGGGGGATATGGGATATTCCTCCGCCTCATGAACGATCTTTACTTCTTTTGCCTGTAACTCACATCCGCCTTTGGCCCGTTTGTCTTCAACGACATGACCGGTTACATGCAGTGAACTTTCCTGTGGTAAATGGGCGCATTTTTCAAATACGTCCTCGTCAACATCATTTTTAAACAGTACCGCCTGGACAATTCCGGTGCCGTCTCGTATCATTAAAAATTGTAATTTACCTTTCCCGGTTTTGTTATACAGCCAACCGGATATGGTCACATCCTGACCGATATAATCACTCAGTTCCGAAATGAATGCCTTAACTGCCATTATTTCCTTTTCCTTTCTGCTTCTATATGAATTTTTCTCCTATTTCGCCAACATAACATGACATGGTGAATATCTTAATACATAATCCGTATTACTGCCCAGTAATGCCTCACGAATTCTTGAATGCCCGTAAGCGCCGATCGCGATCAGATTCATATTATTATTTTCAGCATATTTAATGATCTCCTTATCCGGTGTGCCCGGTAAAAGGATAGATTCGATTTTAACATTATAATTTTTAAAATATTTTTCAGCTTCTGTCAGATAATGCCTCCCCAACTCTTCATCATCCGTAATGGTCAGTACCGTCAATAACGCCTTCAAACTTTCACTGAGGTGTCCGACATACGGCATCACCTGGTTGGCGTTGGCGCTGCCATCATAACCAAACAAGATATTTTGGATTGGTGTGTGTTTCTTGTCCGCGACGATAATGGGCTTGCGGATCAACCGGCTTACAGTCTCTACGGTCGCGCCAAGTTGTTTTTTATCCCATCTGGAAAATTCTCCGCATTTACCCATAATGACCAGATCGGAAATCTGTGACCGTTCAATAATAGCGTTCACCGGTGACGAGACCATTTTCTCCACTTCGAAGTCAAGCTGTTCCTTTTCCAGAATTTGATTACACTTTTCAAGGACTTTGATACATTTTTCTTCCAAAAGCCTTATTGATTCTTTCTGATACAAGCTGGTCGGTGTAATGGGCACAAAACCATCCGATCCGATCGCGGTCGCCCATTCAAACACACGGATATCGGCTACGGTTAAAACCTGTAAATGGCTGTGGAATGCTCTCCCAAGTGAAATACCCAAGGACAAGACGGAATCAGTGTAGACTGAGCCGTCCACAGCGAGCATGATATTTTTAAACATGATTCACTCCTTGAATGACGGCATATATAATATTTTAAGAATTAATACCATACTTCCGGTTTCACATCCCTGTTCATTAAATCCTGCAAGGCTGCTTTGGGATCTTTATTTTCGAATAACACATCATATACCTGGTGACAGATCGGCATTTCAACATCATATTTGTTTGACATTTCCATAACGGACCTGCAGGTCCTGACGCCTTCCGCGACCATGGTCATATGCGACATGATTTGGTCTAATTTTATTCCCTTGCCAATCTGCTCGCCGACAAATCTGTTACGGCTTAGTGTACTCATACACGTCACGATCAGGTCCCCGATCCCGGACAGCCCGGCAAAGGTATTGGGATCGGCGCCCAGCTTACGACCCAGCCGGATGATCTCGGCCAATCCACGCGGCTGCAGCGCCGCTTTGGTATTGTCGCCAAATCCGGCGCCGTCGCATATTCCGGCGGCTATGGCGATGACATTTTTCAACGCCCCGCCCAGTTCAACACCGGTCACATCATAGCTTGTATATATTCTAAACGAAATATTGTTCATGGCCTCCTGGATGAAAGCGGATGTCGCGTCCTGCGGCGATGCCACAACCACGGCAGTGGGAATCTGCCGGCTGACTTCCTCGGCGTGACTCGGCCCGGACAACACCGCGAACCGGTTGAAATCAAACTCCGGTACAACCTGCTTAAAAATTTCGGACATCCGCATCTGTGAATCATTCTCTATACCCTTGGTACAACTGACAAATACGGCATTATCGCGATATGTTGTTTTCGCAAAATCTATCATCACATTTCTGGCAACATGAGAAGGGATAACAAAATAGATCAGATCTGCCCGGGAAACTGCCTCCGGGAGAGAAGAGGTAATACGAATGGACGGTATTAATTTAATACCTTTTAACACCTCTTTTCTCGAGCGGTGAAATTTTAATTTTTTCGCGGCTTTGGGATCAAATTCCCACAATGTTACACTATGGCCTAAAAGCGCGGAATGATTGGCGATCGCGATGCCCCAGCTTCCGGCGCCGAGCACCGCTGTATTTATAACTTTATTTTCCATCTTTTATTATACTTCCGACATGAACCGGCTTTTCTCCCGCGTTTTGCAGCGCGGCAAAAACAGATTCATAAGAATCCGGTTTGACCACGAAAACAAGTCCGATCCCAAGGTTAAACGTTTGACGCATTTCAGGGTCCGAGACATGTCCGGATTCCTGGATCAGCCTGAATTCCGCCGGGACCTGCCAGTTGTTCCAGTCTATTTGTAATTTCATGTTTTCACGTAACAATCTTTTGGTGTTGCCGACAATTCCGCCGCCGGTTATATGACTGATACCGGCCACGCCGGGATTTCTTCGAACCGCCTGAATGGCCCTGGCGTAACTCTTATGTACTTTTAACAAACACTTTCCCCACGAATCGCCCAGCTCATCCACATCCTTTGTCAGGTCAACTTTTTTGACATCAAGCAATACTTTACGCGCCAGTGAATAACCATTGGTATGCAGGCCGTTAGAGGGTATGCCGATCAATACATCACCGGGTTTGATCCTGCTGCCATCGATAATATCGGTTTTATTCACGGCGCCGACAATGGTGCCGGCCAGATCGTATTCACCGGGCGAATAAAAACCGGGCATTTCTGCCGTTTCTCCGCCTATAAGCGCGCAGCCGTTCAGTTTACAAGCCGCAGCCATACCGCTGACAATTTGTTCGGCGATCTCCGGTTTTAAGGATAAGGTGCCGATATAATCCAGGAAAAACAACGGGTCGGCGCCGGACACCATAATATCATTGACGCAGTGGTTGACCAGGTCCCGGCCGATGGTATCATGAATATCCATCGCAAAGGCGATTTTTAATTTTGTTCCCACACCGTCAACACTGGAGACAATGACGGGTTTGGGATATTTGCTTAAATCAAGTCCGAAAAACCCCGAAAATAAACCAACATCTTTTAACACATTCGAATTAAAAGTGGATTTTGCCAATGCGGCTATCTTTTTGGTGGAGACTTCAGCCGCCTTCAGGTCTACACCTGAATCCTTGTAACTAATGGACACTCAATTTACTCCCTGTTGTATAAATTTAAAATATTCTTTCCTGGCATTAACGAAAAAATTGAAATTGTCCGGTTCCGTGTAATCCGGATAGGTCCAGGGATTAGCCTGAAACGTACCCCGGGACCAATATAGCTGCACATCACCGTAAATACCTTTACCAAGATAAATTCGATGACCGTAATTTTTCGTTGTCGCCAGTACTAATTTGGGGACCTCAATATAACCCGGATCAATATTCACATTTCGTTTGCCGTTCACACTCAACTTTTCTTCAATAATATTCGTTTGCAGTTTGATATCGACGATGTCCATGGGATCAATCAAACGTTCAAAAGTACAATAAAATTTAAACAGGGTATCTCCCATTTCATCGCGGTAATATGGTGTATGTTCAAAGGCAAACGGTTCACTTTTTGCTTTAACCGGGCCATATAATCCGGTCATTTCGTTCAGAGCACTATTCACGTCCGCTTCATTATTGTAACAAAAAGCGGATATTAATAATACCTTTTCTGGTAATTTTATCTGTCCCATAAAAAACTTTAAGTAAAATATCTATATTATTCAAAACAAAATCAAGGAAAAACTCTGCGGGTAAATACACGGACACATCTGAAATATGTCGCAAAAGTTCATAACTCATAAACTCATGTATTTACAAATGCTTTCCATTCCGCCAGGATAATGAAGCAGAGGAAAACAGACGGAATATAAAGAGCCCGGCAAATTTAACCGGGCTTGTTCTTTAACGAATATATTGATTTATAATACTCTCGTACAGTTCCTGTTTACCGCTGATCTGTTCGGGTTCTCCGTTTAAAGCGGCAATTTCCGCCAACTGTTCCAGGCCAAGTTCGCCTTTTTCAAATTTGGCGCCGTCGCCGCTGTCGTAACTGGCGTAGCGGTTTTTCTTCATTGCCGGAATTTCAGAGTTTGTTAAAATATTGTCGGCAATGATCAGAGCGCGGGCAATTGTGTCAATAGAGCTGATATGAGCGATGAAAATATCTTCCAGATCGGTTGAACTTCTGCGGGTTTTGGCGTCAAAATTCATTCCACCTTTACCAATTCCTCCGGCGGCCAGAATTGAGAGCATGGCCTCGACCGCGTCCGTGATATTATGCAGGAATTCATCGGTATCCCAGCCGTTGTGCGGATCGCCCTGGTTTACATCCAGGCTGCCGAACAGACCGGCATTGGCCGCGACCTCGATTTCATGCGCGAAAGTATGGCCGGCAAGGGTAGCATGATTATTTTCGATATTAATTTTAAAATCCTTATCCAGGCCATAATAACGCAAAAAGCCGATAACAGTGGAAGTATCAAAATCATACTGATGTTTGGTCGGTTCCATAGGCTTCGGTTCAATAAGATATGTACCGTTAAAACCAATACTGCGGCCATAGTCTCTGGCTTTGGTCAAAAACATGGCCAGATGCTCCAATTCACGTTTCATGTTGGTATTTAACAGGCTGAAATACCCTTCGCGTCCGCCCCAGAAAACGTAATTAGAACCGCCCAGTTCAACCGTAGCATCCAGGGCCGCCTTGACCTGCGCTGCTGCATGTGTCATGGCGTAAAAGTCGGGATTGGTCGCGGCGCCGTTCATATAACGCGGATTGGAAAACACATTGGCGGTTCCCCACAGTAATTGAATACCGGATTCGTTTTGCTTTTGTTTGGCAAGGGCAACAATTTCCTTTAAATTCTTTTCCGATTCCTTGACCGAATCGCCTTCCGGCGCGATATCTCTGTCATGAAAACAATAAAAAGGCACACCGAGTTTGGAGATAAATTCAAAAGCGGCATCCAGCTTGTCTTTTGCCGCCTGCATGGAATTTGTACTTTCATTCCAGGGGAATTTCTGTGTACCGGGACCAAAAGGGTCTTCGCCGGTTCCGCAGAACGTATGCCAATAGGCAATAGCAAAACGAAAAAAGTCCTTCATCGTCTTTCCGGCAACAACTTTATTTTCATCATAATACTTAAATGCCAGGGAATTTTTAGAATCAGGGCCCTCATATTTGATTTGATTGATTCCGGGAAAGTATTCCTTTTTCCCAACCGTAACTTTAATGGACATAATACACTCCTCTGTGTTCAATTAATTATTAAAATTCCGGTGTCCGGACATAGCCGGACACCGGAGTTTAGCAACAGAATAAAAATCAAGGAAAAATACCGCGTTCTTCAACTGCAGTTGCAACCCGTTGCACCGCGATCATCATAGCGGCATTCCGTAAATCGATCTTTTCCTGCTGAGCTATTTTCCATACCGAGTCAAAACTTTTTATCATGACATTTTTCAAATTTCTGTTGACTTCATCTTCATCCCAGAAAAATGAATTAATACTCTGAACCCATTCGAAATAAGAAACCACCACACCACCGCTATTTGCCAGAATATCAGGTACAATATATTTACCTTTTCCCAGCAGAAATTTTTCGGCATCGGGAGTCGTCGGACCATTAGCGCCTTCGACAATAGCAGACGCTTTTATTTTATCCGCATTCTTTAATGTGATCTGTTTTTCCAGCGCGGCGGGTACCAAAATATCTACATCAAGTTCGAAAAGTTCCTGTCCGTCAATTTTACTGACACAGTTCGAAGAATAGCCCTCCAGAATGCCATGCTTGCTTGTTTTACAATATTCGATCATCTCGCCAATCGGCAGTCCGTTTTCATTATAATAAGCGCCGGACACGTCACTCACGGCAACAATTTTACACCCCGTTTTTTGAAGCAAGTCGGCGCTGACCGATCCCACATTACCAAATCCCTGAACGGCAACAGTGGATTTTCCCGGTTCCTTATCCAGCCGTTTTAACAGTTCCAGCGTATTGAACATTACACCGCGGCCGGTTGCTTCCCGCCTTCCCAGCGAGCCGCCCAGATCAATAGATTTACCGGTCACAATATCCAGAACCGTGGAGCCCTGAAACATGCTCACCGTATCCATGATCCATCCCATGGTTTCGGCATTGGTGCCCACGTCCGGCGCCGGTATATCTTTGTGCGGACCGATGATCGGCATGATTGAAACCGTATATCGTCGCGTTAACCGACGAATTTCTTCCTGACTTAATTTGGTGACATCTACCTGAACACCACCCTTACCCCCTCCATATGGAATATTCACAACGGCGCATTTCCACGTCATCCACATCGATAATGCTTTCACTTCATCCAACGTAACAGATTCATGAAAGCGAATCCCGCCCTTACATGGGCCACGCGCATTCGAATGTTGAACACGATGACCGGTAAAGACTTCTATTCGTCCGTCATCCATTACAACGGGACAGGCAACCGTTAATTCTCTCTCCGGGTGACTGAGTACTCGCAACGTACTGTCGTTGAGTTTCAGTCTTTTCGCGGCTGAATCCAATTGTTCGAGAGCCATTGCAAAAACACCGGGATTCGACATGACTACCTCCATTAGTTGTTAATCGTTATCGGTTTGTTGTATTAAATAATACGCCGACATGGTTATTAAGTCGCGTATATATGGAACTCTTGATATATACGAATTTTGTTTTATTGGTTTCAAATTAAATTTAAATTTATATTGATATATGGGTGGAATAAAATATAATATACGATCAATGACACGATAATCATTTTTTTTCAGGATCCGTTCAAATCTTTCTATAGAAATACCGGTTTCTTTCACTTCCAGAAACATATCAATTTTTTCTTTTTTTTCCCCGAATATCTTTAAAATCAATTTATACATGGGCGCCGGTAACAAATGAAAATATGGCGTTTTGGCAAGGAGCATGTGATCGCACATCTGCTGGTGACCACCAAACGGATTAAACCAGGGAGGAAATCCGAAAAATACCATCCCCTGTGGATTTAAAAAATTTGTCATAAATGGTATAAACTTTTCCTGATCATGTATATGCTCTATCACATCCTTTAATATAATTAAATCAAATTTAAAACCAATGTCTTTTTTAATATCAATATCATAAATATTTTTGGCAAAAAACCGGATCCGTCCGGCTTCCAGTTCGGGTTTCATTAGCTGGCGGGCCAGTTCAACTCTTTTCTGGCTTAATTCAATTCCAGTGCAGTGGCAACCCAGGTCGGTAAATGCTTTTAATACACCCGCTTCCGCGCTGCCGATTTCCAGTACGCGGGTTTGCTCATTCAACTGAATATACCGGGAAATAAAAGGGATAATCGATTCTTTTGAATTCCTGTATTGGATATCAAAATAGTTTTTTTTATCGGAGTGAAAATCAAACATTCGGGATCAGCACAGTTATTAATAATTTATCCGTTTTTATCACGTCCAAGGTAAGGATCCTTTTTTTAAATTATCCATTTTACGGCGTTCTTTTTTAGTTGGTCGACCCTTATATTTTGGTTTCAATTTTTTAAGTGATTTGTAATGTAATTTCATCAATTCTCTGGCTTCATCGGTTAACTCAATTTCTTCCTTAATATATAGCGACCTGGCGTCTTTTGCGGAAACATTTTTAAAAGCCAGGGTTGTCACCGTATAATTAACAAAAGTTCCGTTTTTATTTTTTATGGTCAAAATATCACCAGCCTTGATCATTTTGGCGGGTTTGGCGACATCGCCGTTCACTTTGACTTTGCGGTCATCGCAGGCTTTGGTTGCCTGCGCCCGCGTTTTGAACAAACAGGAAATATTCAACCATTTATCAAGGCGTTGAACTGTCTGTTCTCCGTTTTCATGTCTATTATCTTTCTTTTCCGGCATATATTAAAATATTTCCACCTTTAAATATCTTTGCGGATTTCTGCGGACGTCCCTGATCAGACTGTCCAGCTCGCTTGTAACACGGATCATATCCTGGTAAAGCTCCTTGTTATTTATGGTTTTGCCAAGAGTACCATCACCTTTTTCAATTTTTTCGATTATTTTGCTTAACCTGAGAGTTGTCTCCGAGAGATCATTATAAATCCGGGGATTATTGATAAATTTACCGGCCGAACCCTGACCTTTTCTCAAACTGTCGGATATGGCGTGGACATTTTTCAACGAACTGGCCAGATTCGCGGAAAAAGTGGAATCATCCAGCAGTAAAGAAATGGTCCCCTCGCCTTTGGTCACTTTATTAGCGAGTATTTCCATCACATTCAGGATCTTATCCAGGTCGAAATAGATACGCGGATCATTTACCATTAATCCCAGGGTTCCTTTACCTTTATTGATCTTGTTGGTAATTTCGTTAATATCCAGGGTCGCTTTTTTCAAGCCGTCAAAAACGATCACGCCTTCGTCCAGTAATTTTTCCAGGTCGATGGGATCGGAACTGTTCAGCAAATCGCCGTTATTCAACACGGATTTATCAAGCGTACCCATCGTAACACCCACAAATTTATCGCCAAGTAATCCCAAAGTGCCGATATGGGCTCTGGAGTCCTCCCGGATGCGCTGCTGCACTTTTTTATCAACCTCGAGAATGACTTCAATTTTCGGATCCTGCACATCATCGGCAAATTCCACCCCAACCACGCTGCCAACCCGGACCCCGGCCAGTCGTACCGGAGCGCCGGTTTGTAAGCCGTTCACCCGTGACATTAACACCCGCAGCTTGTAACGATCACTGAGAATACCTTGTTGATTTCCGACAGAAAAAATAGCAAAAATCAGGATGGCAATACCGATAACAACTGTCAAACCAACTTTGATTTCATGTTTTTTTTCTGCTTGTTTTCTTGTTTTCATTTTGGACCTGCTATAAATCTTTGTACAAATTCATTACCGGATTTTTTAATTTCCGCAATTGTCCCAATTTCAATAATGACGCCATCTTTAATAACGGCCACACGGTCCGCCACACTAAATCCGCTGTCAAGTTCATGAGTGACCACTATGGAGGTTACATCCAGCTCTTTTTGGGTTTTTCGAATGAGTGCGTTAATTGTTGTTGCCGTAATCGGATCCAAACCGGTAGTCGGCTCATCGTATAACATGATCTGCGGTTGATAGGCCATAGCCCGCGCCAGGGCGACCCTTTTACGCATGCCGCCGGACAAATCGGACGGCATGAGCTGTTCGGTCTCCGCTAAATCGACAAACGACAAATTTTTCTTTACAATTCCATCAATTTCCGCAACAGATTTTTTTGAATGCTCCTTCAGGGCAAAGGCAACATTTTCACCAACCGTTAAAGAATCAAACAGCGCCGATCCCTGAAACAGCATACCTATTTTTTGCCGTATGGTAAACAAACTGCCCTCGACCAGTTCGGTGATCTCGGTATTCTCCACAAAAACCAGTCCCGAGTCCGCGGGCAGCAAACCCAGTAAAATTTTCAGCATGACACTTTTACCGCACCCGCTTCTGCCCAGCACAACCAGAGTTTCTCCCCGACGAATGGACAAATTCAATCCCCGCAAAACTTTTTTATCATCAAAAGATTTG
>Ga0272441_10013327_pt1 | contig 11840 bp, 4 predicted proteins | sample SSMProp6N_FD_193582 | JGI IMG/M metagenome (GOLD analysis project Ga0272441, IMG submission 193582) | Marine sediment archaeal communities from Little Sippewissett salt marsh, Falmouth, MA, United States - SSM-Prop-6N | ecosystem: Environmental > Aquatic > Marine > Wetlands > Sediment ...
ATTCTGCCCTGGAGCGCCAACGTCTTCTCGATCTTCCTGGTCACCCAGTTCTTCAAGCAGATCCCCGAGGACTACTTCGATGCGGCGGTGCTCGACGGATGCGGCCACTGGCAGTTCCTGTGGCGGATTGGCACTCCCATGGTGGCGCCTGCCCTGGTGACCGCGGGCCTCTTCACCTTCCTGGCGAGCTGGAACGCCCTGCTGTGGCCGCTGGTGATCAACACGCCGGAGGAGGCCCCAGTGATCCAGGTGGCCCTGTCCTACATGGTCCGGGAAGAGCAGGAGGGATTCAACCTGCTGATGGCGGCGTCCACGTACACGATCCTGCCGATCGTGGTGCTGTATCTGGTGGCGCAGCGCCGATTCATCGAGGGTGTTGCGGGCACGGGGCTCAAGGGCTGATCTACTTGGTGCCGAGGCGGCGGAGGGCCTTGCGGGCGGCGTAGCCGATCTTCGAGGTGGGCGCGAGGCGCTGCACTTCACGATACTGCACGATCGCCTCGTCCTTGAGCTTGTGCTCGAGGAGCATCGAGGCGAACTCCAGGCGCCACGTGCACGCGTAGCTGGTGGCGACCTTCTCCTCGAGAGCCTTCTTGTAGCGGGCGATCGCGCCCTTGACGTCGCCGCGAGCGACGAGCAGGCGCGCGATGTGGGTCTGGAGGTAGCCACGGTAGTACGCGCTGGTGGACGAGCCGAGCTTCTCGGCCGCCTGGTACTGGCGCATGGCGTCGTCGTAGCGCTCGGCACGGTGGTAGGCGGAGCCGAGCTGAAGCTGGGCGGAGAACATCGTGGGCCGAAGCTCCACGGTGCGCTCGAGAAGGCTGATCGCGCGTGCAGGGCTGCCCCAGGACAGGTAGAGCTTGGCCACGTAGTAGTGGACGTAGCCGCGGGCCTGGGGATTGCTGACCGATTTCTCGCAGACTTTGACGATATCGTCGTAGCGGCCGGCCTGCCCGAGCACGGAGACGAGGGGCTGGTAGTAGGTGTACGCGGTGGGCTTGCTCAGGGCGAGCTTCTCGAAGAGCAGGAGCACCGTGCCCAGGAGTTTCTCGCGCGCGGCGGCATCGACCGTTTCGTCACCGCTCTTGAGGAGCTTGTGGAGTTCGTCGTAGAACTGGCGGATCTCGGCGGGGTCGGCATCCGCCGCCTTCAGGGCGTCCAGGGCCTGGTTGACCGTGGCGAGGGCTTTCGCCACGTTGCCCTCGATGACGTGGAGGTGGAGGAGTTCCGTGTAGTTGCTCAGCTTGTTCGGGGCCTTCTTGATGCGCTCGATGTAGAGCGATTCGAGGCCGGAAGGCAGCGTGACCGCCATGCGGCGGGTCTCGCCCGCCTGGAGCTCGACCTGCTTCACGACCGTCTGGTAGAGCGGCTCCTTGGCCACCCGCACCACGTGGTGCCCGGCCTCGATATCGGGGATCTCGATGGGAGCCGTGCCGCGGTACTCGTCGTCGAGGAACACGCCGGCGCCATCGGGATGCGAGTCGATGCGCAGCAGGGCCAGCTTGAGGGGCTTGAGCGCCGCCGCCACCTCGACCGCACGGTTCGTCTCGACCACCTGGTGCCAGGGCTCGTAGTCCCGGCGGACGATGCGAACCCTGTGTTGGCCGACGGGCACGCGGACGCGGACGGGAGTGGAGCCGACGCCCCGGTCGTCGATGAAGACGTCGGAGCCCTCGGGGGTCGAGGTCACAGACAACTCCACCTGGGGCACGTGGGAACCCATGAGGCGCGCGCGGACGGCCGGCGAGGAGAGGGCAAACACGGCGGCGGCCGCGATGCCCAGGACCACGATGACAGCGAGGTAGGAAAGCAGGGGCGTGCCGGCTCGCCGCACGGGCGAGAGGGTCTCTACAGTATCCTGGCTATGGATATCCACGAAGCACAGCTTCCTAAACGCGCAGACCCGTGGGATACGCTCTGCGCGATATTATATCAGAATGTCTCCTTCTTTGCCGGTGGTTGCGGGATGGCGGGGGGCTTGGGCGTGGCCGGGCGCGGTGTGGCGGGAGCGGTGAGCCCCTTGCCGCCCATCCGGACCAGGTCGCCCTCGTCGTCGTTCTTGCGCTCGTCCTTGTAGAGCTCGGGACGGAACTGATAGACGACTCGCTTGACGGCGGCGACCTCTTGAGGGTCCTGCGAGTTCGCGCGGGCGGCCCAGGCCGGTGGGTCGAACTGCTCGATTGGGATATTGGGCTGCTTGTCTGGCCCCACGCTGGTGAGCACCCAGGCATCGGGGCCGTCGCCCACCTGCGTACGCTGGTAGCCATAGGCGCGCTTGGGGTCGAAGCGGTCGCCCGCGAGGGCCGGCAGCAGATTGGGCACGAGCTGCTCCAGGCTGTCTGGATAGCGCTTGTGCTGTTTGTGGTACTCCTCGAGCGCGACCGCGATCGTGTCGAAGTCGCCCTCCACCCGCCGTGCCACCACGGCGTGGCCCTGGTCGATGAGGATGGCGGCGACGAGGATGGTGCCCACGGTGCCCAGGTCCGAGCGGGTCTCGAGGGTCAGGCCCTGGCCTTCGGCACGCAGGTCGGCTCGGTAGCCGTGCAGGGTGTCGAGCGCGCGGTCGATGTCGGGCAGGAGGTGCTGCACGCCGTCGGGCAGTTCCTCGCGGATGCAGGCGAGGAGAGCGGCGAGCACCTGGCCGTCGCTCACCTCGAGCGCGAGGTGGGCGGGAGCTGCCTTGTGCGCCGCGGCGCCGCCGAAGGTCTTCTTCGCCTTCCAGGCGTCGATGGCCGCCGCCACGGGCTCGGGCCGCAGCGACAGGAGCAGCGTGTTGTCCACAATGGCGTAGGAGGGGCGGATGTCCACGTTGAACGGGGTGCGGAAGGTGGCCAGGGGGGTGCCTGCGTGCTGGGCGATCGTGCGCTCGATGCCCTGCTCCCAGAGCGCCTCGTTGGCGGCGATGCGGTCGGAGGTCTCGATCAGCTTGGCAGCGTCCGCAAGGCGAGCGCCGAAGAGCAGGGGGATTTCCTGGGGGCGCGGCTCGCGGCCCGCTCCGTGGAAGCTCTTGAGCTGGCTCAGGTCGAAGGCCACGAACACTTCATCCGTGAAGGTATCCAGCAGGCTCTCCTTGGGGTGGATGGCGAACTTCTGCTGGAGGTTGGTGGCCATCGTGTCGATGAACTCGCCCGCCGCAGGCCCCTGGATATCAACCAGCATGCCGCGGAGGCGGTCCCAGAGCCCGACGTCGCGGATGGACATCGCGGCGACTGCCGAGAAGCCTGGGGGGATGAAGCGGGTGGCGGAAGGGGCGACGGGCTGTCCCGCGGTCAGCAGGCGCACCAGGCCGGTCTTCCCGCCGGTGGTATGGAGGTAGATCCGCTCGCGCACCTGGCGGTCATGGAAGTCGATGGCCAGGCCGGCGGCCTGGGTTCCGGCCACGCCCACGGCCCGGAGCTTCTGCTGGTGGCCTGGGTGGGCGGCGATGCCGCTCTTGTCCATCAGGGCGCGGACGTTGGCGTAGGCAGTGAGGCCGGCGGAGGCGTCGAGAGCCTTGCGCACCGCCTTGTAGTTGGCGTCGTCCGCGATCGTGGGGGCACCCTTGGCGGCCGATTCGAGCAATGCCGCCACCCCCGCCTGTGTGCCGGCCACGAGCATCTTGCCGTGGAAGCAGTAGGCGAGGGTTGCGCCGTTGGGCAGGTGCACGTCGCGAACCGCCAGGTCGCCCACCTTGCGTTCGGCCACAGTGATCTCGGTGCCGAGGAGCGAGAGCATCTGGAGTTGGCCGGTCACCACCTGGTCGAGCTTCTGCGGGTCGGCGGCCTCGATCATCACCACGATGGGGATCCGCTCGCGGGCGTCCGCGGCGTCCGCGAAGTCCAGCAGTGCCGCGCCCGCGTGGTCGCCGAGGCAGGCGCGAAGCTCATCCGCCGGGAGGCCCGAGACGAGAACGGCAGCGAACTCGGCTCCCGCACCCGCCACGGTGTAGAAGTAGCTGAGCAGTTGCGTCGTCTTCACCGTCTCGCCCAGGGCGCTCTGCTCGAAGTCGGCCTGTAGTTCGGACAGGTTGGTTGCCTGCACAAGCAGCACGGCGTTCGCTGGCGTGAGACGCTCGATCGGCGTAGGCGCCGCTGCCTCACCCCCGAACGTGCCCGAGGCGGCGAGCAGAACCACAGACACCACGGCAGCTTTCGTCCACATTGGCTCCATCCTTTCGCTAGAGGAGTAGCGTCCACTCCTCTATACAGCGCGTGCGGCAGCGAAGTTTCCGCGCGGGCGTGGAAGCCGCGCGAGGGCAGGCTCGGCTGTGGTAAGCGGAGAACTGGCGGCGAGATGGGACGATGCCCAGCCAGGGCTCCCCCGGTGCGGGGCGTTGAAAACACCTCGGCTTCCGGCTAGAATGATGGAGGGACTGCTGTCTGGAACGTCCCGGCTGCCCGGCCAACTCCGGAGGCCATTGAGGTGAGCCGCATGCCCACACGGCTGTCGTGTCTCTGGTTGCCCGTCGTGCTCGTCGTCGCCTTCGCGATCTACTGCGCCTGGCCTGTCGGGCAGGCTCTCCAGACCCGCGCGCTCAGCGCGGGGGCGCCGGGGGCCGAGCCACCCGCCGACCGCGCGGACAAGCCGACCTCTGCCGCGTCGGGCCAGCCGTCCACCGAGACCACGCCGTCGCCCCCTGCACCCACCCCTGCTCCCGCGCCCATGCTGCCCGTTCCCGCAGACAGCGCCACAGGGGCTGGAACGACGAGCCAAGGGAGCGGTTCCGAGGCCGGCGACGACGGCCGGGGCACCCCGTCGTGGCTCGAGGGCCAGGATACGGGCGACGACCTCAGCGGGGAGGCGACAGACACTGCCCAGGGCACCGACTACGGCACCTCAGACACGGGGCAGGGCACCGACTACGGTACCTCAGACACGGGGCAGGGTACGGACTACGGCGGCGACACCTCGGCGTGGGGGCGGAGGGCTGGGGCGGGCGATTCGGCCGCTCCCTCGTGGCAGCAGGAGCCCGACTACGGTGCCACCGACACGACGACCGACACAGGCACGACCTCGTACGACGCGACGACCGAGACGGCGGCTTCCTCGGAAACGGCGCGCGCCTTTCATCTCTTCGATGGATTCGAGAACGGCAACTCGTGGGCCGTCGAGAGCGCGGCCGACCACGCCGAACTGTCCACCGACACCGAACGGCTCACCGAGGGCCAGAAGTCTCTCAAGGCCGCCTTCAAGGCCTTCGGGAAGGGCAACTTCGAGTTGCGGCGCGAGGTGAGTCTCGACCTCTCCGATGCCACGCGGCTGGTGGTGGACGTCTACAACGAGGCGGGTCCTATGGACCTCGTGCTCGGGTTGCGTGCGGGCTACGACACCACGCTCTTCACCTCGGGCCCCAAGCCGCTCCAGACCGGCTGGAACAAGCAGGTGGACTTCCCGCTCAAGGAACTCGCGTCGAACGCTGCGAGTGCGTGGGGCGCCTCGTGGTCGTGGTCGCGCGACAGCGTGACCCGTGTGAGCCTCATCTTCCAGGAGCGCGGTGAGAAGGAAGGCACCGTGCACGTGGACAACCTGCGCTTCGACCAGGCCGCAAGCGTCATCGGCGCCAAGATCAAGCCAGAACTCCGCACCGTCACCGCATCGGCCCGAGCGGTCGAGCGATACGAGACCATCGAACTGGCCGTGGACTTCCAGGCCGACTTCCAGGACTTCTTCAAACGCTCCGAGGTGGACGTGTTCGCCGCGTTCTTCTCGCCCTCGGGCAAGCGGCTGGATGTGAAGGGATTCGTCTGTGATGTCGACGAGGCCGAGGCCGCACCCACCTGGAAGGTCCGCTTCACCCCCACCGAAGTGGGCCTCTGGCGATACGACGTGACGGTGAAGGATGCCGGCGGCCAGGTCACCTCGCAGACCTACCAGTTCCTGTGCCGACGCCAGGCCGACCATCGCGGCTTCATCCGCATCGCGAAAAACGACCCCCGCTACTTCGAGTTCGACGACGGGTCCTTCTACTACCCCCTCGGCCAGAACGTGTGCTGGGCGTCCAACTACGACTACTACCTCGGCCAGATCCAGAAATACGGCGGCAACTACATCCGCGTGTGGCTGTGCCCGTGGAACCTCCAGCTCGAGGACCCCACCGAGCCCGGCAAGTACGACCTGCGCACGGCAAACGCCTTGGATCTTCTGCTCGAGCAGTGCAGGAATCGCGGCGTCTACGTGCAACTCGTGCTCCGCTACCACGGGATGCACGACGCCACGTGGAGCACGAACCCCTACAACACGGCGAACGGCGGCCCGTGCACGTGGGCGGGCGACTTCTTCACGGACCTCAAGGCCAGGGAACTCCACAAGCAGTTCCTCGACTACGCGGTCGCCCGCTGGGGCCACTCGACGGCCATCTTCGCCTGGGAACTGTGGAACGAGGCCGACCTGGCACGCTCCGACCGCGAGGCCGACCTGGTGGCCTGGCACAAGGAGATGGCTGCCTACATCAAGCAGATCGACGTCCACCGCCACCTGGTGACCACGAGCGTCTCGAACGCCACCCGGAACTTCAAGCTCTTCGAGCTGCCCGAGATCGACTTCGTGCCCGTCCACTTCTACGCCCGCGACGTGGCCAAACACGTCCACGACAGCTACACCCGCTTCCGTGCGCTCCGCAAGCCCGTGTTCATCGGCGAGTTCTCGGCGGGATACAAGCCCGCGGACGACCTGGACGACCATCAGGGCACCCACCTGCACGCGGGACTGTGGCTCACGCTGGTCACCCCTCTGGCGGGCAATGCCATGCCGTGGTGGTGGGACACCTACGTGGACAAGAACAAGCTCTACCCCCACTGGGCGGCGGTGGCCCGGCTGGCGGCGGGGGTCGATCGGCGCGGCCGGGAGTTCGAGCTCCTGCGGTCGACCACGCGGCTCAGCGACGATGCCACGGCGAGTCTCCAGGGCATCGTGGCTCCCGACGAGGCGCTCCTGTGGGTCTACGACCCCGCCCGCATCGGGAACCCCGACCACACGGACAGGCCGCTGCTCTTCGAGGAGCGGCCCATGAGCCTGCGCGGAATGCTCGGCGGCGACTTCCGCGTGGAGGTCTGGGACACCTACGACGGCACGATCCTCCGCACCACGCAGGCCACGAGCAACGACGGCACGCTCTCGTTCGTCCTGCCCAAGTGCAACCGCGACATCGCGGTGAAGATCACGAAGGTGCGGGGCGGTAAGGACGTTCCTCGGCTCGAGTGGTAGCGTGCGCGCTTTCGGCGGGGCGCGGCGACGGACGCGCGGGCGCCAGGGCACGGCGGCCCGCAGGCGCACCTCCTTTCCGTTCGCACGGCCACAGCACAGCGGCGACCGGGGTTCTCCATGACCCTTGAGCGTACCTTGCGCGCCTCGATGCTCACGCTCGTGGGCGCGGGCATGGCCTCGCTGGCCCTCGCGGTCGGGTCGCCTGCGTGGCTGTTGGTGGGGCCGGGGCTGTTCGTGGCCTACCTGGTCTTGGCCGCCCTGCGGCCGGGCTGGGTGCTGCGGCGGGGGCTCACCACCATTGCTGTGCTTGCCACGGCGCAGGGGTTCGTGGCTGAGACGCTGGGCACGGGCACACTGCTCGTGCCGGCCGGCCATTTCCTCATCGTGGTGCAGCTCATCTGGCTCACGCAGGAGCGCACCAGCCGGCACTATGCCTGGCTGTGCCTCACCGCTCTGCTCCAGATGGTGGTCTCGGGGGTGCTGAGCGTCGACCTCGCGTTCGGCGTCGGCTTCCTGGTCTTCCTGCCTGCGGCTGTGCTTTCGCTCCTGTTGCTGAACTTGCGTGCGGAGCTCGAGCGGAGCGGCTCGCTGGCCGCCTCGGAGCTGCGCAGCATCCGCATCGGGCGGCGTCTGCTGGCGAGCGTGGGGCTCGTCGTCCTGGGCGAGATGCTGCTCACGGTGGCCGTGTTCCTCTACTTCCCCCGGTTCGGCATACAGCTCTTCCAGTTGCGGCCGGTGCGCCGCGGGCCGGCACTCGCCGGCTTCAGCGACCGGGTGCACCTCGGCGACATGGCGGAGATCCTCGACAACCCCGAGGTCGTGATGTCCGTCCGCCTGTTCCGCAAGAGCGAGTCGTTCCGCGCATCGATGTTCCGCCTGCGCTGGCGCGGCATCGGGCTGGACACCTACGAGGATGGCACGTGGTCGACGCGGAGGTACATCGAAGAGGCGGGGCATCACTCGCTGCGCTACCGCCCGTTCCGGCCCTATGTGCGGCCGTTCCCCGGCGAGGAGATCGTCCAGGAGGTCGCTCTCGAGCCCGTGAACTCGCGCGTGCTCTTCCATCTGCCGCGTCTGCTGGAACTGGACACGGGCACGCCGAACCTCGAGGGGGTCTTCTTCCACGCGTCGAGCCGAACGGTGAGCTCGCTACGGAGCAGCGCGGTGAGCCTGCGCTACATCGTCCGCTCGCGCGTGCCCGAGTGGCCCATCGGCGAGCTGCGGCGCCCCGTGCCATTCGACCCGACGGGCCGCCGGGAGGAATGGCTGCGGGGCCTCCAACTCCCCACGTCGATCACCCCGCGCGTGGGGCAGTTCGCCGAGCAGATCGTTGCCAATGTGGACCACGACGCGTTCTACGACCGCGCCCGCACTGTGGAGACATATCTGAAGGGGCGCTACGACTACTCGCTGCGCAGCGGGGCCTCGCCGCGCGGCATGGACCCCGTGGAGGACTTCCTGTTCCGCCGCCGGTCGGGCCACTGCGAGCACTTCGCCGCGGCGATGGCGGTCCTGCTGCGCACGCTGGGCATTCCCTCGCGGGTGGTCACGGGGTTCAACGGCGGGGAGTGGAACGAATATGGCCGCTTCTACGTTATCCGTCAGCGCAACGCCCACGCCTGGGTCGAGGCCTATATGCCGTCCATCCGCGAGTGGGTGTCCTTCGACCCCACGCCCATGGCCGACCCGAGCCAGGCGCTTGGCTACGGCTGGCTGGCTCGCCTCGACCGGCGGGTCGCCTCCCTGCGCCTGGCCTGGAACAACTATGTGGTGAACTACTCGAGCCAGGACCAGCGGAGCCTTGCGGACGCGGTGAACCACATGCTCTCGCGGCTCTCCAACGCGATCCCGTCGTTTGGTGCCGACCGGTTCGCGTTCGATTCGGGCTCCACGTCGGGGGTCGGGAACGCGCTCGCCATCGGGTTCGGACTGCTGGCCGCCGGTGCGCTGGGGTTCCTCGTCCACCGGTGGGTCCGGCGTCGGCCCCGGCGGATGGCGCAGCCACGGGCTGGCGTGGCCTTCTACCGCAGGATGGAAGCGATCCTGCGGCGGCGAGGCTTCCGTCGCGACCCCGGCGCCACGCCCCTCGAGTTCGCTCACGCCGTGGTGGCTGCGGGGGGACCCTCCTACGAGCCGGCCGAAGCCGTGACCGAGGCATTCTGCCGCGTGCGGTACGGCCGGCGCCGCCTCACCCACGCCGAGCGGGCCGAGGTGGCCCGCGCTCTCCACACACTGCGAACGGCGCGCCGACGCCGCAATGGGGACTGACAGGAGGTGCCGTGCCTGCCCGAGCCTGTCTCCTGCTGATCGCCATGGGGCCTCTCCTGGCAGCCGGCGGTGAGGAACGGGCCGCCGGGCCGATCACCGTCTCGACGGCCACGCTCTCGCTGCACATCGATCCCGCCACAGGCCAGCTCGCGGCCATCGATCACGTGCCCTCGGGGCGGCGGCTCGTGGGCACGCGCGGCCGCCTCTCCAGCGTGGACCTGATTGCGGACGGCCGCACTGTGGGCGACGCCGGCTGGCGCTGCCTGGAGCACGAGGCTGAGGCGATGCCCTGGGGCAAGCGACTCACCGTGCGCTCGCGCGCGGGCGACTGGGAGGCGGCCACGCGGTACGAACTGCGCGAGCGGGGGAGCCTGGTCGCGCGCAGCACCGTGTTCCGATACCTCGGCAGCGGCAAGCCCACCGTGCGAGGCGCACGGTTTGCTCTCTCGGGCACGGCCTGCGGCGAGGCCGCTCAGTCCTCCTACGAAGTCCTCTCGCGATGGCCGCCAGAGCGGATGGCCATGTCGCGGCTCGTGCCCGGCCGGCGCGTTCGCGGCGCCGGCTCGCACACGACGAGCAGCTTCGTGGCGCTCCACGACCGCGAGCGGAAGTTGTCCGTCATCGCGTGCTTCTACTCCGAGAGCGAGTGGGCCGATCTCGTGGTCCGGGAGGAGCACGGCGCGATCAACGTGACCCACACGCAGCGGATCCTCGACCGCCCGACGCAGGGCCGAGCCGTGGCCACGGGCACGCAGCACATCCGCGTGGTCGAGGGCGACTGGGAGCGGACCCTCGACGCCTGCCGCGAAGTCTACGACCTGATTGGGGTCGCCGTGCCGCCCGACGTTGCGGAGCGCGGAGCACGGTCGGTCGTCTATTCCTGCCACCCTGGCGGCACGATCGACAGCGGCTTCCGCGACGTGGGGCACATCCGCCATCTTGAACGCTGCCTGCCCGCCCTGCACTCGCTGGGCGTGAACCTGCTGTGGCTCCTGCCGTTCTACGAGGGCCACGTCTACGCCCCAATCCACTACGACCGCTTCAACGAGGCGTGGGCCGACGAGGCGAGCCTCCGCCAGTTCACCCGCACCGCTCACGGCCTCGGGCAGCGCGTGCTCCTCGACCTCATCCCGCACGGGCCGCGCGACGAATCGGGCCTCCACCTGCGCCACCGCGACTGGGTGAGCACCACCGAGGATGGCACGATGCTCACCTGGTGGGGCTGCCTGAGCTGCGACTACGCACACCCCGGCTGGCAGCGTTTCATGGCCGACCACGCGGCCGACTGGGTGCGCCGCTGCGACGTGGACGGCTACCGCGTGGACTGTGCCGGCGGCGGCCCGCCGAACTGGGCACCCGCCGGTGGCCGACGCCCCAGCCAGAGCGGCCTTTGGGGCGCGCTCGGCATCCTCCGACAGGCCCGCCAGGCGATGGAGCAGGTCAAGCACCCCGTCGTGCTCCTCGCCGAGACCGAGGGAGCACCCTTCAACGCCGTCAGCGAATTCACCTACCCATGGACCTGGACGTTCCGCGTGCTGCCCGCCCTCCACGAACTGCCGCCTCGCCGGTGGGTGCCCAAGGCACTGCGATGGCTCCAGAACCAGAAGCACTGCCTGCCCCGCGGCGCCAACTTCATCTGGTTCGTCGAGAACCACGACACCCGGCGGGCCGAGATGGTCTGGGGGCCTGGAGCCCATCGCGCGCTCCTCGCCTTCTGCGCCTTCGCACGCGGCGCACCGTTCCTCTACCAGGAGCAGCAGGTGGGCTACGAGCCCATGCTGCGGAAGCTCTACCGCATCCGCGCCTCGCACGACCTGTTCACCATCGGCGAGGCCGAGTATCTGCCCCTCGCCGAGGACCCGCGCGTGCTCACGATCCTGCGCCACCACGAGGGCCAGATAGCAGTCGTCGCCGTCAACCTGTCGGGCTCCCTGGCCGCCACGCGGCTCCGCATCCCCCAGCGCTTCCTCCCGAAGCGTGAGGGCCTCGTGTTCCACGACCTCATGGGCGGCCAAAGCCCCGTCGTGCCACTCGATGGCGCGGTGGCTCTGCCTCCCTGGGCGTGCGCCGTGCTGCTCGTCGAGAAGGGCTCGGCCGCTCTCCCTGACCCGCCGCCCCAGGCGATGCTTGCCCGCTCGAAGACACCGACAACCGTCGTCGCCGACCCACAGGCCGTCACGCTCCGCAACGACCGCGTGGAGCTTGTGCTCGACCCTGCCCGCAGCGGCGTCATCCAGGCCCTGCGGCTCATGGGCGGCAAGCAAAGCTGGGTGGCAGGCCACGACATCGCCGAAGGCCCGGCAAAGCTCTGGATTGGCCGGCCGGCGTTCCGTCTCTCCCAGGCTCGACCGCTCGCCGCGCCGGAGGCCAAGAATGCCGCGCGCTTCGAG
>Ga0272441_10013330_pt1 | contig 11839 bp, 14 predicted proteins | sample SSMProp6N_FD_193582 | JGI IMG/M metagenome (GOLD analysis project Ga0272441, IMG submission 193582) | Marine sediment archaeal communities from Little Sippewissett salt marsh, Falmouth, MA, United States - SSM-Prop-6N | ecosystem: Environmental > Aquatic > Marine > Wetlands > Sediment ...
CCGTAGCGCGTGGTCTTCCCGACCATGCTGCCCGCAAAATGGTCGCGCATGGCGCGTACGTGGCGCATCACGGCAGCACTGTCGAGCTTCAGCCCATCAGCTCCCTGTATCCCCTTTTTATCGAAAAAGCCCCGGCGGTAAAAATCATCCGCGGTCTGTATCAGCACCTTGGAGGGCATACAGCCCACGCGCGCGCAGGTCGTGCCCATGGGCCCGTCCTGTATCAGCACAATATTCTGCGTGGTCTTCATGATCTGGCTCACCGCCACCAGCCCGGCCGTGCCTGCACCGATCACCGCAACATCAACCGATATGTTCTTTTTTGCCATACGTGCTCCTTTTAATTACACTGTTCTTGGATGTCATTCCGGGCAAGCAAAGCGCGACCCTGAATCCACGGTTTTTAATGGACCCCGGATCACGTGCAGGTTTACATAGTGCTGTCATTCCGGCAGAAGCGCCCGTCCTCCGCAGTAGCCTGCTACGGAGGATGGAAAGCGGATAGCCGGAATCCAAATTTTTAAAGGTCCTTTCATCAAGTCCGGGGCGACCCTTATTGTACACCCGTATTTAGGTATTGACGCGCAAAATTATTTTTAATACAGTTCGACGTGTAGTCTCAATACTACGACATTGTTTTTTATAAAGCAAAAACGGAATACCCTTTCTTTTACCAACCCCGCTGCTTTCGCGCGCGCGCGGGCAGAATGGAAAACGAAGGATACCCATGGATGAGCGTCGGCATGAAAATCGTATTCAAACCGACCTGCGTATCCTGGCCGCCACCCCCGATCTCGACCCGACCTCCCGCATAACCAACCTGAGCCCTACAGGGGCCTTCATTGCGACCGACGAGCCCTATTCCGTCGATACCTTCCTTGCCTTCGATATCAAGCTCCCGGGCGACGACAAAAAAATGACCGTTAATGCCCGCGTTGTCTGGACCAAGGCGGTCGCAACCGCCACGTCCGCGGGCATGGGCGTCGAGTTCACCGAGATGCTTGAGAGCGATCAAAAAAAACTGGCCAATTTTGTCGAACGGGATATGTAAGCAGCGGTGCACAAAAGCAATAGAAAAAAAAAGATTAAATTCTTTTTTTTACGATTTTAAAAAATTCGTATTTTGTCGTTGACGATATAAATTATTTTTAATATAGTCTAATTTATATTTTTAACGCCATAACGTTTTTTTATTCTAATTATAAGCTGTATACACGTTCCCCTGCCAACCAGTACTCCCGTTTACGCGCGGACAGAGTTAAAAAAGGAGGATGCCGATGGAAGATCGAAGACAAGCAAAACGAATTCAAACCGACCTTCGCATTCTGGCTACCAACCCCGGCCTAAACTCGCATCCCCGCATAACCAACCTGAGCGCTACGGGAGCGTTTATCGCGACCGGTCAGCCCCTGCCCAATGACTCCTCTTTTGCCTTCGACATGCAGCTGCCCGACGATTCCGAAAAAATGACCATCAATGCACGTGTCGTCTGGACCAAGGCTGTTTCAAAAGCCACCTCAGCGGGCATGGGCGTCATGTTTACCGATATCCTTGACAGACATCAGCAAAAGCTGGCAGACTTTGTCGAACGAAATGCATAAGCTGAAGAGGACGACTCAATAAATCGGTTGCTGCCCTTATTTATTCCCGTCACATCGTTCACGCTTTGGCGAGATAAACTTCAGCCGATGTCCAGCGGACGCGGCGGGGCGCGGCCCTTCAAAAAAAATGGATGCCGCATCACGTGCGGCATGACACATGAATTGTCATTCCGGCGAAGGCCGGAATCCAGCTTTCGTTTTTAAGATTTTCAACCCCATCGTTTCGCAGCCGAGACGGGTCCACCCTCCGTAGCAGGCTACTGCGGAGGACAGGTGCATGCGGGTGGAGTGCAGCGGCGCGCCTTTCGTAGGGGCAGGCCCCTGTGCCTGCCCATTGCCGTTCCCGCGATTCATGTGCCCGGCGAGGGAATCCGCTGTAGGGTGGGTGCCAACCCACCAATGCAAAAGAAATTGAATACCCGGTGGGTTTTGCTCCGCTACACCCACCATACGGGATACCCCTTCTTCGGACGAGCAAAGAAGCGACAAGAATATTTTTTAAAAGATCCAATCGCAGCATTTTATTACTATCGACATTAATTTTAAAAACCGGTATTGTTCCTTCGGAACAATACACCATTTGGCTTTACTCGGCACAAGAAAGGAGAAAGCAGGCAATGGATGACGTACAAGGTATCGGCAGGCTGTGCGATTCGAAGTGCCCGATCTGCGTTGCCAGCAGAGGAAAGGCGCCGTGGCTGCGGCCCTTTGTCAAGCTGATGTACTATTGCGTGTGCGGCAAGCCCGCCATGTTTTTGCGCATACCAACGCCCTGCACCTCACGTGAAAAACAAACCGGCAAGAAGCCCTGGGAGTGAGTCTCCTGCACGTGGGGAAGAATATGGGGGCAGGTCTACCCGTTTGACAAACCGAGATTTTTCGCAAACAAAAGCTGAGAGCAGAAAGGCGTGATACGGTTCATACTCATACTCGGCATTGTGCTGGCATCCGCGACAGCCCGGGGAGAAGACTTCCGGAAGTACAACAGGGTCACACAGTATGACCGGTACTTCTCCAAGTATACCAAGCGCTGTTTCGGCCCGGCGTTCAACTGGCGCCATTTCAAGGCGCAGGCGATAGCTGAATCGCGGCTTGAGGAAGACGCCTTCTCGCATGTCGGCGCTGTGGGGCTCATGCAGATCATGCCGGCCACCTATGAGGAGATCACCCGGCGCCACCGCCATATCAAGGGCAGCAGCAAAGATCCGCAGTGGAACATTGCCGCGGGCATTTCCTATAACCGCTCCATCTGGAACATCTTCAAGGCAAAGCGGCCCTTCCAGGACCGCCTCGATTTCATGTTCGGCGCGTACAATGCGGGCAAGGGCAGCATCATTCGCGCGCAGAAGCACGCAAAGCGCACCGGACTCAACCCCAACCTGTGGCAATCGATAGAGCAGACCCTGCCCTGTGTCACGGGAAAACGCAGCAGGGAAACCCTCGGGTATGTAGAAAAAATCAAGGTCATCAAGCAGGCACTGCATTAGGAGAGGACCATGGAATTCGGTATTGTTATATCAAATGTTGTGTACGCGGTCGTGGGCGCGATACTGACCATCGTATTCATGATGATGGGCTACAGGATACTTGACTGGATTACGCCATTCGATACGTCAAAGGAGCTGGGCGAGGGCAATGTCGCCATCGGCATCGTTGTCGGCTCCATGTTCGTGGGACTGGGCGTTGCCGTGGGCCTCGTGATCGGCATGGGATTGAACTGAGCGCAGCGGCATTTTATATGCATGCGTCACAAAAAAGCCGTCACACCGGTCCCGCTGTGGCGGGATAAACTGCGGCCGGTGTCCAGCAGCCGCAGCGAAGCACGGCCATCCAAAAAAAACGGATGCCGCATCACGTGCGGCATGACCGGTACAACAGAATCGGACGTATCATGAGTATCTCGAAACCAGACATAGTCCATTTTTTGCAGTCCTTCAGCGACGCCTCTGCGCTCAACCGCGTGGCCGGGGACATCGCCCTTGCCCCTGCGTGCGCGGGGATGCGCATGTACGATCATCCGCTGGTCGGGGTGTCCTCTGCCGCGGACGGGCTGTACAGCGAATGCAGAAAGCCCCACGTTGTGGGCGAACGCCATATGCTGCCCACAGAGTGGCTTCCCGGCGCAAAGAGCGTTATCTCCATATTCAATCCTTTCACGCAGCAGGTAAAAAACAGCAATGCGGGCGGCGACATGCCCAGCCTCGAGTGGCTGCACGCCAGGCTGCAGGGCCAGGACTACATTGTCACGGCCGCGCAGGCCCTGGCCGATTACCTGTGCTCACGTGGCGGCCGGGCGATCGTGCCCGCCGCGGACGAACGCTTCGAGGTGTACAGGGAGCCCAAGATATACAGCACCTGGTCGGAGCGTCATGCGGCCTACATCGGTGGGCTCGGGACCTTCAGCCTGAACCGCGCTGTTATCACGCCAAAAGGCATAGCGGGACGTTTCTGTTCGGTCATAACGGACCTTGAGCTGGAAGCCGACAAGCGAGGGTACACGGGGCTCTACGATAACTGTTCGCTGTGCGGCGCATGCGAGCAGGCCTGTCCCGTCAGTGCCATAAACGAGCATGGCAAGGCGCACGTGCCCTGCTTTACCTTTTTGGAAGCCGTAAACAAGAAGTATCCGTCGTATCACGGCTGCGGTAAATGCCAGTGCGGCATGCCCTGTGAAAGCGGTATTCCGCCGATAAATGCAAAAGCCGATTATAGCGAAATCAAAAACATTGACAGCGGGAATTAAACAGTTGTAAAGCGGCCGCGGCAAAGCGCGGCCCTCCAAAAAACAGAATGAGTTCCGGCCGGAGTTTATCCCGACATGTCGGGGCCGGAATGACAAGGCGACACGGGACAGAAATGAGACACCTATGAACATCATTGCGATCGTCGGCAGCTACCGCAAGCACGGAACCGTGGACACGGTGGTCGATGAAATTCTGCGTGCGGCGCGCGAGGCAGGCGCCGAGACCTTGAAGATCTACCTCATCGACAAACATATCGAGTTTTGCACGAACTGCCGGCAGTGCACGCAGGAAAAAGGCACGGGCCGCGGAGCGTGCCCATTGGAAGACGACATGGCCGGCATCCTTGACGCGGTCGAGGCTGCCGATGCCCTGGTGCTCGGGGCATCGATCAACTTCTACACGGTGACGGCCGTTATGAAGAGGTTTGCCGAGCGGCTGCTCGGCTATTCCTTCTGGCCCTGGGGCATGCTGCGGCCGAAGCTGCGAAACAAAAAACGGAACAGGCGCGCCGTGGTGGTCATCTCCTCTGCCGCGCCGTCGATCATGACGCGCCTGATGACCGGTTCGGTCAGGCTCATGCGGGACGCTGCCGCGATGCTGGGCTGCCGCACCATAGGCGTTCTTTTCATCGGCATCGCGGCAACAGCCCCGAAAACAGAGATACACCCCCGGATACTGAAAAAAGCCCGCCGACTGGGCGCGGCACTCGCCGCTCACAACGAATAAGCCGGACAACGCAGCGGGGCAGCGGGCATGCGTACTTGCATATCTGCAAGCTCTGTGTAAAGAATAGACAGCATTGATCTCGCGAAGCAGGAGGGTGATACCGGGATGGCTGTTCCTGCCGAACATGTTCGCGGCTTGTCCCTGAACAGGGTAGCCTGCGCAATCGTCTGTATGTGCGTCGCAGGGGTGCTTGCCGGTCCATGCCTTGCGCAGGGCGACACGGATGAATTGCGCACGGCGCTGGGCGAATACCTGGGCTGTTTCCGCCTCGAGATGATGGACATGAAGCGGCAGGAGATCGCGGTAACATCCAAAGTGTTCTGCCTTACGGAGGTCTATGCCGACAAGCAGCCGCAACCCTTCTGGGTGACCCCCGAAGGCCCTGGCCCGAAGGCGAAGCTGGTGCTTGATTTTCTCAAGCATGCCGAAGAAGAGGGGCTTGATCCCGCGAACTACGAGGTCGAAGAGATAGCTGCGCTCTTTGATGCGGACGGGCCCGTAGACCTTGCCCTGCTCGATGCCCTTTTGACCTATAACCTGGTCAAATACAGCCATGACGTGAGCTGCGGCAGCATCAGGCAGCCCTCAGCCGACTCGAAACTGTTCCCCGGGGCGCGCTCAATCGAATTCAAGCCCCGCGCGGTTCTCGAACAGGCACGTGCCGCACCCGATCTTGCCGCCTGGCTTGCGGACCTGCCCCCCGCGCACGAGCACTACCTCGGGCTGAAAAAAGCACTCGCCCTGTACCGCTCGCTCGAGCAGCAGGGCGGCTGGCCGGCCGTGCCCGCGGGCGAGCCAATCAACCCCGGCGACAATGACACGCGCATGCCGCTGATCATCGAGCGCCTGCGCGTAACCGACGACCTTGACCCGGCCGCTGCGCACGAGGGCCCGTATGGGCAGTATAGTCCGTTGCTTGTACCGTCGGTCATGCGCTTCCAGCGGCGCCACGGCCTTGCCCCTGACGGCGTTGTCGGTAAAGAAACCATTGTCGCAATGGATGTGCCGATTGCCGAGCGGATCAGGCAGATCATCGTCAACATGACGAGGTGGCGCTGGCAGGACCGCGTTCTCGGGGAGAAATACGTTCTGGTCAACATAGCCGGTTTCACGCTCAGCGCGTTCGAAGCCGGACAGGAGCATTTCAGCTTTCCCGTGATCGTGGGCGAATTCCAGCACCAGACCCCGGTGTTCAGCGACCGCATCGAATATATCGTTATCAACCCGCACTGGACCGTTCCGAAATCGATCGCCCGCAACGAAGAACTGCCCGATCTCAGGAAAGACCCCCGCGCGCTTATGAAGCGCCGCATCCGGCTTTTTTCGGGCTGGAGCGAGGACGCGCCCGAGATCGACTCCACAGCCATAGACTGGCACAATGTCAGTCCGGCCATGATGGACCAGTACCGTCTGCGCCAGGACCCGGGCCCGGCAAACGCGCTTGGTCGCTTGAAATTCGTCTTCCCGAATCCCTACAGGGTGTATCTTCACGACACGCCGACGCACAAGCTTTTCGCTCGCAACAAGCGCGATTTCAGCCACGGCTGCATTCGCGTAAGCGACCCGGTGGGGCTGGCCGCCTTTGTGCTTTCAGGCGAACAGAACGGCTGGACGCCGCAGAAGATCACAAACGCCATTGAGAAGGAAGAGCGCATGGTCATCAAACTCGCCGACCCGCTGCCTGTGCACATCACCTACCAGACCGCCCGGTTTGACAAGGAGGGAATCGTCTGTTTTAATAATGATGTATACGGACGGGACGAAAAACTTTACAAAGTCCTGTTCAGCAATAGAGCAGCACAAAAAACAACAAAATAGTACAGATGTAATAGAAACAAACCGATAAGAGAGGAAAACGACAACAGTCAACCAACACATATGCCAGAGATCAGTCGACGACGTTTCTGTATCGCCGCCGCACACGCCGCAGCCGGACTGCTCGTCAGTCCGCGCCTTGTCTTTTGTGCTTTTCGACCCAGAGTATTTCCACTGCGTTTTTTCCACACCCATACGGAAGAATGTCTGGAAATCATGCACACACCCGGACAGTGCTCCAGCGCGGTACGCCAGAAAATAACAGCATTCCTGCGGGATTTCCGCACGGAAGAGGTGCACCCGATCGACCCCGGCCTTCTGGATATCCTGTGCGAGATTCAAGCCGTAAGCGACAGCTGCGGCACCATCGAGATCATCTCCGGCTTTCGTTCGCCCCAGACCAATGCCATGCTCAGGGGCCGCTCGCGAGGAGTTGCCGCACACAGCCTGCACATGGAAGGCCGCGCCGTTGACGTGCGCATCCGCGACCTTCCCACCCGCACACTTCGCGCCATCGCGTCTACTCTGCGCACCGGCGGCGTCGGCTATTACGCTGCTTCCGATTTCGTCCACCTGGATACCGGTCCCTTCAGGACCTGGTAGGCCGGCCTCTATCCCTGGTCGAGCATCGTTATCAGTGAATTCATCTTCTGGCGGGCATCGTCCAGGAATACGCGCAGGTTGTTGCTGTGATTGGCAAGGATGCCGCTGCGGCTTCCGTTGGTGACAATGACGGGTTCGAAATAGGACTCCTGCAGCGAGGCGATGATCTCGCGCATGATCATATCGCTGTTTTTGTCGCTGAGCACCTTGTGAAAATCCAGCGCGACCGCCTGCATAACATGGTACAGGCCGTAACCGACGCCCTGGGCGTAATAGAAATTATCGTCTATGGCGCTCCAGCTGACCGGCCCGTGCCCCGGCAGGGTTGCCGTGCCGGAAGGCCGCGACGCGTTCAAAAGCCTGGTGGTGGCTCCGCCCAGCAGGGAGGCGTACTGCTCGAGCATCGTGATCAGGTTGTCGCTGCGGGGGTAAAACTGCGACTGGCCCTGTTTCAGGTTCGCGCCGTACGCCCCAAGTGCCTCGATGCCGCTCCGGTACTTCGTTTCAGCCGAAGGCATGATCCAGCGGCGGGGGTCGTTGCTGAAAAAGTTGAATGCCGCATCGCAGTCAGGATCGATCCTGTCGGTGGTGCGCTGCCGCGAGAGATTTTCCCGCAGCGCGAGTGCGCCGTAGCGCACCACCTCGAGCACGCCGAGCTGGAAGCAGGGCCGGTTGTCGAGCAGCCAGCCGGGCGACGGGGCGATGTCGTTGGGCAGCCAGCCGCCCGGGCCGTCAAGCTCGTGCTCCATCAGGCGCGCGAGCGTATCGGCCACAATGATTCCTGCCTGTGCCTTGGCGCTGCGCTGGGGTACGAACTGGGCCGGCTTCAGGGAAAAATAGATCATGTTAACGCCGTAGAGCACAACGATGATGCCCACGGCTATGGAGCTTATGAGAATGCTCTTCGATCGCATGGGTATCTTCTCCGCCTGTGAGTGGACGTCGCTTTCAACAAGAGATACTGTAGCATATATGCACCGGCGGGTTCAAGCAGGCAGGCCCGACAGTGCTTCCGCGGGGCGGCCAGATGTGGTCATTTGTTTTCCAGGAACGCCACGTTGGCATCAGTCAGCAGGTACACCAGAAAAAGCATGGGCTCGAGCAGGTAGGCTTTCAGTCCCGCATCGCTTTTCCACCAGTCGTGCTCGCTGAAAACCCCGTTGGGCGCACCCATCACTTCAATACGTACGCCCGAGTCCTCGAACACCTTGCAAAACGCGTACAACGCCCGGCGGGTGTGAAAATCATCGGTGATGAGAATAAGGCGGCCGCAGCCGGTCCGGCGGCAGTAATGCAGCAGGTCCCAGGCCTCGTCAAAGGTCGAGGCGGCACCCTGTCCGCTGCGCGACGGCACGATCTCAAGGGCCGCTTCCGGGTGAAAATGATCGCGCACCGCAGTGGCGATCGCGCGTTCGCTGAAATCAAGGCCGGGCACGCCGAGGTTATAGTTGTCGGGGCGTACGTCCGTCAATAAAATTTTCGGGGCATATCCCCGCTTGTACAGCGAAAGCGCGTAGGGAATACGGCTCGTGATCCTGCCGCCCAGCACCACCAGGGCGTCGGCGCCCGGTGAGGCATTATGAACGCTGAAAAGCCCGGCATACGAGGTGAAAAGCGGCCTGTAGTTGACGGCAAGGACAACGGTGAGCAGGAAGATCGCTATAAGACACGCAAGCAGTTTTTTCATGCAAAAAAGCCTACCATGTAAAAGCACGCTTGTTGTGCGTGTGCTGGGCCGCCACCAGGCGCGAGAGGTCGTGTTCCGCAATCAGGCCGCGCTCGATAAAGTACTGTCCGATGCTGCGGTGCAGCGTACGCTGACGCTTGAGCAGGGCCACCCGGTCCTGGTTGCTGATAAATCCGATACGCTGGGCGCAGGCGCAGAAGCGTTCATGGCTGGAGCGTTCCGAAAGCACGGTGACGACCTGCTGGCTCGACATGATGCCCGCCTGCTGGGCGAGCTGTCCGATCTTGGGCCGCTGGGTGCTTTGCCACACGATCGCGTCGATCAGGTCGCGCCATGAAATGCGGCCGGAATAATACAGGAACTGGCCCAGCAGGAGCGTGCGCTGCGGAAGCCGGCCTTGGTAATAATGGTCGGCGGGGGTGCGCTGCCGGGGCTGACGGCTGCCGTAATGCTGCTTGCGCCGGCCGTTGAACACCGGCTCGCCCGTGATCCGGCGGGAGCGGTTCTCGACATACTGCAGTAGCTTTTCATAAGCGCTGCGCACCTGCTGGAATCGCAGGTGCATGTCCGGGCCGTGATCGCCCAAAGCCCTGGCACGGTCAGGATGGGTTTCAAGTGCGCGTTTGCGATAGGCTGTTTTCAGGCCGAACGGCTGCAGGTAGCGCAGGAAATCGTCCGTGACCGAGACCTCGGCCCCGAAGATCGTCCTGCAGGCATCGTAGAGTTCTGTGCGGTTTTCTGCCAGCGTCATGCGCGCGACCGTTATCGGTGAAACCCTTCAAACGTGTTCATGACTATATAGCAGGAGCGCGTCCGGTGGACAAGCACATTTACGCGTGCGCACGCGCCAGTCCTGCTGCCGCAGCGGGCCGATACATTCAGCTGTATTCGCATGAGACCGGAATGCGGGCAGGCAGCCTATGCGGCTTTTTCCGAAGAAGCCGGCTTGGAGGAAGACTCCGTATCCGAAGAGGTTTTTTTGGCCCCGCTGTCCGCCGACGGGCTGTCGCCCGCGGATGCCTGTTCTTTGGCTGGAGATTTTGTGCCGGCCGAAGAAGCGTTTGCATCCTTGGCCGCATAGTCGGTTTTATACCAGCCCGTTCCCTTGAGCTGAAACGAGCAGTTGGAGATCAGCTTGCGGATGTTCTTTCCCGCGCAGTATTTGCACTCCGTCACGGCCGCGTCGCGGACCCCGACAAACACCTCGAAATTTTTTTGACAGTCATCACAGGCGTATTCATAAATGGGCATTCTGGTTCCTCCTTACGTCTACGGCCGGGGCGCAGCTGCGCGTCCCGCAAACACTCTAAAATAATGCTTTAAAGCGTTTCTGTCAACCGCTCAACTGAAAAAATATGGCTTTCAGGGGTGTTAGGACCGGCCGGCGAGTTCACTGTAAAGCTGTTCCTGGGCACGCACCATGGCGTTGATGTCGAATTCGGGCGTGATTTCCCGTGCGGCCCTGCCCATGGCGCGCGCTTGTTCAGGGTGCTCGACCAGCCAGAGGATCTTTTCAGCCAGCATAACGGTATCGCCGGGCAAGACCAGAAACCCGGTGCGCCCGTCGCGCACGGCCTCGGGCGTGCCGTCCACGGCGGTGGCCACGACCGGAACCCCTGCAGCGCAGGCCTGCGGCACGACCTGCGGCAGGCCTTCCCAGTAGGATGAGAGCACGGCCACACGGGATGCGTGCAGCAGGGCAGCCACATCGCGGCGCCAGCCCGGCATGAAGAAGTTTTTCCCCAGGCCGCATTCGCTGACCGCGGCCTCGATCCTGTCGCGCAGCTCGCCGTCGCCGGCAAGCAGGAAACAGGCCTCGGGACAGCGGCGGTGTACCGCAGCGCAGGCGCGCACGAAATCAAGCGGCGCTTTCTGGGGCTTGAAACAGGCGACCATGGTGACCAGGGGCGCTTCTGCCGGAATGCCCAGCCCCCTGCGGACCGCCTGCGGGTCGGCAGGCGCAGCCGCGAAGGCCGCTATGTCGATGCCGCTGCGTATCAGGCGCGTATTGTTCCTGGAGAAAATGCCGGCAGCCTCGCCGACCCTGCGGTTGGCCTCCGAAACGACGATGAATGATGTGGTGATGCAGGCGGTAAGGCGCTCGAGCGCACGGTAAAGCAGGCGCACCGGACGTTTCTGGAAATCATGGAACCCGAACCCGTGCACCGAGTGCACGATTGTGCGCACGCCCGCCAGCCATGCTGCCCAGCGCCCCAGTATGCCCGCCTTCGAGCTGTGGGTGTGCACGATCACGGGGGTGCCGGCAGGCGCGCTGGCCATGATGGCGCGGATCTCGCGCCTGATCTGCATCAGGGCCGCAAGGTCGCGCCGGGGCGCTATCTCGCGCACCATGTCGGGAATACAGCGCCAGCCGGGCCATGAGCGGGCTTCCTCCAGCAACTCGCCGCCGGGGCCGCCCAGCAGGAAAACCCGGAAGCGCGCCGGGTCGAGATGCCGGACCGTATAGAGCGTGTTGCGCTGCGCGCCGCCCAGCTCCATCTTGGTGATGATATGGACAACAATGGCTTGAAGATCGTCTGACGTCATAGATCTTTACCAGGCGCACAGCGAAAAAATTTTTTCTGTACCCCTTCTTTGCGTGCCCAAAGAAGGGGTACCCCCAAGAAAGGGCACCCCTGGCGTTTCGCGTCCCGCCTGCGGCG
>Ga0272441_10013331_pt1 | contig 11838 bp, 10 predicted proteins | sample SSMProp6N_FD_193582 | JGI IMG/M metagenome (GOLD analysis project Ga0272441, IMG submission 193582) | Marine sediment archaeal communities from Little Sippewissett salt marsh, Falmouth, MA, United States - SSM-Prop-6N | ecosystem: Environmental > Aquatic > Marine > Wetlands > Sediment ...
AGGTGGCTGCATGGGAAAGAAACCGAAACAACAGTGCGAAAAATATTGTTTGGCAATTTACGACGCCCGACGCTCGAATTAAATTGAAGCGTCTTTATCCGAAGATATAAGAGTTACATGGTACTAGCATGATTCGTAAATGTCCATTACCCAAATCTGCCATGCCTATGTTATTGTGAATTGCTCGAAGACGATTTCCCAGATTTTTAACTTTATTTTCCCATATCTCAATCGATTCGTGCGAAAGAGTTTTTAGATTGGGGGCATTTGTCACCCATGACATAACATCGTCGTGTGGAAGTACTTCTTTGGGAAAAACTACCCATAATTTTTTACCGTGATCTTCAGGCTCATCAAAAAAGAGAGGTACTTGTACTTCGAACGGAACACCGTACATGACAACGACGCCGATCGCATTCTTGTCACCGCAATCCTTAAAGGAATTAGGAAACCGCGTGCGATACCATACACTCGCAACCTTGTATATTTTGGAAAACCACCACTTCTCATAATGGTTATCCTTCGTATCACCTCGTATCTCTACAATACATTTATCAACAAACAGATTCGCTGCAAGCAGGGGGCGTTCCCTAATAGGCGTGCCCCATGATGATAAAATTTCATCAAGAACTGGCAATGATTCAAGAACAAACAATTCTAAACTGTTTTCTGACAATTGATTTGCCCCCATAGATTCAGATATAGTATTATTCAAGACTAAATATGATTCGTGAAAATTAAGTTGGAAAGAGCAATATGAAACCTAACACTAGAAATTTCATAGCACTTTGATTGTGAAATTATCAATAACTTTCTTATATACTTGAATAATTTACCGATTACCAATTATATTACAATATTAATTATTCAGTTAAAGCTTTTTCGATTTTTGATGGTGTATCTTTCGCACTATTTTCGCAAGCAAGCACTAAATAGCCGATATTACAATATGTTAAGCAGGTTCAAATCCTGCCGCCCCGACCAACTCTCTATTTTGCAGCGATTTTTTGAGAGACGGGTAAGGTCAAGGCGATTAACGCAAAAAATAGAGGTAAACAGGCGATTGAAGCCAGGGCAAACCAGATTCCGTAAAGATCCCCGATTTTTCCTATAAACGGCGCTGCACCGCCTCCAATTGCAACGGCAACTCCAAGGGTGATGCCCGATGAGAACCCGACACGATTGGGAAGATAGCTTTGTCCCATTACTATTGACGGGCTGTAGGTTCCATAGAGCAATAGTCCAATCGGGACTAATAAGAGCGTTGCCAAATTCACATCATTCACAACGATTAAAATGGGGAGAAAGAGTGTGAGGCCGAAATATCCGATCAGCATCACTTTCTTTTGTCCTATTCGGTCGGCAAAACCGCCTCCCAGCAGGTTTCCGATAATTCCTGAACCCGCAAAGATGGTCAGCGCCATGGCTCCAGCCGCCTTCGACTGATTCAGGCCGTTTATCCAGTAAATCGGAATAAAGGTATTTAAGCCGTAAAACATAATTGAACGGCCGATAATTGTAACGGTCAGCCGTGAAAATGCGCCCCAGTTGTCTTTGGAATCTTCGGTGTCCAATGGACGCCGTTTCTGATTACTCCGTGCTCCCAGCGATTCAAAGGTTGAAAACTGGTGTGCCAGGACTAAAGCCATGATGGTCACCGGCGCTATAAGAACAAGCGTTCCCTGTAAACCCCAGTGAAGCAGTGCCGCCGTTACTATGAGCGGTCCGACGGCAAAGCCGATGGTGCCCCCGACACCAAAAAGGCTCATGGCGATTCCCTTTCTGGTTCCGGCTGCAAAATTGACCAGTCGTGCCGCCTCGGGATGGTAGGCCGCGATTCCTATTCCACTGACGACAGCCAATAGCATAATCCCTCGATAACTCTCTGATAAGCCGGTGAGGGCAAGGCTCGCTCCCGCCAGCATGAGGCCGATTGATAACAGCCATGGTTTCGATTGTCGGTCAGCGAGATGACCGAAGAGCGGCTGGATAATGCTCGATGCCATATTAGCGGCAAAGACGATTCCCGCCGCTGCCGCATAGGAGAGATCGTAGGCGGCGATAAAAAAGGGCAGCAGGGCGGGCAGGGCACCCTGATTGATGTCGGTTGCCAGATGCCCCAGAGATAACAGGCCTACATGACGGTACTTCATAGCTGCGTTCCCCCGGTTTCGGAATCTATTCGATAGAAATACAATTCTTCCCTATTTATGATTGACAATAGCCCGAAAGATAACTATCTTTCTTGCGATATGATGACAAATAATATCGCAAAGAAGACAAAAGGAAGAGTGCGGGATCCTGTGGAGGATATCGTAAATATTCCCCGTCCGATCGTTGCGATGGCCAGAGACTATCCCTCGGGCCATCGGATTCCCTTCCACCGGCATAAGCGGTCGCAGCTTTTATATGCCTCATCGGGGGTGATGGCTGTGAAGACAGACAAGGGAATCTGGGTTGTGCCACCTCTCCGCGCCGTCTGGGTTCCGTCCAATACCCGCCATCAGATCGAAATATCGGGCAATCTGTCCATGCGGACCTTATATATCGATCAGGATTATTTCCCGGGCCCGTCGGAGGGCTGCTGTGTAATCGCTGTATCTCCCTTGCTGAAAGAGCTTATACTCCATGCCATGGCTATGCCGCCTCTTTATGCGCTTGGGGGGCCGGAAGAACGGTTGCTCGCTGTCATACTGGATCAGATCAGAAGCATGACCATTGCTCCCCTGGAACTTCCCATTCCTGAAGATGCCCGGTTACAGAAGATATATAGACACCTTTCCAGTAATCCAGGAGATCGTCGAAGGCTGGAGGAGTGGGGTAAAGTTGTCGGTGCAACGGGGCGGACATTGGCCCGGCGTTTTCGCAATGAAACGGGATTGAGCTTCGGCCAGTGGCGGCAACAGGTGAGAATTCTCGAGGCCTTACGGCGATTAGGCATGAAAGAACCGGTGACAACAGTATCGATGGAGCTTGGATATGACAGCACGAGTGCCTTTATCTCCATGTTTAAAAAGGCGCTCGGTAAGACACCGGGGCAGTACTTTGCCGGATGATGAACGGTTTTCTGAAAATTTATCATTCACGGGTTATCGAGAAAGGTTATCACACGAAAAGAGTGAGGCCTTTCACACCATGCAACTTTCATTTTCATTGACCGGGAAAATCCTTTTCCCTATAATCGTTGGTAATGAATGGAAATCTTTATAACATCTGAGAGACTATGCTGGTTCGGAACACAACAGACGAAATAAAGTATCAGGTAGAGTGGTCCAGGCAGGATTTTGAGGGGACAGGAACATTCACCTGGCCCGATGGGAGTTGCTATGAAGGCGATTTCAACAATGGACACCTCCATGGCCATGGGATCTTCACCTGGCCCGACGGGAGTACCTACACGGGTCAATGGCAAAACGATTTACCCCATGGAAGGGGCGTATTTACCCGGCCCGATGGAAGTCAGATCGCAGGCGAGTGGGAGCAGGGACGGGCAAGCAGACAGGATGAACTGAAAAAAGCCGAAGAATCGAGAAGGCGGGCAGAGGAAGCCGCGAGAATTGTCAGTGGAGAGGAATTAAAGCTTACCGCCGAAGAGGAGGCACTAAAAAAGAAGGCCGAAGAGGCCAGGCTGAGGACTGATGAAGTTGCTGCACGACTGGCTGAGGAAGAGGCGAATCTGAAGGCCGAAGAGGAAGCACTGAGGAAACAGGCGGAAGAGGCAAAACAAAAAACAGAGGAAGCGGCCAGAAGACTTGCAGAAGAGGAAGCCAGGCTCAGGAACGAAGAGGAGGCACGACAAAAGGCAGAAGAAGCACGAAACGAGGCGAAGGAAGCGGCACGCAGACTTGCTGAGGAAGAAGAGAGACTCGAAGCCGAAGCGGATGCACTGAGAAAAAAAGCGGAAGAGGCAAAACAACGAACCGAAGAGGCTGCCAGAAGACTCGCCGAGGAAGAGGAACGACTGCGAACTGAAGAGGCGGCAAGAGCAGAGGCGGAAGAGGCACGACAAAGGGCCGAGGAGATGGCCCGGAATATTGCCGATGAAGAAGCACGAATAAAATCCGAAGAAGAAGAGCTGACGAAAAAGGCCGAAGAGGCGAGGCAGAAGACAGAAGAAACGGCACGGCGCCTTGCCGAGGAGGAGGCTAAACTCAGGTCTGAAGAGGAGGCGAGGAGAAGGGCTGAAGAGGAATTAAGAATCAGGGCCGAAAAGGCCATGAGAGAAGCGGAAGAAATATCCTTTCGAATGGTCGAAGAAGAAGCCCGGTTGAAAGCCGATGAGGATGAGCTGAGGAGAAGGGTTGAAGAATCGCGGGCAATTGCCACTGAGACGGCCCGGCGTCTTGCCGAGGAAGAGGCGAAACTGAGAGCCCAAGAGGAAGCGAGCAATAAGGCCGAGGAGGAACTGAAAAAACGGGAGTCAGAGGCAAGACAACGGACAAAGGAATCGGCGATGAGAATGGCCGAGATGGGTGCCAGGCTTCGAGCGGGAGAAGAAGAGTTACAAAAGAGGGCTGAAGAGGCCAGGCTGAAAACAGAAGAAACTGCAAGAAGACTTGCCGAGGAAGAAGCAAGACTCCGAGCTGAAGAGGAGGCGAGCAAGAAAGCCGAAGAGGAATTAAGAATAAAGACCGAAGAGATCAGGAAAAGAACTACGGCGGCAAAGGAACGGCTGGCCGAGGAGGAGGCGAAACTCAGAGCGGAAGAGGAAAAATGGGAGATAAAGGCCGATGAGAGCAAGCTCGAGGCGAAAAAAAAGGAGTTGAGGGCCAGGGCAAGTACGGCGCGGCAGAAGATCGAAGAAGAGGCCAGGAGACTCGCCGAGGAGGAAAATCGGCTGAAGGCTGAGGAAGAAGAACTCAGGATGGCTGCATCTACGGCCAAACAAAAGATCGAGGAAGCGGCGAGAAGATTGGCTGACGAGGAGGCGAATCTCCGGATTGAAGAGGAGACAAGTAAAAGGGCTGAAGAAGAATTAAGAATAAAGGCGGAGGAGACGAGGCAGCGGGCTGAGGAAGCAGCCGCAAGACTGTCGGAGGAGGAAGCTCGTCTTGCGGCCGAAGAGGAAGCTCTAAGAAATAAATCGGAAGAGACGAGACAGAAGGCAGAGGAAACTTCCCGTAGAATTGCCCGAGAAGAAGCCAGGCTCCGGGCTGATGAAATGGCGCTGAAAAATGCAGAAGAAGAGGTGAGAATAAAGGCCGAAGAGGTACGGAAGAAGACGGAGGAGGCAACAAAGAGACTCACCGATGAGGAAAATCGGCTGAAGGTTGAGACCGAAGCGTTACAGAAGAAGGTGGATGAAGCGCGGAAGAAAACCTATGATGCTGCAAGAAAACTTGCCGAAAAAGAGGCGATGTATGGAGCCGAAGAGGAGGCAAGCAAAAAAGCAGAAGAGGAACTGAGGATAAAGGCCGATAAAGCCAGGAAACGGGCCGAGGAAGCGGCACAAAGACTGGCCGAGGAGATTGAAAGGGCCAAGGAAAACGAGGAAAAGACGCAGAAGCTCCTGGAAAAGGAGCGGACTACGAGGATATCTGAGGTCGAAGATGCCAGGCGCATTGCCGAGAAAGAGGCCATGCTCAGGGCAGAAGAGGAGGCGAGCAGGAAAGCTGAAGAGGAACTTCGCAGAAAGGTCGATGAAGTAAGAGAGAGAGCCGAGGAAGCTGCAAGGAGAATTGCCGAAGAGGAGGCACGACTTCGGGCCGAAGAGGAGGCCAGCAAAACAGCAGAAGAGGAACTGAGGATCAAGGCCGAGGAAGCGAGACGGAGGGCGGAAGATGCGGCCCGGAGACTTGATGAGGAAGAATCGAGACTGATATTCGAAGAAGAAGAATTACGGAAAAAAGCGGAAGAGGCAAGGCGGAGAACAGAAGAGACGGCGAAGAAGGTAGCCGAGGAAGAAGCAAGATTAAAGGCCGAAGAGGAAAGACTTCGAAAGAAGGCAGAGGAGCTTGCGGAGATTTCTCTTGAAGAAGATGAGACGGCGATTACCTCGGGGCGTATATCGAAGACCTTACCCGACGGCAGTACCTATGTTGGCGAAATAGTGAGCGGCATGCCTGAGGGCCAGGGAGTTATGACCTATGCCGAGGGAAGCAAATACGTGGGAGACTGGAAAGAGGGTAAGCGTAATGGCCATGGTATTCTGACCCTTTCCGATGGTACAACCTATATATGCCAGTGGAAAGAAGGTAAAAAGAACGGGAACGGTACGGCGACCATGGCAAATGGGAAAAAGTACGTGGGCGATTGGAAAAACGACCGTTATGACGGGCAGGGGACGGAAACCTTTCCCGATGGCATGAAATACAACGGTCAGTTCAGGGATGGGAAGTTTCACGGACGGGGGATTCTCGTTCTGCCCGACGGAAGACGATATACCGGTGAGTTCAAGGACAGTGCCTTTCATGGAAAGGGAATTCTTGTATTTTCAACGGGAGACCGTTACGAGGGCGAGTTTAAGAACAATCGCTATCATGGCAGGGGAAAAATGATTATGGCAGACGGCAGACATTACACGGGCGAACTTGAAAATGGCTTGCCTCACGGAATGGGGACTATGGTATTTACCAGCGGAAAAGAAAATGTTGGTCGATTCGTAGAGGGACGATTTGTTGGAGAAAGAGAGGGGTAACCGGATGATCAGTAAAAAATCTCTTTCACATATGTCACTCCAGAAATCATCTTTGAAAGAAACCGTTCATTTTTATTGGGATGAAAGTTTGTTGAGCAGTAATGCTTCATCGTCATATCCCGACGGATCAAGATACAGCGGCTATTTCCACGAGGGGGTATTTCACGGCACCGGAATATTTACATGGCCCGATGGAAGTCGTTATGAGGGTCGATGGGAAAAAGGCTATCCCCATGGCGAGGGTACGATGCTTCTGTCAAACGGAAACAGATATGAGGGAGAATGGAAAAACGGTGAAGCCGAAGGGAGTGGAAAGGAGACGATGTCTGACGGCAGCAGGTACGCGGGCAAATGGAAAAAGGGCCAAAAAAGCGGAAAAGGCGAAATGCTTTATGCCGATGGTAATAAATACTGTGGCGAATGGAGAGACGGCCTCTGTCACGGTCATGGAATCCTGCACTTCTTGAATGGGTCCAAATATGAAGGAGAATGGGCAGAAAATTATATGATCGGTATTGGAATACTGACATCTCACGATGGAAACAGGTACAGAGGAGAGTGGAAAGATACGGGGTTTAACATTATCGAAGACTTGTCACTGTCAACCTCTCGAAAAAAGTAATCATAAAAAAAGGCCTTGTCCGAACAAGGCCTTATCTTTTATTACCTTAATCTCTTAATGTTACATATGGTAAAGTTCGCTTCCCAGCGTTCTGATCCAGTTGTCCTTTAATACCTTCAGCGCCTTCTTGACTGACTTCACACCGATTATAAGAACGGTGATCTCGCCTTCGCCAATGTACGGGTAGATATAATCGACGTTTATATTAGCCAACTTCAGAGGTTTCAGGACAGCGTTCAGTCCGCCGGGATGGTGGGGTACCACACAGGCGATGACATCATTCGTCTCTATATCATATCCGGCCGTCTTCATGACGTTGATGGCCTTGTCAGGATCATTTGCCACAAAATGCAGCTTTCCTTCTTCTGCCTGGGCGATAAAGTACAATGCAAGGATATTAACGCCATTTATGCCAAGGAGCTCGCTGACTTCCGACAGTGCCCCCGGTTCGTTTTTAAGTGAGTTACTGATCTGTATGACTGTTTTCATATGTTGGCTCCTTTCGAAACATATTCAGCGCCAAGATCCAGGCTCTTTCGATTCAGCTTCATCAATGCCGCCTTTTTTCCTTTTGAGATTTCGTCGAGTGCGCTCATGATCGATTCGAGCGAAGTCAATTTTGTTTTCGTGACAAAGGCACCGAGCATGATCATGTTGACCGTGCGTTCATTACCGAACTCTTCTTTGGCAATTTTGTTTGCAGGTATCTTGACCGATGTAATGTCGGTTCTCGTGATGTCAGAGTCAACGAGGCTTGTGTTGAGTATAACAATCCCCTTTTCATTTATGGCACTTTCGAACTTCGAGAGGGAGGGATTGTTCATAATGACCCCAAAATCGGGTGAAGATGCAACGGGTGAGAAAATTTCCTCATCCGATACGGCGACGATACAATTGGCCGTTCCTCCACGCATCTCTGCACCGTATGAGGGAAGATAGGTTACCTCACAGCCGTCTCTCATGGCTGCGACGGCATAGACATACCCCATCATAAGTACGCCCTGACCTCCGAATCCTGCGAATACTGTTTTTTTCATAGAATACAATCCGTTCAGTCGATGGTTCCCGCTTCGTCTTTGATAACCTTAATCGGATACGTCTTGGTAATAGATTTTTCGATCCATTTACAGGAATCAACGGGAGAGAGCTTCCAGTTGGTAGGGCAGGGAGAAAGTACTTCAATAAGCGAAAACCCCTGGCCCGCCATCTGAATCTTGAATGCCTTTTTTATGGCCTTTTTTGTCTTTCGTATATTCTTGGGTGAATTGACGGCAGTGCGCTCTATATAAACGCTTCTCTTGGTGAGGGCAAGCATCTCGCTCAGATCGATGGGTGAACCATCGCGAAATGAGTCACGGCCACCAGGAGTTGTCGAAGAGTTTTGCCCGAGAAGGGTAGTGGGTGCCATTTGTCCACCCGTCATTCCGTAACAACTGTTATTGACGAATATAACGGTTATGTTTTCTCCCCTGTTAGCGGCATGGATCGTTTCGGCCGTTCCGATGGCCGCAATATCGCCATCTCCCTGATAGGAAAACACTATCCTGTCGGGAAGGGCACGCTTAACGCCCGTCGCAAGGGCGGCACCTCGTCCGTGAGGTGCCTCGCACATATCTATATCGAAATAATCATAGGCCAGAACGGCGCAGCCCGCTGGGGGCACGCCGACAGTCTTTTCAGCGATATCGAGTTCCTCTATTACCTCGGCCACCAAGCGGTGAATGATGCTGTGACCGCAACCGGGGCAGTAATGAAAGATTGCATCTTTGAGGTATCGAGGCCTCTGGAATATCTGTTTCATCGGATTCTATTCCTCTTCCAGGTGCTGGCGGTAGTATATGCTGCTTATTTCCTTAGAGATTTCATCAGGTGTCGAGATGATGCCACCGGGCCGGCCATAGAAATGGACGTTACCCCTCCCTTCAAGGGAAAGTTTTACATCCTCGAGCATCTGACCGGTGTTCATTTCAAAGACGAGAAAATGCTTCACTGCCTTGCTCATCTCGAGGAGGGCTTTTGTGGGAAACGGATAGAGTGTGATAGGTCTGAAAAGCCCCACCTTCAATCCAATTTCCCGGACCCGTTTAATGGCGCCCTTTGCAACACGAGCGGCCGTTCCGTAGGCAATGACCACCATATTGGCGTCTTCTGTTAGGTATGATTCGGCAGTGGCGATCTCACGTGCGATGTTCTCGTATTTTCGCGCCAGCTTCCAGTTATGATCTTCCATTTCCCTGGTATCGAGAATCAGGGATTTGATACAACGGCTTGGTCTTCCCTTGGCGCCGTCGAGTATCCAGGGCTTTGGTGGCAGATCGCGGGGATCTATGGGATCGGGGAACACAACAGGCTCCATCATCTGTCCCATCATGCCGTCAACAAGGATTATGACGGGCGTGCGATATTTGTCGGCATATTCAAATGCCTTCAGGGTAAGATCTGCCTGCTCCTGGCCAGAGGCGGGACCGAGGACGATCGATCTGTAATCTCCATGACCGCCGCCACGTGTTGCCTGAAAATAGTCACCCTGCGTTGGTGCAATATTTCCCAGTCCCGGGCCGCCTCTCATGGTGTTAACGATGACAGCGGGAAGCTCCGATCCGGCAAGAAATGAAATACCTTCCTGTTTCAGACTTATACCGGGGCTTGAAGAACTCGTCATTGAGCGGGCACCAGCCGTTGAAGCACCCAGCACCATATTGATAGCGGCGATTTCACTTTCTGCCTGGATGAATGTTCCGTCGGAAAGTTCTGCCATGGCGTTTGCCATGTATTCGGTCAGCTCGTTTTGCGGGGTAATCGGATAGCCGGCATAAAACCTGCAGCCCGCACGAACAGCCGCTTCACCGATAACCTGACTTCCCCTCATCAATTGTTTTTCACTCACGGTAAACCTCTATCGCAATATCGGGGCATATAATTGCACAAAGCGCACAGCCCGAGCAATCCTTGTGTCCTTCGCCATCTCCGGGGTTTGAGAAAACCGCCGGGTAATAGCCCTTCTGATTCAATTTTTCTGAAATAGAAATACACTGGTTCGGGCATACCGATATACAGAGATAACAACCCTTGCACAACTCTCTGTCGATCGTGATAGTGCCCTTTGTCTTTTTCGTACCCATATCCTTAGCCGACCTTCTCACTACATTCAATAATCACTGAACTGAACAGCGAGAGCATTGTCCGCTGCTTGCAGCGGGGTTAGTGAGCGAGTAAAAAAACATTATCCTTAACAATCGGAGATTCCCCGCAACGTGTTGGGGGGAGCTTCAATTATGCGTTGCTGAATACTGGTGTTGTAACGGTAGAAATTTACACACTTGGGCAAATGTAAATATGCTTCGTTTGTCAATTTGTCAAGTTTTTTTAATATGTAATGCGAAATATGGTTCAGATAACTCATAGTATCTCGGTATTAAAAAGCTCGTATCTGACGGTCTGAAGTTAAATAAGCTGATGATAACATTTACATATAAGCACAGAGCGGATTGTCTCCGGCGTGATCTTAGTCGATAGAAGTGACAGGCAGGACAGTCGTGTGAGTTTTATGATATAAGTATTGACTGTCCATATAATATTTTATAGGTTCTTATGGGTCAAGAGCACTCAATTCGACCGGGGGGCACCTGCAAGTCCAGACTAGCAGGTGGGGTTGTGTGGCGAAATAAGAAAGGAATATAGTATTCGCCTTCGGCTCATGAATTGAGAAGCGAGCATTCCTCGCTGTTTGCAGAGGGGGTAGCGAGAATATAAAATAAGCAGTTTCCTGAACAAAGGGAGATTCCTCGCAACGTGTTGCAGAGATCTTCAATCTTTGATTTCCTTGCCGGGAAGATCCGCCCACCGGGCGGAGCGTTTCATCATTCATAAAAAGGGGGGTACAATCAACCAGTGATAGAAATTGCGGAATATGACGATATTACTCAGATCAGGATGAGCAGAGTGATTGATGGGGTGCCGATATACTGGGTTGCTACCTACCTCGTGGACGGTCTTTTAATCGATACGGGGTGCAGTTATACGGCTGATGAGTTTGTCTCCTATCTCAGGGATAAAACGGTGAATATAGTCGTTAATACGCATTTTCACGAGGATCATGTCGGATGTAATTATCTGATCCAAGGCATGTTTGATATCGATATGTATGCCCATCCCCAATCCATTCCGCTGATAGAAAAAGAGGCATTTTTGTACCCCTATCAGGAGACGGTGTGGGGATATCCGGTGCCAACGAAGGTACGTTCCGTCCCGGAGGTAATAGAAACGGAACGTTTTACCTTTGACGTCATTGAAACGCCGGGCCATAGTGTGGGGCACGTGGTGCTTTTGGAAAGGGACAACGGGTGGTGTTTTTCCGGTGACATATTTTCAAGGGAAAGGCTGAAGTTTATCCGGCCGGAAGAGGATATGGGGGAGACAATAATCTCGATGAAAAAGCTCCTCGATTGTGATACGGAGAGGCTGATACTCTTTACATCCGTGGGTAAGATAATCGAGGATGGTCGCCTGGTCCTCAAACAGTGCATCGATTATCTTGAAGACCTCTCCAGGAAGGCAAAAGCTCTGAGGAACAGAGGAT
>Ga0272441_10013332_pt1 | contig 11838 bp, 8 predicted proteins | sample SSMProp6N_FD_193582 | JGI IMG/M metagenome (GOLD analysis project Ga0272441, IMG submission 193582) | Marine sediment archaeal communities from Little Sippewissett salt marsh, Falmouth, MA, United States - SSM-Prop-6N | ecosystem: Environmental > Aquatic > Marine > Wetlands > Sediment ...
GGCTTTGTTTGGCCAAACGGCCCGCTTCCCTGGCGAGCGGTCGGATTGTGCTTCCCCAAACTCAGAATACTCGGCGTTTGGGTTTGTTTGGACGTTTCGCGCTGCTGGAGGCGGGTCGTATTGCCGCGATCCGCGCGCACCGCCCCCGTAGTATGTAAGGACATCTCGAGGGCCCAAATGGGTAAGGAATCCGGCGGTTTTTCCGGTTTTTTCGCGAAGGCCCGATTTTTTGTCGGCGGGGCTGCCCATGCGGGGGGCTATCCGGGCGCGGTCCCCGCGGGGGGTGGGCGGGTGAAGTGGTAGAGGAACACGGCCGCGGCGACGGCGACGTTGAGCGAGTCCGTTCCGAGCTGCATGGGGAGGGTAAGGCGGCGGGTGCAGAGCGCGAGCGTCTCGGCGTCGAGGCCGGTGGCCTCGTTGCCGAACAGCAGGGCGAGGCGCTCGCCGCGTCGGGCGGCGTGGAGGGGCTCGGCGTCGGGATCGAGCACGGCGGCGGCGAGCTCGAACCGCCCGTCGTCCCGCAGGCGGGCCAGGTCGGCGGGGAGATGGCCCGAGCGGACGATCGGCAGGGCGAACACCGTGCCCATCGAGACGCGGATCGCCTGGCGGTAGAACGGGTCGCAGCACTCCCCGCCCAGGACCACGGCGGCCGCTCCGAACGCGGCGCTGATCCGCAGCAGCCCGCCGAGGTTCTCCGCGTTGGTGATCTTGGGCAGGACGACGAGCGTGACCGGCCCGGCCCAGGTGGGGGCCAGGTCGTCGAGGGAGCCCAGCGGCTTCCGCCGGCCGCAGGCCAGCGCCCCGGCGTGGAAGCCGAACCCCACGATCCGGCTGATCTCCCGGGCGGGGAGGATGTAGACCGGCACGCCCGGCGGGACGTGGGGGGCGATCTCGTCGCTCCGGCGCTCCGCAACGAGGACGGACTCGGCCGCGTAGTCGCTGGCCAGCAGCCGCCGGACCACGAGGAGCCCCTCCGCGATGAACCGCCCTTCCCACCGCGCCAGGGTCCGGTCCTTCAGGTTGCGGTATACCGCGATCCGCGGGTCGTCGAGGGAGTCGATTCTGTAACGGGTCGCGCCCATGTCTCCGCGTTCCGGCAGCAGTTGCCACGAGGCCGAAGGAACGGTCCTGTGGGCCGGGCCGTGCAGCAGCCACTATACGCGGGTCTCCCGGCCGAAGACCACGGTCCATGTTCGGCGAGGCCGGCGGGGGGCGTCGCCCGGCGTCCGTCCGGGAAATCCCGGCTTACAACCCGCCGGGCGTTGCAGTATGCTCTGGGCTTTGGGCTTTGCGGCGCACGCGGCGACAGCAATGGAGACCGGCATGAACCAATCGACAACCGACCGACGCGGATTCCTCAAGCGAATGGGCGTGGCGGCGCTGGGGCTTTGCGCCGGTGCCCGGCCGTCGTTGGCCGAAGCCAAGCGGCGGCCGAACTTCCTGTTCGTCATCGCCGACGATTGCACGTTCCGCGATATCGGCTGCTACGGCGGGCAGGCCCACACGCCGAACATCGACAAGCTGGCGACCGAGGGCATGCGGTTCGAGAACTGCTTCCAGGCCGCCCCGATGTGCTCGCCGACGCGGCACAACATCTACACGGGCCTCTACCCGGTCAAGAGCGGCGCGTACCCGAACCACACGTTCGTCAAGCCGGGCGTCAAGAGCGTCGTCCAGTACCTCAAGCCGCTCGGCTACCGCGTCGCGCTGAACGGCAAGCGCCACATCGGCCCGGCGAAGGCGTTCCCGTTCGAGTACATGGGCAAGAACAACCCGGACATGGCCCAGGCGGACAAGCTGATCGGCGAGTGCGTGGCGTCCGACACGCCGTTCTGCCTTTTCCAGTGCTCCAACGAGCCGCACTCGCCCTGGAACAAGGGCGACCCGTCGCGCTACGACGCGGCGAAGATCAAGCTGCCCTCCTACTTCGTCGACACGCCCGAGACCCGCGCGAACATGGTGAACTACCTCGCGGAGATCACCTACTACGACGGCCAGGTCGGCCAGTCGCTCGCGCTGCTGGACAAGCACAAGGTCGCCGACAACACGCTGGTGATCGTCGTCAGCGAGCAGGGCTCGAGCTTCCCGTTCGGCAAGTGGACCTGCTACGACGCGGGCCTCCAGTCCGCGTTCATCGCCCGCTGGCCGGGGCAGATCCCCGCGGGAAAGGTCAACGAGGCGATGATCGAGTACGTGGACGTCCTGCCGACGTTCGTCGCCGCGGCCGGGGGCCAGCCCGCGGCCGTGCTCGACGGCAAGAGCCTCCTGCCCGTGCTGACCGGCGGCAAGACGGCCCACAAGGACTACGTCTACGGCGAGATGACCACGCGGGGGATCATCAACGGCTCGGAGCATTTCGGCATCCGGTCGATCCGCTCGCGCGAGTTCAAGTACGTCTGGAATTTCACGCCCGAGACGAAGTTCCGCAACGCCTGCACGAAGTCGAAGATCTTCCAGTCGTGGATCGCCAAGGCCGCCAACGACCCCCACGCCGCCAAGCTCGTCGAGAACTACCAGGTGCGCCCCGGCGAGGAGCTCTACCGGGTGACCGACGACCCGTTTGAGATGAACAACCTCGCCGGCGACCCCCAGTACGCCAAGGTCAAGGCCGACCTCCGCAAGCGCCTGCTCGCCTGGATGGCCGACTGTGGCGACAAGGGCCAGCAGACCGAGCTCGAGGCCCGCGACCACCAGGGCGGCGGCCGGAAAAAGCGTCCCGCCGCCATGCCCAAGCCCAAGCGCAAGCGAGTCAAACGCCCGGCGCAGCCGTCGTAGCCGGGAACGCCACGGAGCGGCGAAAGGAGACCTCCGGCGGGCGAAGCGGCCCGATGGGCGAAGCGGTCTGCGGGAAGTTCGTTTGCGTTCCGAAGTGGACTTTCTCCAGCCGCAGATGAACGCGGATCAACGCAGATGTTCCCCTGTGGGAAGGTCAGAATCGCCCAAGGGCTTGCCGGGATGGACTGCGGCTTCGGCGGGAACCGGCCCTGCTCCGGCGCTCCGCTCTGATCCGCGTGCATCTGTGTCCATCTGCGGCGAAGAGAAACTCCAATGGACTATTGTAAGCCCGCCTAGAACCGCACGCCGACGTCGTGCTGCGTGAGGGCCAGGTCCGCATCCTGGCCCGACACGGACCGACCGCGGTGCAGCGTCGCGGCGTAATCGGCTTGAAAGTGCCTCTGGCTGAAGTACTCCGCGTCGAGCCACCGCGCCAGGCCCTCGTCCACGGTGGCCGGAGGGAGCGTCGCGTAGTCGGACGCCCAGCGGTCCTCGTCGGGCTCGGGGGGAGCCTCTTCCGGCAGGGGGGCGTCGGCGTCCTGGCCGGCCGGGGTCACGGCCTCCAGCCAGGCCGGCGGCGCGGCGCGGACACCGTTCGTGACGAGCAGAAACAGAGTGGCCCCGAGCGCGATGCGTGTTCCCATGGTCCTGTCCCCGGACGGCGGCTTCCGTGCGCACGCGATCTTACCGGTGCATATCGGTACCGGCGGTCGGTGCGCAGCAGTTTCCCCGACGATGCGTCACCCCGCCGGCAGCCAGAGGCGGAGGACGATCTGGGCGACGAGGTTGGCGTAGACGCCGGCGGCGAGGTCGTCGGCGACGATCCCCCAGCCGTGCGGGAGCCTCTGGACCTGGTCCACCGGCGGGGGCTTGAGGATGTCGAACAGGCGGAAGGCCACGAACGCCACGCCCGCCGCGGCCAGCCAGCCCCGCCAATCGCCGCCCAGCGGCAGCAGCCAGAGCGCCACGGCCTGCCCGGCCCATTCGTCCAGCGTGACCTGGCCCGGGTCCTTCTTGCCGAACTCGGCCTCGGCGAACCGTCCGAGGATCGCGCAGCCGCACGTCGCGGCCAGCGCCACGGCCGCCATCGCGCCGGTGACCCACGGTTGGCTTCCCGCCGTGGCGAACGCGGCGGCGAGGAACACCCCGCACGCGGCCGCCGAGCCCCACGTGCCCGGCGCGACGGGCAGGTACCCCGTTCCCAGGCCGGTGATTGCCAGTCGGGCTATCGCGTGGGATCGGTTTGGAGGTGGGGTAGTCATCGGAAAGTGAGTGCTTTGCCCAAGGAGCCGCACGGCAACAGAAGGGACAGGGGCAAGTGCCCCGCCGCCCGGTGAAGTCCTTCCGCCCCCTCGGGGCCGGGTCTGTGTTGGGCCTGTGCCCGGCGGCTCACGCCGCCGGCGATCTCCTTTCGCCCTTCCAGGGCTTCTCGAAGGCGGCCAGATGAACCGCCCGTGGTTTCCCGTGCCCTCCTTCCGGAACGGGCTACGGGCTCCCGGCCACGGGCTACGGGCTCAGTCGTTCCCGTCCGGGATCATCAGCCGCCGCGCCTTGCCGACGTACGCCAGGCCGCTCAGGACGGTCACGATCACCGCCAGCCAGATCAGGACGACCTTCAGGTACAGCGCCCACGTCGCGGTCGGCAGGTTGGCGAGCTGGTAGAGCACGGTGCAGATCGCCACGGACTGGATCAGCATCTTGATCTTGCCGACGGGGATCGCCGGGAACTTGATGCCCTGCGACTCGCTGTAGCCCCGCACCGCCGAGACGATGAACTCCCGCGAGAGCACGGCCACCACCATCCACGCCTGCACGCCCGAGAGCATCCCGCCGGTCAGCCAGCCGGGCAGGCGGCTGTCGGCCACGGCCGCGTCGTGCGGGAAGGCGAAGTTCGAGCCCGTCAGCATGACGAAGGCCCCGACGACGAGCACCTTGTCCACGAACGGGTCGACGATCCGCCCGAACGCGCTGGTGAGGTGGAGCTTGCGGGCGAGGTAGCCGTCGAGGATGTCGGTGATCCCGGCGACGATGTAGACCACGAACGCGGCGTTCAGCAGCCACCGGCCGCTCGGCGCGCCGTGCTCGTACAGGCCCACCAGCACGAAGAAGGCCGCGGCGAGGCCGATCCGGCCGACGGTCAATTGGTTCGGCAGCTTCCAGTTCATTGGCGTCTACTGCTTTCCGAGGTCCTGGAGGAGCCACCACAGCGGCTCAGAGGACACAGAGGGGAAGACATAGAGGGCCCTATGGGCCAATGCTCATGTCTCTGGGCCTTCCGCGTGCCTGCCGTGCCGCCTGCTGCGGGGCGTGCAGGCAGACCGGTGACTGTTCCATCGCGTCACAGTTTCTCGATCTTCCGTGCCCGGCTCGTCGGGCTCGACCACGAGGTCGTAGGCCTCCCAGTCCACGACGCGCCCGGCGACGAACCGCCCGGCCGACGCGGGGCGGGTCAGGCGGCAGAGGCTGTCGACGTCCGGGGCCTGTCCGTAGTGCCGGCCGACGCAGGCGCCCTCGGCGTCGGTCCCGTCGACCAGCACGCGGACGCCCGAGCCGACCCGCGCCTCGTTGGCCGCAAACGCGATCCGCTGCTGGGCCAGCATGATCGCCTCCTGCCGCTCGCGGGCGACGGGCTCGGGAACGGCCCCGGGCAACTCCGCCGCCGGCGTGCCTTGCTCCGGATAGAACGGAAAGACCCCCAGCGCGTCAAAGCGAAAATCCTCCACGAAGGCCAGCAGCTCGCCGAACTGCGCCTCCGTCTCGCCGGGAAAGCCCACGATCAGCGTCGTGCGCAGCACGAGCCCGTCGATCCGCTCGCGGAGGCGCCCCAGCAGCCGCTCCGTCTGCCCGCGCGTAATCCCCCGGCCCATCGCGCGGAGGACCCCGTCCGAGATGTGCTGCAGCGGGATGTCCAGGTAGGGCACGACGCGCTCGCAGCCGGCGAGGGCGTCGATCAGCGCCTCCGTGATGCGGTGCGGGTAGGCATACATCAGGCGCACCCACGCCACGCCGTCGACGGCGCTCAGTGACCCCAGCAGCCCCGCGAGCGTCGCCCCGCCGCCGAGGTCCCGCCCGTAGCCGGTGGTGTCCTGGGCGATCACGTTCAGCTCGACCGCGCCGTCGGCGGCCAACTCCCGTGCTTCGGCGAGCACCTGCTCGGGGGGCTTGGAGCGGTAGGGGCCCCGAATGGCGGGGATCGTGCAGAACGTGCACCGCCGACTGCACCCCTCGGCGATCCGCAGGTACGCCGTGTGCGGCGGCGTCAGGCGGAAACGCCCCGCGTCAGAGCCGACCCCGCCGGAGCACGGGGAGACTCTCGCGGCCGGTCCGCGACCGAAAACGGCGGCCAGGACTTCCTCCCGGTCGTTGACGCCGACGACGGCGTCGATCTCCGGCACGCGGTCCCGCAGCGCGGCGCCCTCGCGGTTGACCAGGCAGCCGGCGACGACCAGACGCCGCGCCCGCCCGGCGCGTTTGCAGGCGGCGGCCTCGCGGATCACGCCGAGCGACTCCTCGATGGCCGGCTCGATGAACCCGCAGGTGTTGACGACGATGACGTCGGCGTCGTCCATCGGCGCGCCGACGACGCAGCCGCCCTCGGCGAGCTGCGCGAGGATCTTCTCGCTGTCCACGAGGTTCTTCGGACAGCCCAACGACACGAGGGCAACTTGGATCGGCGCGTGCGGCATGGCCCCATGATAGGGCCCCGCCCCGGCCGGCTCAACGGCCGACGCGGCGCGCCCCGAGCCCCGACGTGCCGGATTTGTTGCTTCGCGGCGGTAGCCTCCACGCGGGTCGGGCCAATAGAGGGAGGTTGGCGGCCCGGCCCTGGCCGCCGGAAGAAAGGACTGCGTTTCGATGACAAGCACGGACAGACGGCGGGCGGGACGGGTCTCGGCGGGGACGGCGGCGGCGATGCTGGCGGCGGCGCTGGCGTGCCGACCGGCCCCGGCCCGGGCGAGCGAGGAGAAGCTCTCGCCCGGGGATGCGACGTGGCACGTCGGGCTCGTGGAGCTGTGGGGCAAGGACCCCAAGAAGGGCGAGAGCCGCTCGCTGGACATCTACCCGGTCTTCGAGGGCGGCAAGTGGGTCCGGGCGGTGGCGACGGCCCGGCGGTTCAACACCTCCATCCACCTCGTCGAGAAGGCCGACGTCCGGCTGGCGCCGCCCAAGATCACCGGCACGCTGCACATCACCGTCACGCCCGACCGCTGGGTCCCGGCCGACGGACAGCCTCTCCCCGTGGTCGTGGAGATCGACAGCACGCTGAAGCCCAATCGGGGCGGGTCGGGGCCGCTGCTGGCGGGCACGTACAAGGGCACGGTGGGCGGCGAGGCCGTCTCGGGCGCGCTGACCGGCGGCGTCGGCGCGACGGAGACCGGTTGGGACGACGGTACGTGGAGCTTCGTGCTCAACCCCGTCGCGGCGACCGGCGGGCCGGATCGCGAGATGATCCAGATCACGCTCGGCGTGGCAGGGGGGAAGGTGAACTGGGGCAAGGTGGGCATCACGTGGCGTCGCGGCCCGCACCGGGAGCACTTCTTCGACACGTCGAAGCTGGTCCTCGACGGCGCGACGGTGACGGGCCGCTTCTCCATGCCCGCGCGGGCCGTCGACGTGGCGTGCGACCCGAAGACCACCTGCGACGTGGAGCTGACCGCCCATCGCGTCCAGGGGCTCAACGGCGGCAAGGCGCGGTTCGCGATGCGGCGGGACAGCCGGCCCGTCGGCACGCCGTTCCTGGCCTACGGGCGGGGCAGCGCGAGCAAGGGCGGCGGGACGCTCGACCCGGCCGTGCGGAACGTCCTGTGGCGCTACGAGCTGGACACGGCCCCCTGGTGGGTGCCGACGAAGGGCTTCCAGCCCCCCGCGCCGGGCGAGCACCCGCGGCTGTTCTTCCGCAAGACTGATGTGCCCGCGCTCCGCAAGAAGGCCCAAACGCCGGAGGGGCGGGCGATCGTCGAGCGGCTGCGGCACTTGCTGGGCAACAACGGGGACGCCCTGCCGACGACCTTCAACCCCACGCCGCCGCACAACCACAACAAGAGCCCCAAGCTGCCGGCCGGGACGTTCACGACGTGGCACGGCACGGGGTACGGGATGCTGTACGTGCTGACCGGCGAGAAGAAATACGCCGAGCTTGCCCGGAAGGCCGTGCAGTGCGCGTTCGACGGCAAGATGGACCGGGACAACCGCTACGGCTGGGCCGTGCCCGGCACGGGGTTCCGCGCGGGGCCGGTGCTGGCGGGCATCGGCCTGGCGTACGACTTCTGCTACGACGCCTGGCCGGAGGACTTCCGCCGGAAGGTCGCGATGTCGATCCAGAACTACGACCAGACGTGCCACGAGACCGGCGGCGGCAAGACGGTCACGCTGGAATACCTCGCCGGGCGGACGGGCTACCCGCCGGCCAGCAACCACTACGGCGCGCACGTCAGCGCGGGCACGGGGGTGTTGGCGATCCTGGGCGACCCGGGCACGGACACGCCGAGGCTGACCCGGCGCCTGGCCGAGTTCGAGACCAACCTCGCCCGCGACCTCTGCCACGGCTTCGGCGACCACGGCTGGTACGCCGAGGGCCACCACCCCAGCCGCGTCAACAGCAACCTGGGGGTCCTGCCGTTCATGATGGCCCTGCGCTCGGCGGCGGGGCGGGACTACCTCTCCGCGCGGCCCAACGCCCAGTGGATCACGCTGCGGTGGATCATGGAGATCGTCCCCGCCGGCGGGCGGCCGACGTTCCCGCACCGCGGCGTCTACGGCTCGGACGACTTCGACATGGACGGCATGTCGCACGACGGGGAGTTCGCCTACGGCTTCGGCTGCGTGGACGCCAAGTACCGCCCGGCGCTGCTGTGGGTGTACGAGCACTTCGTCAAGCCGCACCGGCAGACGTGGGGTGCGGCGATCTACCCGCACCGGGCGGTGGCGTCGTTCGTGAACTGGCCGGCCGGCGTCGAGCCCGTCAACCCCGCGGAGGTGATGCCGAAGGTCGTCGCCGACACGATCCACGGGTACGTCGTCTGCCGCAACCGCTGGCGGGACGGCGACGACGTGGTCGTCACGAACCTGCTGAACCTCGGGCCGGAGGGCTACTACCGCATCAAGGACGGCGGGACGGTCTACCTCTGGGGGCTCGGGCTCCGCGCGAAGTGGAAGACGCCCCTGGGCGGCGCGACGCCGGTGTACTTCCAGCCGCACGACGACGGCTCGTACGTGCTGTCGGCCCGCGCGCGCGGCAAGGCGTGCGACCTGGCGGTGGACCTGAGCGGCCGGAGCGGGGCGGCCGCCATGCTCGTCGGGACCGGCGAGGGCTTCAGCGCCGCCCGCTTCCGCCCGCCGCGGTCGAAGACCGACGCGACCATGGCCGCCCAGACCGTCCAGGCCGGCGGGCGAACGTTCGTGATCGTCACGGTGCAGAAGGGCGACGCCCCCAAGGCCGTCGCGGCCGGGGACGGCGTGAAGGTCGGCGGGCGGGGGGTCCGCTTCGACGGAAAGAAGCTCGTCCTCGGCTCGTGACCGGCGGCCTGTGGTGGCGTCCTGACGTGGCACGGGCATCTTGCCCGTGTGGCGCAGGGGCGTCTCGCCCCCGCTCGGCCGGTCCGCGTTCCAGGTCGGCCCGCCGATCCGTCATCAGCTTCCGAACGTGGACGTGCTGTTCGCGTCGGTTGCCCGGTGGCCCGGTGGGAACGCCGTCGGGGTCGTCCTGACCGGGCTGGGCGCCGACGGCGCGCGGGGCCTGCCCCTGCGCCCCGCGGCGGGGCATTTTCCTTTGGTGGCGGGCACCGTCGGCCGATTAAACTCCTGCCGAGTCCCCGTCTTGTGGAAGGGAGCGCGATGAAGGAACGAAAAACCCCGACACTGCCCGAGCAGGCCGCGACGCCAAGGTCCTTCTGGCCGGCCGCCGGCCTGCTGGCGGTGCTGGTTGTGATGGTCCAGACGCGGGACATCGACCGGCCCTACTACGGCTTGCACAGTTGGGCGGCCGCGAGCGGTTCCTGGGCCGCACGCTGTCACGTGAAATACGGGTGGGGATATACGAAGGGGGTCTCCACCTGGGCGGTCGGCAATCCCCCGCCGGAATCCCCGAAGCGCTACTACGACCACCCGCAGCTTGCGGTGAACATCCGGGCGCTGGTGCTGCTGGTGTTCGGGATGCACGAATGGGCACCCCGCGCCTACGCGATGGTTCTGTCCCTCATCACGATGGTCCTGCTGATGCTGATTGTCCGCCGTCTGTTCTCGCCCGCCGCGGCCGTCCTGGCGGGGCTGTTCTTCGCGGTGTTTCCCATCACAGGCTACTTCGCGGGCACGCGGCATCCGGACGTGATGTACCTGGCGGGGCTATGGTGCTACCTCGTGCTCATCGGGGCACGGGGAGAAGGCCCGCGGCCGGGTCGCAGGCATTACGTCATATTGGCGCTTGCGCTGTTCGGCATGCTCCAGACAAGCTGGTCCGGCGTGTTTTACGCAGGCACGCTGTTCCTTCACTATGGCGCTCGGTGTATCTGGCGGCGGCAGCGCCCCAACGTGCCCTTGCTGGTGGTCTTGGTGGTGGCCCCGGCCGCCAGCCTCCTGCTGACGCTCCTGATCATGCTGGCCGGGTATGGCTGGGATTTCGGGAAGATCGTCGCCTTGTTCACGTGGCGGGCCGGCAAGGGGGAGATGCGGCAGTTCGATTGGGGCGCATGGTTTGAGACGTTCTGGCGGCATGCCTTGTCCAACTTCGCGTGGGGCGCGTTGCTGTTGTGTATCGGCTATCACGTCGCGCGGTGGGTTCTGCGCTGGACGGAGAAGAAGGACACGGACTTGCCGCTACGGTTTCCGTCTCTTTGGTTGTTCCTCATGCCGGGCGTTTTCCAGGTGTTCATCCTGAAGGGAGCGCTCTGGAAACACCAGACGTGGGAGATGCCGTTTGTTTCGTTCGTGGCCGTCTCGGCCGGTCTGGGCGTCCTGCTGCTCTGGCAGCTCCTGCGACGGGCGGACCTGCGGCTGGCCTACGGCGGCGCGGGCGCGGCGTTGGCGGTGTCGGTTGTCTTCTGCGCGGTGGGCGTGAACGACTACTTCGTTCGCCGCTGGCAGACGCCGCATAAGATCGCCATGCTCAAGATGCTCAACCGCACGATCCCACCCAATCAGGCCCTGCTCAGCTTCGAGCCGTTCATGACGGACCAACATTCGGCCAAGGGGGCCTTCTACCGCCCGGAGATTGCGTGGTACCTGGACCGGGAGATCCTGCAACCGGCGACGATCGAGGAGGTCTTCGCGCGGCTCAACCGACCCACCGCGGAGAACCCGCAAGTGACCTGGGCCGGGGCGGCCCGTTTCCTCATCGATCGGATTGAGGAATACAAGGACAAGGGCCCGGTTTACCTTCTCCCGGAGTATATGGCGTATACGGGGCGGGACGGTCGCCGCCGGAGCTTGGGTCTGGCTCCGCTTGCGCAGGCCCTCGAGCAGAAATACCCTCGGATCGTGACGGTTCCCGCGTTCATTCCCGTTCGGCCCGGCCAGGTCGCCTCGCCCGCGTACTACGTGTACCGCGTTGCCCCAGCCGGCCTGGCGCCGTGACCTCGGGGGCCGCCCGGCCGGAGGAAGGACGCCCCAGGCGGCGCGGAGCGGCCCGCTCGATGGCTGCCGGCTTCAAGACGCTTCGGCGCTGATCTGCCGGACCACCTCGGCGGGGGTGGCGACCCACGCCTCCCGTTGCGAGGTCACGACGGAGAGGACCTCGCGGTATTCGTCCAGGAACGCCCGGACGGTCATGCCGACGGGCGGAGACGGATGGAACAGGAGGCAGGCGCAGCCGCCGACACGGGCAACGGCGGAGAGAAGCCCCTCCACCATGGTCGCCAGGGCCCGGCCGCGGGGGACGTGCGTATCCAGGAGGTGGACACCCAACTCCCACAGGTCGATGGGGTCGTTGCGGCGCCGGTCGAACGGTTGGTGGGGCCAGCAGGTCCCGCTGCGGAAGCCCGGCCGGTCGGCCCAACCCACCGTTGCGTCGTACCGGAGGCCACAACGCACGATGTGGTGCCACGTCTCCGGGACCCGGAACTGAAGGTA
>Ga0272441_10013333_pt1 | contig 11837 bp, 8 predicted proteins | sample SSMProp6N_FD_193582 | JGI IMG/M metagenome (GOLD analysis project Ga0272441, IMG submission 193582) | Marine sediment archaeal communities from Little Sippewissett salt marsh, Falmouth, MA, United States - SSM-Prop-6N | ecosystem: Environmental > Aquatic > Marine > Wetlands > Sediment ...
GTGTCGCATAGAGCGGCACCGTAGCGCCGCCTTGAGGGAAGTCCGCTCGGTTGGGATAATGCGGCCCGTATCCAGGATGGAAACTGTTGTCTCACGACATCGTGAGAAGCGGATGGACAGATCCGAAGAGTGAGGAGCGATCGTGACCCGGCTCACAACACAGAAACCGAAGCGATCCATCGACGAGCTGCTTGTCTCATTCTCGCCGAAGGCGGCAAGCGTTATTCCGATCTTGCAGGCGATCCAGGCGGAATACGGGTACCTTTCGCAGGAAGCCGTCAGGTGTACGGCGGAGCATGCGCGCGTCCCCGAGAGCGCCGTATTCGGAGCAGCGACCTTCTATTCACAGTTTCGACTGATTCCGCCGGGAAGGCATCTCATCCGGGTGTGTCAGGGCACGGCCTGCCATGTTCTGGGTGCGGCGGATGTTCTCGATTCGCTGTGCGACGAGCTCGGAATTGACGAAGGCGGAACGACCGGCGATGGGTTGTTCACGCTGGAGTCCGTACGTTGCCTTGGCTGTTGCAGCTTGGCGCCGGCGATGTTGATTGACGGCGAAACGTACGGCCGCGTAACGCGTGGAGCGATCCCCGGGATTCTCGACCGATACCGGAAAGGGGATGCCGGATGAGTACACCGATTGCCGAAGTACGGGTAGGACTGGCGACTTGCGGAATCGCAGCCGGCGCTGAGCACGTCTACGATGCACTCCAGAAGAGCCTCGAACAGCACCAGCTTGATGTGTGCGTGAAGCGTGTCGGTTGTATGGGGATGTGCTACAACGAGCCTCTTGTCGAGATCGTAAGTGGCGAAGGGAACTCCACGGTCTATCGGCAGATCAAACCGGATGATGTCGAACGCATTGTGTGCGAACACGTGATCGGGGGGGCTCGTGTGGACGAACTCGCGGTCAGTGATGACGAGTTTCTTCGACACCAAGTTCGCATCGTTCTTGAGAATTGTGGCGTGATCGATCCGGAATCACTTGAAGAATACCGGGCACGAGATGGGTACAACGGATTGCGCAGGGCGGTTCAGGCGATGACCCCTGCTGAAGTGATCGATGAAGTGAAACGCTCCGGGCTACGTGGACGCGGCGGCGGTGGATTCCCGACCGGGCGGAAGTGGTCGTTCGGTGCCGGTGAAGCGGCGTCGGAGAAGTATCTCGTCTGCAACGCCGACGAAGGGGATCCCGGTGCATTCATGGATCGCAGCGTGCTCGAAGGCGATCCGCATCGTGTTCTTGAAGGAATGGCGATTGCGGCGTATGCGATCGGTGCTTCGTATGGCTATATCTATGTGAGGGCTGAGTATCCGCTCGCCATTGAGCGTCTGGAGAAAGCGATCTCTGATGCTCGGGCGGAAGGGCTCCTCGGTTCGGATGTTCTCGGTTCATCGTTCTCTTTTGATGTCACGATCAAAGCCGGAGCCGGTGCGTTCGTGTGCGGGGAGGAGACAGCACTGATCGCTTCGATTGAGGGGAAACGCGGTGTGCCTCGACGTCGACCTCCGTACCCGACAACCGCCGGGCTGTGGGGAAAGCCCACGGTGATCAACAATGTCGAGACGCTGGCCAACGTACCGTGGATTCTGCGGCACGGCGCCGACGCGTTTGCCGCCCATGGGACCGAGGGGAGCAAGGGCACGAAGGTGTTCGCCCTTGCCGGAAAGATCAAGCGCAGCGGATTGATCGAGATTCCGATGGGTATTTCCATTTCTGACATCGTTTTCAAGATCGGCGGTGGCGTCCTTGGCGATAAGGCGCTGAAAGCGGTTCAGATGGGCGGGCCTTCCGGAGGGTGTATCCCGGCTTCCATGGCCGATGTTCCGGTGGATTATGAGTCGCTAAAGGAAACGGGAGCGATTGTCGGCTCGGGGGGGATGATCGTTCTCGATGAAGCGACGTGCATGGTGGACGTCGCACGGTATTTCCTTGACTTCACCCAGAAGGAATCGTGTGGCAAGTGCACATTCTGCCGGATCGGAACCAAACGCATGTTGGGGATGCTCGAGAAGATGTGCAAAGGAGAAGGAACCGCGGACGACATCGATCGGTTGGCCGAGCTTGGTCAGACCGTGAAATCCTTCTCGCTCTGTGGGCTCGGTCAGACGGCACCGAACCCGGTGCTGACTACGATCCGCTACTTTCGTGACGAGTACTTGGCCCACGTCGAAGAGAACCGGTGCCCGGCTGGTGTGTGCCGAGACCTGATTTCGTATCGGATCGATGCCGATGTCTGCCGCGACTGCAAACTGTGTGTTCGGCATTGTCCCGTCGAAGCGATTGCTCAAGGAGACGGTGCGTTTCAAGTGATCGATCAATCCGTGTGTATCAGATGCGGACGTTGTTTTGCGGCGTGTCCGTTTGATGCAATTTGTGTGCAACCCGGGAAGGTGAAGGCATGAGCGACAACGCAAAGACGATTGCGGTAACGATCAACGGCCGGACGGGAGCCGGAGAACCCGGGGAGACCATCCTGACCGTTGCCCGGCGTCTCGAGATCGAGATTCCCGCGCTTTGCGCGGACCGTCGGCTGGAACCGTTTGACTCCTGCGGTGTCTGCGTTGTCGAGGTCGAAGGGATGGGGGTCGTGAAATCCTGCTCGACGCCGATTGCCGACGGGATGGTCATCACGACCGACTCAGAAGCGGCACGCAAGGTGCGGAAGTCTGCGCTGGAACTTCTTCTCTCGAACCACTGGGGCGATTGTGTCGCTCCGTGTCAGACGGCGTGCCCGGCTCGCACCGATTGCCAGGGCTACGTGACCCTTGCTGCCAACGGGGCGTTCGATGACGGATTGAAGCTTCTATATGAGGCCCTTCCGTTTCCCGCGTCTTTCGGGAGAATCTGCCCCGCGCCATGCGAAGATGCCTGCCGAAGAACCATCGCAGAAGAACCTCTCCAAATCCGTCACCTGAAGCGATTCCTTGGTGACCGGGACATCGATTACACCCCATCGATCGCTGCGGACACAGGAAAGTGCGTGGCCGTGGTCGGCGGGGGCCCCGCCGGTCTCTCTGCTGCGTATTTCCTCCGGCGGCGTGGGCATTCCGTCGTGGTCTACGAGGCGATGCCGAAGATGGGAGGGATGCTCCGGTATGGAATCCCTGAGTATCGTCTTCCCCATCATGTCCTTGATCGAGAGATCGACGTCTTCCGGCGAATGGGGATCGAGCTTCGGAACGGTGTGAGACTGGGGACGGACATCACGTACGCACAAGTGGCCGATGAGGCTGACGCCGTGTTCCTCGGTATCGGTGCCTGGGGTACACACCGGATGGGCCTTCTCGGCGAGGATCACTCTGCAGTGACTCAAGGGACGGACTTCCTGTGCGCGGTCAACAACGGCCAACGTCCCGAGCTTCCAAGACGCGTTGCGGTCATCGGAGGCGGGAACACGGCGATGGACGCTGCCCGATGTGCCCGCCGTCTCGGCGCGGATGTGACGGTGCTCTACCGGCGAACCGAAGAGGAAATGCCGGCGCTTGCCCACGAAGTCGCCGAAGCGCGGGATGAGCAGGTTTCGTTCCGGTTCCTCACACAACCCGTCGAGTTCCTCACCGATGGAGACACGCTTCGTGGCATCCGTTGTGTACAGATGGAGCTTGGACAAGCCGATGAGAGCGGGCGGCGACGGCCGGTCCCCGTGGAAGGATCTGAGTTTGTCGTGGATGTGGACGCGGCTCTTCTTGCGGTCGGACAGGCCGTCGATTCGGATTGCCTTGCCGAAAGCGGGATCGCTGTGGACCGACGGGGACGGCTTGTCGCCGACCCTCAGACGGGACAGTGCTCGGACTCCCGGATTTTCGCCGGAGGCGATGCCGTAACCGGACCCAGTATTGCGGTTGAGGCAGTTGGCGCAGGACGCCGTGCCGCCGACGCGATCGATCGGGCCTTGAGAGGCCGATCCACAGTGCCCGATCCGGTCTACAACCATGTAAAGGAAGACGTAACCTATTCGGACATCGGGCATCCCGCCACCGCTCCGAGGATTCGAACGGCCGTGAGAGCAGCTGAAACACGTGTGCTGGATTTTGATGAGTACGAGGCGGCACTCACGGAAGAAGAGGCGATCGCTGCGGGGCAACGGTGTCTCGAGTGTGGGTGCATGTCGTTCAACGATTGCGCTCTTCGCGACTACGCAAGCCAAGCGGGCGCAGATCAGCACTCCTACGCCGGCCAACCTCCTCGTAACCGGCGGGATGAGAGACATCCATTCATTGTCCGTAAGGTCGGGAAGTGCGTACAGTGCGGACGATGTATCCGAGTGTGCCGGGACATCTGTGGTGTTGCCGCGATCGAATTCTCCGGTCGCGGGATTGAAACGGAGGTCCAGGCGCCATTCAACCGCGCGTGGCAGGACTCGGACTGCGTTTCCTGTGGCGCGTGTGTAGATGCGTGCCCTACGGGAGCCCTCTACGATAAGACGGCTCTTGTCAAGCAGGTTCCTCTCAACGTTGAACGAACGACAACAACGTGTGCCTTGTGTGGCATCGGATGCGAAATCGACGTGTTGTCACTGGACGGCAAGTACATGCGAACCGTTCCCAGCGACGGTGAGAGTGTCCTGTGTGCACGAGGCCGGTACGGCTGGCATAGGATCGCCGGCGAACCGCGAATCGTCTCGCCGATGATCCGTCGGGGCAGTGCGCTTGTCGAGGCCACGTGGGAAGACGCGCTTCGCGAAGCGCAGCTTCTTGTCCAGCAAGCCACGGGAAGAACCGCAGTTTTCGGCACCGGGCTGCTGACCTGCGAAGAAGGATGGATGTTGGCGCGTCTAGCGGAGGGACTCCGTGCCGGGTCTCCGATCTTCGATGTTGTTCCCAGTCCCAAGGTCCGGATCGATGCAGAGCGAATCGTTTCATTGGAAGACGTCGAGGCCGGAGATGTCCTCGTGGTGCTGGGACCGGCCGGATCGTACGAGAAGGTTGCGATTGACGCCGTCCTGCGTCGAGCCATGGCCGGTCATTCGCTTTTGATCAGCGTGGGCGCACAGGTGCCGGGCGCCAGTGCTGAACTCCCTGCGGAATCGGCCGAGACCGTGCTTGCTGCTCTACGAAGCCGTGAGAATGCAGCACCCGATGACGAAAGGATAAGAGAAGCGATAGCGGCGATCGATCCAGCGGCGCGCATCGTTCTTGTCGTGGGATCCCGAACCGTGGGCCGTGGCGTTCTCGAATCGGCGGCGGAGCTTGTCCAAGGTGGGGCCCGCTTCCGGATGTTGCTTGTTCCGGCAACCGCAAACGGTATCGGCCTGCGGAGGCTGGGATTTGTCGAGAACCTCGCCGGTGCGGCGAGCGTGTGGATCAGTGTCGGTTCCGACCCGGCGAGCACAGCGGCGGGGAGAAGATACCTGCTGGATGTCGACGCGCTCATCGCTGTCAGCCCTGTTCACAATGCAACCACGAACAGAGCGCAGATTGTTCTGCCGATGCGTACGCCGATCGAGACACGCGGTCGGATCGATGGGATGCGAGGAGAGCGGGAGCTGATCGAAACCGTGCGCGGACCGCTTGCACAGGAGTCGTGGGAAGTCATCGGGCGGTTGGCGGGAGCACTGGGTGTTGAAGGGCTTCCGGCGCGATATGATGCATTGGTCGCTGCCGTGGGTCGCGACATGAAGAAAGCGGCGAGTTCGGCCGCTGTCGCCGGATCGACCCCGGCGTCTCTGGCATCAAGGATCGATCGGACGCTTGACTCTCTTCTGGGAGGCGTGACGTGAAGCGGCAGATTGTTGGTGTGATCGGGGGAATGGGGCCGCAAGCAACGGCGGAATTCTACCGGCGGCTTGTTGCAATGACGCCGGCTCGCGGGGATCACGAACACCTTCACGTTCTCATCGATAGTGACCCATCGATTCCCAGCCGACAAGACGCTCTGACCGGACGAGGTGAGAGCCCTCTTGCTCAACTGATCGTTGTTGCGCGTCGTTTGGAATCGGCGGGAGCAACGTGTCTTGCGATGCCCTGCAATTCGGCCCATGCGTGGTACGACGATCTCCAAGCCGCAGTTTCCATTCCGATGGTCCACATGATCAAGGAGACGGTTCATGTCGTACGGAACGCCACGTCACGCCCCAAGGATGTCGGTGTGCTCGCAACTCACGGTGCCCTGCAGGCCGAACTGTATGAGAAGGCGTTCGGTGACGGAGGGCCACATCTCCGTGTCCCCGATTCCGCACAGAGTCAGGCGATCATGGATGCGATTGCCGGAGTGAAGGCAGGGTCGATGATCGGGCGTCGGCAAGTGGCCGCTGTGGCCCGAGCGATGCTCGACCGTGGTGCCGATGCGCTTCTCGTCGGATGCACGGAGGTGTCCCTTTTGATCCGTCCCGATGATGTCGAGGCTGACGTCATCGATTCAATGAGTGTGCTCGCTCGGGCGACGGTCTCTCACGTGCTTGCGTCCAGCCCGGCGCTTGCCTGATCGGTTCCTAAGCCATGGGTTTGTCGCCTATCGCCCGGCGATGGAAGCGGCTCACGGAGGGGGATTGGTCTGAAGCTGCAACGGTTGCACAAGACCTATGGGATTTGTCATTTGGACACGTGTCCCATACTTCAACTATGCCGTAGGTTACATTCTGCGCACAGACAGCTAGCACCACCCGGTAGAAGACAGCAGGGAGGACACCAACCCTTCCTGCGTCTTCTTTTATGGGTCGAACATCTTATCCGCGGGTGAGTGCCGATCAGATTGCGGGGCCGGAGATGCCGATGGATCGGGTCACGTGGATCGGGTTCCGCGGTCGATCTCTCCCGACTTGACGATGGCCATCTTGGCGGCAAGCGGGCCGATCAACTCGTGGATGACGGTGGCACCGATCACCACATTCACAAGGATAGAACTCACGCTGACAAACGCCGGGTTTCTTTGCAGAACCAAGGCAAGACCAATGACGATTCCCCCTTGAGGTATCAGTCCCCATCCGGCAAAACGGCGAACCTCCTGCGAAGCGTGGCCCACCGTTGCTCCAAGGTAGGCGCCGCCGACTTTCCCCAGGGAGCGGAACAACACAAAAACAAGAACAACAGGGAAGAAACGGAACAGCACCTCGAAGTCGAGCAACATTCCACTGATCGTGAAGAACAACACAAAAACCAGCGGTTCGATGTACTCCTCGAGCAGCCGAAACACACGATCCCGATGTTGGCCGAAGTTCACAACCATGACGCCCATCGACATCGTGGAAAGCAGCTCATCAAGCTTGAACGCAGTGGATAAGCCATAGGCCAGCCCAAGCAACCCGACGAGCAAAACCAGCAGGAGACCATCCGCCTCGGCGCGGAGAAGGCGGGGAATGAAGTGAAACAGAAGCCCGCATGCGATGCCAAGGGCGACCGCTCCCAGAATGGCGATGAACGGCTCGACGATTGCTGAGACCCCTCCAGTGGTGTGCGAGACAAGCATAGATGCGATCATCGTCGCGAAGCTGAAGTTCAGGATCCCCAGAGCGTCATCGACCGCAGCGGACGCCATAATGCTGAACGAGACCAGGCCTTTGGCCTTGTACTGATGGATCACGGCCAGTGTTGCTGATGGATCCGTTGGGGATGCAAGGGCTCCGAGAAGAAGAGCGAGCGGAAGAATCGTCGTGAGATATGTTCCCTCGATGTGGACGAAGAACGGCAGGGTGGCGAGGAGTCCGCCCACGACAAGAAGCGCTGCCAACTCCGATTCGCCGAATGCCAGGAACAGAATTCCCTTTCCGAGTTCCTTCAGCGAGGCAAACGCGAGTGTTCCTCCTACAGCGAATGTCAGGACAGCAAGGGAGAGGTTGGTCACAGGTCCTGTCGAGGCGACAAACGCTTCCGGGACCCAGCCCGTGAGGTTGGGATTGAGTGCCAGGCCGGCAACAATGTATCCGCTGACACGCGGAAGCCCGATCTTGGCGACCATCTCTCCAACGAAATAGCCGGCAACGACCATGCCTCCAAGGATCAAAAGTGCATTCAAGACAACCCACTCCTTGCGGTCCTCGTGCGGAGGACGCCGGAGTGTACGCCGGTGGGCTCGATTCGGCAAACGAATCGAGCAACACGTCTCGCAAACATTGATGATCGGTCCTAGGGTGAAAACGGTTCCTCAGCCATGCAGAGCTGTCGAACGCGTTGCAGGTTCCTGAGGTCACCTTCGATGCCGTCGACCCGCTCTTTGGGTGTCTCGAGGATTACCGGCAGCTCCGAGAGCACGGGATGATTGAGGATTGCGGCCATGCCGACGGGACCGATCTCACCGCATCCGATGTGTTCATGCCGATCGCGGTGTGATCCGGCGGGGAAGACGGAATCATTGAGGTGAACAAGCATCAGGCGATGCAAGCCGAACAGGCGACCGATGCTGTCGAGCATCGCTTGAACGCCACGGGGCGATGACAGGTCGTATCCGGCGGCGTGAGCATGACATGTGTCGAGACACACGCCAAACCGATCCGAAGGGAATCCCGCGAGAATCAGAGACATCTGTTCCCACGTCGCCCCAAGCGTCGTACCGGCGCCGGATGTGTTTTCCAGCATGAGCCGGCAGTCGTTTTCTTGCCAGAACTTTGTCTTCCGGAGATGGTCGAGGGCCGCTCGGATGCGGTCGATCCCCCAGGCAACACCGTTGCCCCGGTGTGCTCCCACATGGGTCACGATCGAGTGAATTCCCAGAGAGACAGCGCGAGAACACTCCTCGCCGAGAGCTCCGATTGATCGTGCGAACAAGTCGGGATCCGGGCTGGCGAGGTTGAGAAGATACATGGTGTGAACGACAGCGTCGCGGATCGGAGAGCTGGCAAGGGCTGTGCGGAATGCTTCCGTATTCGCCGACGCCAACGGCTTCATCGCCCACGCGGACGGCGAGTGGGTAAAGAACTGAAGCGCTGTGCAGCCCAAGGTCTCGGCCCGACATAGCGCTTTGTCGAATCCACCGGCTATAGAGATGTGACACCCGAGCAAATGCATGATACAAGAGATGGTACCGCCATTGGAGCGGGAAGATCGAGGGGAGTGGGGTCAGGCCTATCCGGAGATGGCTGATGCAACCGCCGATCCTGCATTGATCAGACCGCTGCCGTATTCGATGTCGGATCCCAAGGCGCCAAGATCGGTTGCGGAGTTTGTCAGGCAGGTGAGGACCTCTTCCGGTGAGAGGCTGGGGTTCCAGGAGAGGATCAGAGCAAGCGCAGCGCTGACATGCGGTGCCGCAAATGATGTCCCCGATCCTTCGGCGATTTCACCACCCGGATACAAGGAGATGACGGAATCACCTGGTGCACAGACAGTGACGTGAGATCCGTAGTTGCTGAACGAAGCGAGCGAGTTCTCGCGGTTGGTCGCCGAGACAGCGATTACCGACGGATAGCATCCGGGATAGCAAACGCGATTGCATCCGTTGTTGCCTGCGATCCCGACGATCAGAACACCAGCGGCGTGAGCGCGGAGGATCGCTTGCTCAAGCGCTGTAGGAGGAACTCCGTTGCAGTAGATGCTTAGGTTGATGATGTCGGCGCCGTTGGCAACAGCGTAGTCAATCGCTTGGGCGAACATCTCCCAGTCCCGTCCGTAGAACTGGTTTCGCGAATCGAGGAAGCGGAGGTCCATCACCCGGATGTCGGGAGCGACCCCGGTTGCTTCGTTGGAGTCGGGCCGAGCGGCGATCAATCCGGCAACGAACGTCCCGTGCCAGTGGATGGTTGTTCCGTGGAGGGAGCTTGCATCGTCGTCACGGAAATCCCAGCCGTGGATGTCGTCGACATACCCATTCCCGTCGTCATCGATTCCGTTTGCCGCGATCTCGTCCTTGTTGATCCACAAAGCACCCGCGAGATCTGGTGCACTCGCGTCGATTCCGCTGTCGATGACGGCGACGACAACCTCGGACGACCCGGTTGTCATGTCCCATGCCGCCGGAGCACCCACACGCTCCACCGACCAGGACACCACAGATGGGGAGATCAAGGAAATCGCCGAATCCGACGCGCCGCCCGAGCCGGCGATTGCATCGCCTTCTCTGCCGGCAACCCCGGCCTTCTCACCGCTTGCGGACGATCCGAAGACCGCAACGAGTGCAATCGCAAGGATTCCGATAATCGTGAACAACGTTCGATTCCTTGTTCCCATGTTTGGCAACCCGGCTACCCCGAAGGGCCCGTGGCTTTGCGTCGCCTCCTCTCGAAGGGTTTGCCTTTGGCGGATGGGATCTGTGACTCAAGCACCGATTCTATCCGTTAGTAAGTGTATGCATTATACCACGCTACAGGCAAGCGTAGACAAGCAATGGGATCGGTTGAGTGAAACAGCGGACAGGGATAACGTTGATGTCTGTAGGAGGAAACGAAAGATGGAATACGACATTGTTGTCATCGGTGCGGGTCCCGGCGGATACGTCGCTGCGATCCGCATGGCACAACTCGGCAAGAACGTTGCGCTGGTCGAACGGGATCGAATCGGCGGGGTTTGTCTCAACTGGGGATGCATCCCGACGAAGGCTCTGTGCCAAGCGACCAAGGAATCGGCGAGAATCCGGTCCGCGGAGACCATGGGAATACACGTCGATGGACTCCGAATCGATCGGGTCGAACTGGCAACGTGGAAGCAGGGCGTGGTCGATACCCTCGTTTCGGGGATCGGGCAGGTGCTGAGCGCCAACGGTGTAGAAGTCATCCATGATGAGGTTGTTGCGATGTCCCCGGGATGTGTCGCTCTTGCCTCGCAGCGGTCCCTCTCGTGTTCGCAGATCGTGATCGCGACCGGATCCAGTCCTGTCCAGATTCCCGGGTTCTCGTTCTCATCACCGTGGGTGTGGTCGTCGAGCGACGCCCTGTCTCTGGAGGAGATCCCGCCGCGTCTGTTGATCGTGGGTGCGGGGGTCATCGGGCTGGAACTGGCGACCATCTACAGCCGCTTGGGAAGCTCTGTAACCATCTTGGAGATGGCCAAGGAGATCTTGCCGACGATGGATCTCGGACGTCGGTTGCGGATGCAGCTTCAGCGCGTCATCCAAAACGAAGGGATGACGCTCCGTCTTGGGGATGCTGCATCAGGCGTCGAGGAAACGGGCGACATCTGCCGCGTCACGACGCAATCGGGTGAAGTGATCGATGCCGATCGAGTTCTTCTTGCCGTCGGACGGCGCCCGAATTCCCGCGAGCCCCTACTGCAGGATGCATCCATCGAGTTGGATGATCGCGGATTCGTGAAAGTGGACCCGACTCTGCAGACGTCGATCGATGGGATCTATGCCATCGGAGATCTGGTTGCCGGGCCGCAGCTTGCGCACAAAGCGTCGGCAGAAGGTGTGTTCGTCGCCGAGCTTCTTGGCGGATCGGAGCAAGAGGACCGACCTGCGATCAACTACGAGACCATCCCTCAGGCCGTTTTCACCGATCCTGAGCTTGGCGCCGTGGGGATGTCGGAGCAGACCGCCCGTACCAAGGGAATCGACGTATGTGTAGGACGTTTCCCTTACGCCGCTCTCGGCAAGGCCGTTGCGATGGAAGAGACCACGGGATTGTTCGAGATCATTGCCGATGCTTCTTCGAGAACATTGGTTGGCTGTCAGATCCTTGGTGCCGAAGCATCGACGCTGATTGCGGTGGCTGCGATTGCCGTCCAGCACGGAATGACCGTTGAAGAACTGGCGGAGTCGATCCAGGCGCATCCGACGTTGTCGGAAGGGATCAAGGAAGCGGCGGAAGCTGCTCTCGGCCGGGCGATCCACGCAATCAACCGCTAGCAGCTGTACCACGGAGCGAAACCGGACGCTTGGTGGATCCTTGGGATGCTCGTTTCCCGAGCATCCATTCGGCGGCTGTCGGATCCGACGCGGAACGGGGAGAAGAGCTGCCCCGTTCCGC
>Ga0272441_10013334_pt1 | contig 11837 bp, 3 predicted proteins | sample SSMProp6N_FD_193582 | JGI IMG/M metagenome (GOLD analysis project Ga0272441, IMG submission 193582) | Marine sediment archaeal communities from Little Sippewissett salt marsh, Falmouth, MA, United States - SSM-Prop-6N | ecosystem: Environmental > Aquatic > Marine > Wetlands > Sediment ...
CAACAATAGAGAACGTGAACCTCTCCGGCCGGCGTCCGCTCCTATTCGTCGGGGGCTCCGAGAGTGGTCAGATCAGCGTTCAGAGTCTCACTCGCGACGACGTGCAATGCGCGCCTGACGTGCCCCGGGCCGCTGTCGCCGTCGGTGGGACGAGACTTCCCTGAAATGCAAGGCAATACCGCCAGTACTATGATCCGAGACTTCTTGAAGAGGGTGATTTTCTGCCTACGGTGACGTAGTACAAGCTCGTGGGGTCATCGGTTTGCTTTACAGAAGAGACAGGATTGCTATATTGGCGATATTCTATGTCAGACTGGTGCATTGTGAATGGTCCGACGGAACGATTTTGCCAAGAGCAGTAGAGGGCATCGATTATGAGATCAGGTATTCCCCATACGTCACGATTTCCCGCGTCCGGCCGCAGAAGTGTGCTTCTCATCTCGCTTCTGTTGTTTGTAGCCGGTGATCTCGCACAGATGGTCGCCGCTGCCCCTGCCGGGGCGACGGCGCCCGGCGAACGAGAAAGGGCCTTTCGCCGGCGGCAGAAGATGAATCGCAAGGGGCTCTTCCATGACCTCTCGTTCCGCTGTGTCGGGCCCGTTGTGATGAGCGGTCGCGTCGTGGATATCGAGCCGTCTCCGACGGATCCCTACACATTCTTCGTCGCCTATGCCACGGGCGGCTTGTGGAAAACCGAGAACAACGGCATGCGTTTCACACCGCTCTTTGAGGGCCAAAACGCCGTGGCCATCGGCGATATTGCCGTGCAGTATGACGATCCGAATGTCATATGGGTGGGTACTGGTGAGGCCAATTCGGCGCGCAGCCATTACTCGGGAACCGGGATATACAAGACGACGGATGGCGGCGAGAGCTGGCAGTGCATGGGCCTGCGGGATTCGCACCACATCGGCAGGGTCCTCATTCATCCCGGAAAACCGGACGTTGTCTTCGTCGCAGCCATGGGCCATCTTTACAGCCCCAATGCCCAACGAGGCGTTTTTCTCACGAAGGACGGCGGAACGACCTGGAAGAAGATCCTGTACGTAAATGCAACGACGGGGGCGATCGACATCACGTTTGACCCCTCGAATCCGAACGTCCTTTATGCTGCGATGTGGGAGAAAGTCCGTCGGGCCTGGAACATCGATGAATCCGGCCCGGGCAGCGGCATCTACAAAAGCACCGATGGCGGCGAAACCTGGGAACGACTGGAGGGTTTCCCGCAAGGTATCCACATCGGCCGGATCGGCTTGGCCGTCGCGCCCAGTGCCACGGACGTTCTGTACGCGCTCCTGGACAACCAGGCGCAAAAACCGGACGAGGATCAATACGGCGAGGCCAGGATCAGCAAGCGAAAATTGCCTGTGATGACAGTAGCTGATGTTCTGGCCTTGACAGACAAGGAGTTGGGCGACTTCATGCGGCGCAGCGGCTTCCATGAAGATTACACCGCCCAGGAGATCCGTCGGCAACTCGAGGCTGGTGAAGTCACCATCCAAGATCTCGTGGACTACGTTGTGAAACTGGATCCGCATGCGTTGATTCCGGTTGTCCACGGCGCCGAGGTGTATCGCAGTGAAGACGCGGGCCGGACATGGAAGAAGATGAATCTTACGTATCTGGATTCGATGTACAATATCGCCGGCTATTACTTCGGACAGATCCGCGTTGCTCCGGATGATGAAGACCTGATCTACATCATGGGTGTTCCCTTGCTGAAATCGGAAGACGCGGGCAGGACGTATGACTATATCGGAGGTCGAGGCGTGCATGTGGATCACCACGCGATGTGGATCGATCCGGCCCATCCCCGGCATATCATCAACGGCAATGACGGCGGCCTGAATCTCAGCTATGACGGGGGGCAGACCTGGCAGAAGCTCAACTATGTCCCCGTGGGCCAGTTCTACGCCGTGAATGTTGACATGGCCGATCCCTACAACATCTACGGCGGACTTCAGGACAACGGGACCTACAAGGGATCGAGCCGTTCGGCACCGAACAAGGGCAGACCTTGGGAGAGTATTTCCGGTGGAGACGGTTTCTACATCCAGATCGCTCCTGATTTCACGACCTACGCCGGAAGCCAGTTCGGCCATTACTCGAGAATCGAAACGAACGGTCGCCGAGTGCGCGTTCGCCCCGACAGGCCGCGCAGGGACGAACCGGGACTTCGGTTCAACTGGCAAACGCCTATCTTACTCTCCAACCACAGCCCCAACGTGCTTTACTACGGCGCGAATCGACTCTTCCGGTCGCTGGATCAAGGCGAGAATCTAAAGGCGATCAGCCCTGTGCTTACCAGCCCGAAGGAATCAGGCAACGTGCCGTACGGGACGATCACCACCATTGCCGAATCCAAACAGACCTTCGGGATTCTCTACGTGGGAACCGACGATGGCAGAATACACATGACCCCGGACGCAGGTTTCACCTGGAAGGAGATCGGAGAGGCTCTACCCGAGAAACTGTGGTGCTCCCGGCTTGAAACGTCGTACCAAACCGATGGCGTGGTGTATGTGAGCCTGACTAGCTATCGGGACGACGACTTTCGAGCGTATCTCTACCGAAGTGAGGATTTTGGACGAACGTGGTCATCCATCAGAGGAAACCTGCCGGCGGAATCGGTCAACGTGATCCGCGAGGACCCGATCAACCCACATGTGTTGTATGTCGGCACGGACGTGGGCGTTTTTGCGAGTATCGATGACGGAGAATCGTGGCAGGTTCTGCAGAACGGCATCCCGATTTCGCCGGCGCACGATCTGGTGGTCCACCCCCGTGATCGCGATTTGGTGGTCGGCACGCATGGACGCAGCATCTACGTCATGGACATCGAGCCGATTCAGAAGCTGACTCCCAAGGTTCGCAGTAAGTCGGTCCACGTGTTCGAATTGCCCTGGACGCCGGATCGCAACAGGTGGGACAGGAAACCTTCGGCCCTCATACCGAAATCCGAACAGGAGCCCCTGAAGATTCGGTATTGGTCGGCAAAGGGCAAACCGACAAAGATCACCGTGAAGACTGAGGATGGTCGTCTCGTCCATGAGCAGCGGCACAAGGCCAGGCGGGGTATCAACGTGGCGGAATGGGACCTCGTCGTCGATCGTGGCAAGGAACTGGAGTGGCAATTGAAACAGGCACAAAAGGCCTTGAAGAAGGCCGGGGACAAACTCACCGAGGCCAGGGAGAAAGCTGCCGGGAAATCGACGGGAGCAGAAACTGAAAGTAGTCCCGAGGCAGAGAAAGGCAACGAGGCTGGGGATGAAAAACCCGGTCACAGCGATGATGACAAGATCGCCAAGCTGGTCCAGGCTGAGGACGAAGCCTCCGAGAAGGTCAAGTCCATTCAGAGGATGATCGATGAAGTGGAGCGGTTCGCGGATCAGCCTGAAACTACACGTCGGAGAATGGTGAGGAAAGTATATCTCCCCCGGGGTGACTACACGGTCGAGGTAAGGCAGGGAAAGCACGCTGACAGCCAGGAGCTGACCGTCGGTGGAGACAGGAGGAAAGCTGAAACGTTGGATACCAGAAAGAAGAGGGCGGCCGAGACGCGCAGACTCTTGCGGGAATACGAGATTAAGGAGTGGCTGTGAGGAGCTGGGGACCAGAGGTATGGCACTCTACAGAGTGCCACAATGTTCTGCCCTGTGAGAGGGCACCAGCATCTCTTACGTGAAGTAGGTAAGACTTGATCTGACATCTTGGCGATAACAGAGGAGCAGTGACAGTGTGCCGATCATCAACGGTGTTGGCCGCTTCACATCCCTGTGTACGGGATTCGGACACTGGTAGAACGCGTGGCGGCCGGACATTACTCTCGAAGGTCTCCGGCCGGATGGCACTTGCCATGTGAATTCGCGCGTGCCAATAACCAACTTCATCTCAACTTCAGTAATTTCCGACAGCTTCAGTACAGTGTAGGGTGATAAGTGCGACCTTATCACCCTACACTGCAAGCGATGCAAAGCCAAGCATGGCAATCTCAGGTCAACATCGAATGCGGCCACATAACCTATCAAGTCACCTGCCTTGCGGCCGAACACAATCCTTCCGAGCAACGGCTCCGATCGCGCTGCGTTCTTCGTCAGGCAATCTTACAAACCTGAAATCTTTTGCTCAGAGACACCTCTGGATTTCGCCAGTTACGGAGCATAGGACAGCGAAACCGCGTCGAAGTGAGACTGACCGCCGCTGGCTCCGCGACCGACACCGAGGCGAATCGTCAGAGATTCGCCAACATGGGCTTCGAGACTGGCCGCGTCATACGTCCGGGAGAATTCCTGCCAATCGCCGCTCAATTCCGGATCGATCGAGGAACTGGGCGTCAAGGCCACTCCGTCAGCCAATAGCTCGAGGACGACGGGGGTCGCTCCGCCATTGGCGAGCATCGAAACCGTGTAGGTCAGACCGCTTTCGACCGTGGCGACAGGAGCATCGGAGACGATCAGCCCGCCGGCTGCGTTGCCCCAGCCTCCACCGTTGGACAAGAAGTAATAGAGACCGTCGGGGGTATCGCTTTGGCGTGCTACAGAACCCTGACGGTTCGGGAAAGCCGTGTCCCGGTCGTATGAGCCTCCGTTGTCGACCCAACCCTGGGCATCGGCGCCGATCCACCCGGGGATATCGACCGCGTCGCCGGTGGTGCCATCGGAATACGTTGCGGTGCCATTATCCATGGGCGTATCCGGCCCGAGGCCCTGCGTCCAGCCGTCCCCGAGATCCGCGGTGACTGTGGTCGAGCCCGGCATGTAGATCTCTTCAAAATCGCCATTCGGCACGGGGATCGAGACGGCGACCGGAGAGACCGGTTGTTGAGGATAGAGGGCAATATCATCGATGTAGATCTTGCCCTCACTGCCGGCCTGCTGGGCAGCGGGATCGCCGATACGAATCGTCAGGGTCTTGACCTGGGCGAGATCAATGCCTTCGATGTCACTGAACGGGATCGCCCACTCCGTCCACGTTCTGGATTGAACGGCGTCTTCATTCTCTACCGACTTGCTGTTGCCTGCCGCATCGGTGATAACAATCGACAGCGTTTCCGCAGCATTCTGGCTCTGGCCGCGATACCAGAGTGCAAGCACGGTGTCACCGGACCAATTCACTGCCGGCGTGAACGTACGGGACGTCTCGGAGTAGAGTGCACGGGGGCCGACAGAGGTCTGGCCGCTGTTGTCGAACCAGAACGGCATGGCCTGAGCCCCGCCGTGTACAACCTCTTGCTCGGCATACGGCGGCACGGCATTACTCACGATAGCCCCGGTGCCGTTGCCAATCGTCTCTTCGTAGCCGTCCGACCACACGTCGAAGATCGAGATTGACTCGGGGTCATTCGGGTCCTCTTTGTAACTTTCGAAGTCTTCGACCACCGAAATCGCTGTGGCAAAACGCCAGATTTGTCCCTGGATGAACTCACCGGTTTCGCCGTTGAGTTCGTCGACGCGCCAGTACATGATCTTGCCTGGCTCCTGCGTTCCTATATCCAACGTCGTCTCACCGGCTTCGATGCCCAAACCGAGTTCCGCCGCCTCGACTTCGTCGCGACTCTCACCCACCGTGACGTAGTGCACGATGGCTCCAAGGCCGGCCTTCCAGCTCAGGACCACGTTGGGATCCATCACGCGTGCGCCATCGGCAGGCGACGGAGCGTAGGCCGTTTCCGGAGCGACTGAGAAACTCCACACGTCACCGATGAGGATTGTGTCATCGACAACGGTATCCACACGCCAGTAATAGGTCGTGCCCGGAATCAGGCTCGGGCCCAGCGGAGCATCCGGAATGCCGACCAAAAGCGAGGATTCTGTGGTCTCGACCGGTTCGACCGTACCCTGTGCCACGGCATTTTCATCATCGCTAACGTAGAGCTCATTGGTGGTTGCCCCGGCACCTGCGGTCCAGGTAAGCTCAACAAAGAGAGCCTCTATGATCTCTTCGTCGTTGGGCTGCGGCCCGGTGGCTTTGGGATTCGGAGGCAGGAACATGCGCAGTTGTGGATAGCCCTGGCCTTCGTCGATTGACCATACATCGGCAAAATCCCAACCGACATAGGTTGCTTGCTGCATCATATCATCCGTTGTCCGTCCCCCGTCCGTGGAGGTTCCGGCCGAATCAAGAGCAGCGATGCCCCCGACTTCCACATCGAAGTAGATGCTGGTAAGGACTCCTTCTCCATTACCATGAAAGCCACCTCCCAGGCCATCATTACCGGCAACAGTAACGACTCCGGCGTAGTAACAGTTGGTTACCGGGCCAGACACATGACCAATGAAACCACCCTGATTCGCCCAGCCGGGTTCACCAAAGGTCACATCCACAGTGGAGTAACAATTCGTCACTGAACCGGAAGGACGCACCAGGCCACTGAACGACCCTATGTTGCCAACGTCATTGCCGGAGATTGAGGTAACGGTTCCCCCGGCGGCAAAACAGTTCTCTACGTCGCCAAAACAATCACCAACCACGGCGGCTGAGTACCACCCGGAAGTGATATCGCAGTCGACTACACCGACGTTCTTGATCAGGCTGCCCGCCAGGGCTTTGCCAAACAAACCGCCGGCTCTGTTTTCAGTATTGTTTGTGGTCAGGTTCTTGACTACGTGCCCGTTGCCATCGAACGTGCCGCTGAAGCCAAAGATAGCCTTCCAGGGGTACCCGGCAAGGTCAATGTCATTGACTAAAATGTATTCACCCGCCAGGCTGGTTTCGTCGGCGCCTATGGCCTGAAGTTGATCTGGTGTGGAAATCTCAATGGGTTGAGAAAACAGGCTGCCTGGCAACAACACCATTGCCATAAATGCTAAGGCTACAGTCTTCATGATACATCCTCCTACGGAAATTAACATTACTGGTCTACTCACTTAGGCCCGCAAGGGCCGCTGTTACAATCAACACCCAATTCCTCCAACACGAGTTCATCATAAGCGTGGTTTTGATCCTACGAAACCCCTGGCAACCTGCCGACGCCAGGTTGCCAGGGAACCAACTACCAAGATCAATCCTATTCATTACAAGGACTCGATCTCAGGCAACACAGCTTTACGCTGTTGGGTTCTGTAGGAGGACAGCGGCACATCATCCTAAACAGGTGACTCGGCCTACTGGAGCTGCAGTAAGGCAATGTCATCAATGTACCAACCGCCTGCGATGGGGGGATCCACCCATCCACCAAAATGGCCGAAGCCGGCTGCATCACTGGTATCGGAGCCCAGTTCAATCCCGTTATAATAGTGGGTTGTCACACCTGTTTCGCCATCAAAGACCATTTCATACTTCACCCATTGATCTCTTACCAATGGCGTGGTGTCTCCGGCTGTCCAGGTCCCACCAGCGAAAAGGTGAACGGTATCTGCATTGGCACTGGCGACTAAGAATCCGCCACCTTCCCAATAAAGGCAGAACTCTCCTGTCGTGTCGGTTGGAATCAACATCATGAGACTCATCGACCATGTGCCTTCCGTCAAAAAGTCCATGTCACTATTCCAGCCGAAATCCAACGTAGCGGCGCCACCCGAGGTGTCCTCGATGTTCCACGAATTGTTACCGCTGTACGCTTGAGCGTTAGAAACCAGCGTGGGGGTCGTGTCGAAACCGGCTATAGCAGGGGGTTGCCCAACAGTTTGATCGTCGAAATTGAACAACTGATAGTAATCCGCAGACGACGCGGGCTCGCAGGTCAGCGTCACATTGTCAAAGCACGTCTGACCGCCGCTGGCTCCGCGATCAACGCCCAAGCGAATCGTCAGAGATGCACCAAGGTGGCCTTCGAGACTGGCCGCATCATAGGTCCTGGAAACTTCCTGCCAGTCGCCGCTCAATTCCGGATCCACCGAGGAACTGGGCGTCAGCGCTACTTCGTCCGCCAACAGATCGAGCACGACGGGAATTGCGGGACCGTCCGGGCCCGTGGCAAGCATCGAAAGCGTATAGGTGCCCTCCTCGACGGTACCCAGAGGGGCATCGGAGACGATCAGTCCGCCGGCCGGATTACCCCAATCGCCCCCGTTGGACAAGTAATAATACAGACCGTCGGGAGTCGCGATTTGGGCTGCTACAGCACCTTGACGGTTCGGGAAGTTCGGATCCCGGTCGTATGAGCCTCCGTTATCGACCCACCCCTGAGCATCGGCGCCGATCCAGCCGGGGATGTCGACCGCGTCACCGGTGGTGCCGTCAGAATAGGTGGCCGTACCATTGTCCATCGGTGTATCCGGTCCGACGCCCTGCGTCCAGCCGTCACCGAGGTCTGCGGTGATGCTCGTTGAACCAGGTTGGTACATCTCTTCAAAACTGCCGTTAGGCACGGGGATCGCGTTCGGATTGGCAAGCTTCCATATCTCCGCGTCCGTCAATGCAACGTCATAGATGCAAACCTCGTCCAGCAGGCCCTGATATGGTTCTATACCTCCACCATGGCCCATGATTAGGGGATTCGTATCGCTGGCCACACCGCGACCTTCGGGGACTATCGTAAATCCCGCCAGTTCTCCATTGATATAACCGCTCAGCGCGTCGGTGTCCTCGTCAAAGGTGAACGCCATATGAACCCACTCATCTGGTGCCCAACACTCGTTAATCCAGAGGTCTCCGGAGTTCCACTCGCCCTCTGTACCGCTCATCCGGAACCAGGCGTTCGGAGGAACATTGTCTCCCCAATCGTCGTTTCGCAGCATCAGGAGCCAACCGGGATTCTCAGAGTAGTCGTCTCCGTCGAAACACGAGATCGGCCTCATAAGCCCTTCGGTTGCAGGCTTCATCCATAACCCGACTGTCAAGTCCTGTCCTGCGCTTGCTCCGGGTCCGCAGTCCACGGAATCGAGACCCGGTCCGAATTCAAGTACATTGCCTCGCTCAGGATCAGTCGTCCACAGGGGCGCCGGCTCGACAGACAAAACTCCATCGTATCCGTTGCCGGAGCTGTCTTGTGCGATATCTCCAGAGCTCTCATCCAACTTCCAGTATCCTACCGGAACAGCCGTTGGTTGCATTGGTTGCAGCAGTTGTGGATAGCCCAGGCCTTCGTCAATCGACCATACATTGTCAAAATCCCAGCCAACATAGGTTGCTTTTTGCATCATTTCGGCCGTTGTCAATCCGCCTTCAGTGCTGCTTCCGGCCGAATCAACGGCGACGATACCACTTACTTCCACGTCGAAGTAGCAGTTGGTCAGCAATCCTTCTCCATTGCCAAAAAAGCCACCGCCCAGGCCATCTTCGCCGGCAACGGCAACGACTCCGGCGTAGTAACAATTGGTTATCGGGCCGCCCGCGTGGCCAAGAAAGCCACCCTGATTGGCCCATCCGGGTTCACCAAAGGTTACATTCGCAGTCGAATAGCAATTGGTGATGGAGCCGGATTCGCGCACCAGACCACTGAACGATCCTATATTGCCGACGTTATTACCGGTGATTGATGTGACGGTTCCCCCTTCGGCAAAACAGTTCTCGACGGCGCCAAAACAATCACCAACCAGGGCGGCTGAGTACCACCCGGAAGTGATATTGCAGTCGACGACGCCCACGTTCTTGACCAGACTGCCTGCTAATGTCTTGCCAAACAGGCCGCCGGCTCTGTTATCAGTGTTGTTTGTGGTTAAGTTCTTGACGATGTGCCCATTGCCGTCAAACGTACCACTGAAGCCAAAGATGGCACTCCAGGGGTAGCCGGTAAGATCAATGTCATTGATCAAAATGTACTCGCCCGCCAGGCTGGTTTCGTCAGCGCCTATGGCCTGGAGCTCATCGGGCGTGGAAACCTCAATGGGTTGAGAAAACAGGCTGCCCGGCAATAACACGATTGCCACAAATACTAAGGCTACAGTCTTCATAATACATCCTCCTACAGAAGTTAACGTTGCTTGTTTACTCACTTGGGTCCACAAGGGCATTCGGATAAAGTCGGATATCATCCACATAGAAGACGCCCGACTCGCCGGCCTCGAGGCCGATGGTCAGCGTTGTAACGCTCGTCAGGTTCACACCGATGGAGGCAAGGTCAATTTCCCATGTCACCCAGGTGTGACTGCCGATGTCGGCAGAATCGCCGGTGTAGTCGACCTTCGTGCCGTTGATTTCGAGGTACAACCGGCCCGTGTTGCCGGCCTGGCCGCGGAAGTACACCACCAGCGTCGTTACATCTCCGATCGTCCAGTTCTTTCCCGGTGTGAAGGTACGGTCGGCCTCGGAACGCCCGAAGCCCGTGGTGTTGTCGTAATAGATCGGCATCGCCTGGCTGCCGGCGTACACGTCGGCGGTCTCCACGAGAGTTGTGTACGGGCCGCTCCAGATGTCGTGTCCGACCATTGCACCGGAACCGTTGCCGGGATTGCCGTTTGGATAGTGCTCGTCGGCTGAGAAGCCCACACCGTCGACCCACGTTTGGAAGAGCCTGTTGGGTGACTCGTTCGTGTAGCTCTCGAAGTCGTCGACGATCAAATAAGGAGCCACCGTGAAACTCCACACGTATCCTTCGGAGATGCTCTGATCGCTCCTGATCTCGTCAACGCGCCAATAGTAGGTTTGCCCCATTTGCAGATCGTCCGGAGTATAACCAGTGCTACTCTGACGGCCACGATAAGATCCTGCAGAATCCGCCGGAGTCGCCCGGGCAACCGCCTGGGCATCCGTGCCGAAGTAGACGTCGTGCTCGATCGCGTTGTCGCCAGGCTTCCAGGTCAGTGTGGAAATCTCTTCGATGTCTCCAACGCGCTGATGCGCAGGAGTCGGGTCCCAGGCGACGGCGGGATCGCGTCTCATCGCGCTCTCCAATTCCTCCGCGGACAGGGCACGCTTGTAGATTCTGACGTTGAACATCGATCCGGACCACCGTCCGTCGGCAAGATCCCCGCCCATATAAAAAGCATTTTCTCCCTGCTCGACAAGCGTTGTAGCCGTCTTGGTCTCGATTCCGTTGCAGTAATAGGTCAGTTTGGTTCCGTCTTTGGTGATGGCATGATGTGTCCATAGGCCATCTTCCAAGTCGGGGTAATCAAGACCCTCAACTGCGGAGTGGTCTATCACATACTCACCGGTATTCACGAAGTACTCGAATTTGCTCGGTGTAAACATAATGAATCGAGGATACTCCACACCCACGTCACGATTGCCCAGGATGGTCTCAAATTCCCCGGTTCCATCCCCTTCCTGCCTGGCCCAGAACGCCCAGGTAAAGTCGTCAGTGGCGCTCAGGGCAGGGATCTTCCCCGCCTTCACCAGGGCTCCGGTCTGGTTGTTGCCGTTGAAGGTGAGGACCATGCCCTTGTCGGGATCGTCCACCCAAACCGCGCCGTCGTCGCCCAAGCCTCCGTCCAGGTAAAGGATCTCTCCGTGGTTTTCGTGCCCCGACCAGTCAATGGCCGTGTTGCCGCTTCCTTCATCAAGCTTCCACCAACCCAGGAGATCCGGGTCAAGAACAGGCAGCACAGGAAGGGTGCTGAATGTCCAGACGGAGCCCTTCCATTCGGTGCCGGTGGCCTTGGCCTCATCCACGCGCCAGTAGTAGGTCGTGCCCCTCTCGAGTTCGCCGGGGTCGAACGTGGTTGCTGCGCCAATGGTCCTTCCTTTGTACTCGGGCGAGTTCTTATCTGCATCGTCCACCGCATCCTTATCGGTGCCAAAGTACACGTGATGGAAATCGCCATTCGCGCCCGCTCGCCAACTGAGTTCGACATGCGTCAGCTTGTTCTTGGCCCAATCGGCCGGATTGTGCATGTTAGCGGTCATGGGTAGAACTAAGAACGACCATAGATCGCCTGTAGAAATCGTGGTCTTGTCGGTCTCGACCGCGTCCACGCGCCAGTAATAGATCTGGCCAGGCTCGAACCCTGCTGCAT
>Ga0272441_10013335_pt1 | contig 11835 bp, 9 predicted proteins | sample SSMProp6N_FD_193582 | JGI IMG/M metagenome (GOLD analysis project Ga0272441, IMG submission 193582) | Marine sediment archaeal communities from Little Sippewissett salt marsh, Falmouth, MA, United States - SSM-Prop-6N | ecosystem: Environmental > Aquatic > Marine > Wetlands > Sediment ...
GAAACTCTAAAAAAGCACAATATTGGAACCATTGATCTATTGTGCATAAACCTTTATCCTTTTGAAGCAACAATCAAAAAAAAAGACGTAGGAATAGAGGAAGTAGTTGAAAACATAGATATCGGTGGTCCAACTCTTATCAGATCTGCAGCTAAAAATTATAAGGATGTAATGATAGTTACAAAATCTGAACAGTATGAATCTGTTTTAAAATCTCTGAAAGAAAAAGGCGATTTAAACGTTGGAGATAGAGAAAAGCTAGCCGTCGACGCTTTTACACATACTGGAGTTTATGATTCAATTATTTCGAATTACCTAAGAGAAAAATGGACTGATGAAGTGTCACCGGAAGAGCAATCATTTGGAATGAGAAAAATTCAAGATATGAGATACGGTGAAAATCCTCATTTGAAAGCAGGTTTTTATAAAGCATTGCCTGAGCTAACTGAACCTTGCATACCAAACGCAATAAAATTGCAAGGTAAGGAGTTATCTTATAACAATATCTTAGATGCAGATTGCGCAATAGAGGCAATAAAAGAATTCTCTGACCCCACATGTGTAATAATAAAACATGCAACACCATGTGGAATAGCTAGTGCCAACAATTTGGTAAAAGCTTGGAAAGATGCCTATGCAACAGATACGCAATCGCCATTTGGTGGAATTGTATCTTTCAACAGAACAGTTGATGAGGCTGTTGCAGAAGAGCTTTCTAAATTATTCCTTGAGGTAATAATTGCACCCAGTTTCAGCAAAGAAGCTCAAGATATCTTTTCAAAAAAGAAGAATCTTCGATTATTGGAATTAAAAGGGATTGACGAAGTAAAAGAACGTAAAGGAATGATAATCAGAAGTGTTGTTGGTGGATACCTGAATCAGAGTAGAGATGCATGGCTATCAGATAAGAAAGATTGGGAGATAGTTACAAAATTAAAACCCTCCGAAAAAGATCTTAAAACCATGGAATTTGCAGTAAAATGTGTTAAACATATAAAATCAAACAGTGTTGTTTTCGTAAAAGATACTCACACAGTTGGCATCGGTGGAGGGCAGACTGCACGTGTTGATGCTGTGTGGATTGCCACTAACAAAGGTAAAGATAACATAAAAGGATCGACCATGGCAAGCGATGCTTTCTTCCCATTCCGCGATGCTGTAGATGTTGCAGCAAAAGCAGGTGTTAAATCAATTATACAACCCGGCGGCAGTATACGTGATGAAGAAGTCGTTCAGGCAGCAGATGAACATGGCATTACTATGGTTTTTTCAGGACAAAGATATTTTAGACATTGAAAATCTAAAGTTTATTTAAACAGGAGTGAATATCTTTTGATGATGCAGTTCAATATAAAAAAGAGATACGGTCCTGCAAGACTGGGCGATATAAAATACAAAAACAAAATCGTTAGCATGCCAAATATTTTTTGGATAAATACAAAACGTTTCAAATCACCGTCTTTTGCTGATCTAACAATATCAAATAAAGAAGAACTAATTTTTTCAAATATATTTATTGTTGAAAATGCATCACAACTTTTTCAAAGATCTAAAAAATTTATAGATTATATTGTAAATTTAAAAGAAGAACTAGGCTATCAAAAAGCAATTTATTTACCTGCTGTTGGAGAGCCAGCAAGTCTTGCTTTACTTACATATATGGGAATTGATTTTTTTGATTCATCTTCAGCAGTCATTGAAGCAAGAAAAGGTAACTTATATATTTCAAATGAAAAAATTCACAAAGATAAGCTTAGAGAATTACCATGTGCTTGTCCATATTGTAATAAGTTCAAAGGCAAACCATTTGAAATGAGTTTTGAACACATATTAAATCATAACTATCAAATGCTCTTTAATGAAATTAAAAACGTTAGAAATGCAATAAATACTGGAAGTTTAAGAGGTCTTGTTGAAGCAAAAGTGGTAAATGATCCTCATTTAACCTCAATTATAAAAAATCTTGACAATAACCACTATAAATATTTGGAGAAACATACGCCAATTTCAGTTAATGCAAAAATAATTGCAACGTCTAAAGAGTCATTCAATAGACCTGTAATAAAGAGATTTCAGGAGAGAGTTATTAAAAGATATAAAAAACCTGAATCATCAAAGATATTGTTGTTATTGCCATGTTCAGCAAAGAAGCCTTATTCCTTTTCAGAATCGCACAAAATGTTTAGAAACATAATAAATTCTACAAAAAATCCGTTTGTTATACACGAAGTAATAGTAACTTCACCGATTGGCCTTGTTCCTCGTGAACTAGAGCTTATTTATCCTGCTTCAAACTATGACATACCAGCTACAGGTGTCTGGGATGAAGATGAAAAAAAGATGGTTAGAAATTTGCTAAAGGATTATCTCAAGAAAAACAAATACGAAAAAATAATTGTTCATCTACCATCTGAGATTACTAGTTTTATTAAAGATCTAATAAAAAATCCAATCATAACTTGTAAAGATAGGCCAACTTCAAAAGAATCACTTAAAAATTTATCGAAAATACTTGAAAAGACAGTTAAACAATATGATAAAGTAAGATACTTGGACAAAAAGAGAGAAGACTTATGGGGTTTAGCAAACTATCAATTTGATAAAAAAATTGCTGAAAAATTAATGAAAAATACCACAATAAAAGGCAGATATCCGAGTCTTAAAATCATGTCAAATAATAAACAGCTTGGAATGATAATAAGAGAAAGAGGATTGACTGCATTAACTCTTTACGGTGCAGAAAGAATGCTTGAATCTAAAAAATATTGGGCTGAAATATATGATGATTTTACCCTAAAAGGATCCGTATTTGCACCTGGTCTGAAAGATTGCGATGAATCCATTCGTATTGGAGATGAAGTAGCCATATTAAGAAATAAAAAACTTTGTGGGGTTGGCGTTGCTTTAATGAATGGCGAAGAAATGAAACAAAATAACCATGGCGAAGCAATTAAAGTAAGACATCATATTTAAAATCGTTTTAATGGTTTTTTCTCACCACAGAATGGGCAGGTATAGACAGAAACACCACTAAAAAGATCTGTCCCCTCCGCCCAAATTGTAATTCCCTCTCCACATCGCCTACATTCAAAACTAGCTTTTACTGATTTTTTTTCAGGAATTTCTTCTTCAATACATACAGGTTCAGAGGGTATAACTCCCATTATGCCGCAATCTGGACAGGTCATTTTAATAGGTTTTTTGTTGTTTTCTTTAGATTTTTTAATTGCAAAAATTCCACCACAGCTTGAACATTTAAAATGATACAAACCACCTTTTAGCCTTTTTTCAAATTCTTCAACAGAGTAGCTAACTCGTGGTTTTTTTGAATATAAATATACAATTATTGTTAAAATCAAAATCAACAACAATGCGTTTATTGCCAATATTACAATCATCCATTCTTGACCGGTTGATATGTCATATAAAGCAAAAAAGAAGATCCAAAATGCAAGAATAGAAATTAGATTAAAGTATAAATTTTTCATTAGACTCACAAATAAAACCTCCTTTTTCCATATAAGCATAAGAAAATAATCAGGATAAATAAAATTATTGCAACACCAAGATATCCTAAATTATTCTTAATTCTATAACCTACATTGTGCAAGAAAATTTCTTGGCTAGGATCTGAATTAGCCTCATATTCTTCTAAATTTGTTAATCCATCTCCATCTAAATCTTCGTCACAATCAGAAGGATTGTTTGGATCTAAAGCATACCTTTTTTCCCATTGGTCTGGCATGCCATCATTGTCCCGATCTTTTATGTCAGATGATATCCAAAACAACTTCTCTTCAGAAGTTTTTGAATTTCCGGCAGTATCAGTAACTACAATATAATATTTGTAAACGCCATATGTCTCGTAGCTATCTGTATAGACATAATTATTTTCAGCATCTTCAATAAGATTCTTTTCATAAGTTTGATTTCCGCTTGGTGGAGAAATTATTACCTTAACAGATTCGATTTCAATGTTATCAAATGCAATACAAATAATGTCAAGTTCTTTATTTTTTAATTGAACAATAGGACTCGCGCCAAAATAATATATTAACGGAGGTTTGGTTTCTTTTGATACATTAAAAGAGCCTGTTTTATTCACAGTATTTTTATGAATAGAGATATCAAAAGCTATGATTTCAAAAACATATTTCCCAATTGAAATTGTGTTGCTATAGGTATATTTAAAAATATTATTGGTGCCTGTTTGTCTTGACATTGAATTAGTTTGGTTTAAACCTGATGGGGTTTTAATTGTGATATTTACTTTGTTAATGCCGCTGTCATCTGTAACATTTGCAGTTATTGTAACAAATTCCCCTTGCTCTATATATGAGGGTTCAACCGAAATATTATGAATTATTGGTTTAATTTTATCATAAGAACTTACTATTAGGACTTTATTGCAAAGTAAACGATTATTTGATAAATGGGCATCTTTTCTTGATTCGTTTACATTAATCTTGACACCTACAAGCCAACGTCCAGCAATTGAATTATTCCAGACTAAACTTATTTTTTTACTTGATTTTGCTTTAACGGTAATTATTTTCCTGTCTCTTTCAGTTTCATATTTCATGAAATCATTAGATTCAGGTTCAATGTACAAAACCACCTCATAGTCAACTGCATCTCCCGCCCCAATATTTGATATAGTTGCTTCAATTTTAACTTTATCAAATTCAAAATAAGATTTGTTTGCAAAAGTCACATTATCTACTTTTAGATCAGGCCATTTATTAACTTTTAAAATTTTGTACATCTTATTGTTGGATTCATTTGACTCATTTATTATGTCACCATAATCTACGATAAATGATACGTTATATTCTCCAGAGGTGTTTGTAATCCAATAGTAACTGACAATATTGCTTTTTCCTTTAGTAAAATTAAATTGTGCAGTTTTATTATAGACGCTTATATCATCTGAATTATCAATGTTCATATAAACGCTAACATTTTCAACAGGGGCATCGTGACAATAAACGAAAGCTGAAATATTAATTGAATCGTTTACATATATTCTATCTGAATCAAGATTTGATGAAAATTTTATATCTTTAATTTCTAAATCAGGCTGTCCAACGTAAAAGGTACGTTCAACAATTAAGGTTTCATAACCAGCAGTATCATTGCCAATAAGTCTAATTGTCCAATTACCTTCAAAGTTAAAAGAGAAAGTACCGTACCAATCTAATTTACTGCCAATATCTGTAAGATAAACAGTAAAATTATGACTCATATTCTCATCTAAAAAAATGAAAGCAGAAACGTTGTTAGCAAGAGCTGTAGTATTAACTTGTAAATCAATATCTGAACCAACAAGAGAATATGTTTCATCATCTGGTTTTAAAACACTAATCCACCAACCATTAACAATGTCTGTTTGAGAAATCTTGTTATTACCAATTATTTCCAAGTCTTCGTTCTCTGCTGATACAGGTCTAGTACCAGGATTTGCTTTAACATCAAAATATACAAAATAATATTTCAATCCTGTAATATCAGAAGTATTCCAAATGAGAGTTCCGATGGCATTATTTACTGAATCAAAGCTTTCACTTTCATTAAACCAAAATTCATTTATAATTTCAACAATTTTTCCATCTGAGGAGTATCTAACTATCCTTATCTCATCGTTCTCCAAATTTTGATCAAACACACCAATATCTTCCAATGAGCTTGTAAAGTTAACATGGCTATTTACTATACCTTTTTTAGTTGTGGTAATAAGTTGCCTATAGTGCCAATTTTCATTCCACCATTCAAATTTCTGAATGCCAACAGCTACAGTTTTACTTAAAGAGTCGGCTGTTTTATTTTTATAAACCACTTTTATCGTTATGTCTTGAATTCCTAATTCCTCAGGAGTCCAATTAAACGATAATATTACACTTTCATTTCTTGAAATATTTTTGGAATATACTAAGGTTCCAATCGAGCCCTCCAAATTTGAAGTTAATTTAACAGTAATATTTTCATCTGTTTCTTTACCATAATTAATTATCTTACTATAAATAACTGAAGTTTTTCCTATTTCAAAAATATCGGGAGTATTGATATTTAATACTTTTAAACTAGTTGTTTTTTCTGATAAAGTTGCAAAAAAATCCCATTCGTTATTATTCAGATTGCTTTCACTTATAGCATAATCATAGTTTACAACTACACTAAGATAGTGCTCTTTATTATCTCCAATATCTGGAGTCCAACTAAGATTAATATAGGTTATTTTTCCCTTTGATAAGCCATCTGATGAAATATTAGTAGCAACTGGCGCGTCATCGTAATCTAGAAATAAACCAACTTTAATATTTTGTCCAGAGGCAATATTTTTATCTCCACTATTTTTAATTCTAATGACCAACTCGATTGATTTGCCCTCAATAAATGTTGAAGGCGCATCAACATCAATTATCTCTAAATCTGGTTTATTATCATCAGCATCAATTGGAATTACAATACAATTGACAAATAATATCAATAATACTATTGCTAATACTATCTTTTTAATCATGTAAATTTCCTCTCAAATCTTCCCCCAGATAAGAAGAACTATAATTTATATATTGATTGTTGTATTTCTATCTTTCTATTTATTATTTTAGATATTTTAATGTCGGAATGTCTAAATAATGTCGGATTGCCTAAAATTCAGTATACATAAACTATAAAATTGAAGTTTTGTTACCCACAAAAATAGAGGATTAATATGAAACCTAATATACACAAATCCAGCTTTGTTCATAGAACTGCTGTTATTATAGGTGATGTTAAGGTCGGAAAAAATTGTGGCATTTATCCATATGCTGTAGTCAGAGGAGATCAAAACTCGATAGAGATTGGTGATGGCTCAAATGTTCAGGATTGTTGTGTTATTCATGTAAATACAGATAACAGTACAAAAATAGGTAAAAACTCGTCAATTGGTCATATGGCAATGGTACACGGAGCGACTATTGGTGATAATTGTATAATAGGAATTCATGCAACAATTTTAAATGGTGTAAAAATTGGAAATGGATCAATAATTGGCGCTAACGCACTTGTAACCCAGGGCATGGAGGTTCCTGAAAATAGCCTTGTTTTAGGAATTCCAGGAAAGATTGTTAAACAAGATAAAATTTTTAGAGAAAAGGCACAAAAAAATGCAGAAATTTACAAAAAATTAAGTTTAGAACATAAACAGGGCAAACATTTATCTTATTGTTCTGGAGAGATTGAGTAATTATCTATTTTTAAGTTTGGTTCTTGTATAGTTTAATAATCCGCCAGCATCTCTTATTGCAACTATTTCTTTGGGCAATTTTGGAAATGAAAATGTCTTGTTATCGATTACTATTTTTCCATTTTCTAGATTCAAGTCTACATCATCGCCCTCAGAGTATGCTTTTACAGCATCTGGGCATTCAATTAATGTAAGACCTTGATTTATTGCAGCACGGAAAAAGATTCTAGCAAAACTTTCAGCAACTACAGCCTTTACGCCGACAGCTTTTAAACCGAGTACAGGTTGCTCTCTTGAACTGCCACATCCAAAGTTCTTGCCGGCAAAAATAATGTCGCCTTCTTTTACATTCTTTGAAAAATCTGAATCCAAATCCTCCAATAAATGAGGAATTACCTCTTCTGCTGTGCTACAGGTATAAGTATATTTTCCAGGAAAGAGCATATCTGTATCTATATTGTTGCCATACTTCCAAATTTTCACGATTAAACGACCTCCCTTGGATCTGTTATCTTTCCTTCAATAGCAGATACTGCAACAGTTGCAGGACTTGCCAAGTAAATTTCAGCATCTTTACAACCCATTCGGCCTTTGAAATTACGATTAGCCGTGCTCAAACATTTTTCACCAGGCGCTAGAGCTCCTTGATGTGCCCCTAGGCATGGCCCGCACCCAGGTGGCAAAACTACTCCGCCAGCTTTGATTAAAGTCTGAAGGATTCCTTTATTTATTGCATCTTCATAAATGCTTTTTGAAGCAGGTAAAATTAGTAATCTAACACTTGGATCAACCTTTTCATCTTTGAGAATCTTTGCAGCGATCTCCAGATCTGAAACTCTTCCATTGGTACATGTGCCTATCAAACATTGATTAATTTCAATATTAGACATTTCAGACGCAGGTTTAACGTTATCAACTGTGTGCGGACAGGAAATCATTGGGACAATATCAGATAAATTGTACGATAATTCTTGATTATAAGACGCATTGTCATCTGGATATATTGCATAGTATGCATCATTTGAAACTCCAATGGATGAAAGATATTTCTTTGTAATATCATCTACAAAGAAAACAGAATTTTTTGCACCCATTTCTACCCCCATATTTGCAATAGTAAAACGATCATCAATTGAGAGCTGATTGATATCACCATGATATTCAACTGAGCAATAGTTTGCTCCAGATGCAGAGATGTCGCCAATTATATGTAAAACAATATCTTTTGAGAAAACTCCCTTTCCCAATTTTCCTGACAAGTTCATCTTAATAGTTTGTGGAACTTTTAACCATGTTTCGCCAGTTAAAATCAAAGATGCAGCTTCTGTTCTATCTATACCTGAGGAAAATGCACCAATAGCTCCATATGAGCATGTATGAGAATCGCTGCCCAAGTATAGTTTGCCTGGCAAAGCTAGTCCTTTTTCGACCATGATCTGATGGCAAACTCCATAGCCAACATCAAAAAAGTTCTTTACTTGATATTTATTGACAAATTCTCTTATAACTTTATGACTGTTAGCTGTTTTTTCAGATGCTGCAGGAATTACATGATCCAGGGCAATTACTGACAAGTCCTTAGAATGAATCCCATGCTCTTCAAGTTCAGGCTTAATTTTACCGATTATTGCTGCTGTATTGTCATGAGTCAAAACATGATCGGGGTGAACAGTAACTATTTGACTAGGTTTGACTTCTTTTCCTCCAGAATATTTTGCAAGTATTTTTTCTGCAAAAGTCATATCCATACAAATATGCCTCCACAATTAAATCGTAAAATTTGAAAAAAGTTATTGATTTCCCCTCTTTAAACTTATTTAAAAAATTGTTTTTTTTACAAAATGATAAAATGATAAGAAAAATATAAGTTATAGAACATACATATTTGTAACTAGTGGATGGTAAAAAGGAGAGATTATAATTAAAAGATTACTTAAAAATAACTCAGCGTTAGCTGGAGTTATAGAAGCACTTTTATTAGTTGCATTAGTGGCAATTATTATTTCAGTAATTCAAATGGCATATATACCAATTATTATGAGTGAAAAAGAAGCCGATCATATGGATGTCGTAGAAAATCAATTTTCTCAGTTGAAATCAGCAATTGAAATTCAATCCATGATGGGAGTAATGGGCGAAGATTTAGGAACAAATAATCCAATAGCTTATTCTCCAATTTCATCACCTATTACTTTAGGAACAAAAAGATTGCCTTATTTTGTGAGTCAGGATGCCAGAGGCATTCTTAAAATAAATGATGACGTTGATACAGATTATAAGATATATATACAGGGATTAGCGTTATTTCATTATAATCCAAATGAAATTCCGTTAACATCGATCGAGTACACTGCGCATAATCATTATTATCTAAACGGTAGAAATCTGCAGTACATCCTAGAAGGAGGAGCGATCATGCTTAATCAATCAGATCTGGGAGAAACAATGAAAGTTGCACCATCTATTTCAGTTGAGGAGAGAATGGAAGGTGATGTAAAATATATTACAATATATTGGAATGTTCCTATTTTTGTTGGAGTTGAAGGTAAAAAAATTACTCCGCAACATTATACTGATTATTATATTAGAACAAATTACACTGATAGTGAACCACCCGTTACTTTAGAACAAGATATAGAGATTTATTCAAAACATCTTGATTTATGGGAGAAATATTTTACTAATGAAAATAATGGATTATTATATGAATACATGATTGAAGGGAATGATTTTATTGAGGTACTTTCTCCCGATGGTGAAAAGTTGGTAATCACAGCTAAGGGTGCAGCTGTTCTTGAGGCGTGCATTACTGCTATTAAAGTAGGTGCCCAGACTGGGGCCGGTATTATTGAAACTGGTTAAATTATTAATTAGAGTAAACAGGCAAAATAAGAAAGATTTTTTATTGCCTGATATATATAGATAAAAGAAAGGGGATAAGAAAAAAAAGTGAGCGAATATATAATGGATGCAGAAAAACCAGTTAATAAAAATAATAAAGTACAAACTCTTAAAACAGAGATCAGTGGTTTTGATAGTTTATTTGAGCAAAAAGGAGTGCCGAAAGGTAATTCGATACTGGTTGCTGGTGGACCTGGAACCGGGAAAAGCACTCTTTGCAGACAAATTTGTTATAATGCTGTATCTAAAGGGAAAAAGTGCATGTACGTAAGTTTTGAAGAAAGTAAAGAGCGCATAGTTAAAAGCATGGAAAGTTTCGGGTGGAATGTCCAAAAATATATTGATGACGGCAGTCTTTTAATTCAAAAAATCAACCCCCTGGATATATTAAGAATGAAATTTGGTTCAATAGGAGGCTCTGGATCAGCGACCGAGCTTTCATATAAAATTAAACCACTAGTTATTCCAAAGGATTTTAATCCGGAAGTTATAGCTGTTGATTCGTTAAGTGCTATTATCGCAGCATCGGTCACCAAGGATAAAAATTATAGAGTTTATCTTCAACAGTTATTCAGTTTCTTTGAAGACACGGGTTCAACGTCTTTTCTAATAACTGAAACTGATCCAATCCCGACAAGATATAGCGATTCCGGAATTGAAGAATTTTTAGCAGATGGAATAATAGTTTTATATAATCTTCAAAAAGAAAATACACGTAAAAATGCATTAGAAATTTTAAAAATGAGATACGGAAAACATCAAAAAAAGATTGTATTAATGGAGATAACAAGCAAAGGAATAATAGTTCATCCTGACAAACTTATTAAAATTGATAAGTAAAAAACGATGTTAATCACAAAAACTTAAACGGTTCTGCGTTTTTACTGAGTTTTTTTGCACCATATTGAAGAATGCAGTTTTCAATGCGTTTTATTTGCACCTTGTTTAGACCAGTTCTTCTTAAAATCAGGTTGTCATTTTCATCAAATATCTTTACTGTTCCTTCATCTAAGTTTAATATAGCTTTCATTAATCTGTTGTTTTGAAGCCATATCCAAATATTTTGGTGTTGTGTATTCATACGACCGCCTGATTTAATTATTTCCATATTAATTTTATTTTACTACATATATAAATATTTCTGTACAAATGTATCCTTTTATAAAAATAAGAAGGAAACATATCAAAAAATTGAGAATTAAAAGATAAGATAATATAGTCGCAAATGCATACAAAGTATCTGATTATATGGATGAAAATACTTTACAAATAGATAGAATTGAGAGAATAGGAACAGGGATTGAAGGATTAGACAACATTCTGCAAGGGGGTTTACCTAAATCATCTATTACCTTAGTATCTGGACCACCTGGTGGGGGAAAAAGCATACTATGCTTTCAGTTTCTTTTTGAAGGGGCAAAAAAAGGAGAGAAATGTCTATTTCTAACCCTTGATAAAAAAGTAGAAGGATTACTTGTTCAAGCTAGAGAATTGGGCTTTGATTTTCAACCTTCAATTGAACAAAACATTGTCAAATTTTTGTACTTAAACATAAATAAAAAATTAATTTACGAAACAATGACAAATGAGATATTATCCGGAGAGTACGATAGAGTAGTGCTTGATTCAATCACACCCTTATCTGAAATGCCAATTTATATTAGAAATCCAGAGGATCTAAATATAGATACGGACAATATGAT
>Ga0272441_10013336_pt1 | contig 11834 bp, 12 predicted proteins | sample SSMProp6N_FD_193582 | JGI IMG/M metagenome (GOLD analysis project Ga0272441, IMG submission 193582) | Marine sediment archaeal communities from Little Sippewissett salt marsh, Falmouth, MA, United States - SSM-Prop-6N | ecosystem: Environmental > Aquatic > Marine > Wetlands > Sediment ...
TACCTGGGTCATGAGCTGAAGAGCCGAAATGAAGAGTACTGGACCGGAGTGGTGTACACGACCAACCGCCGGGTCTGGGAATGGGATGAGCAGTTCAAAGAGCACCTGCGCCGTATCCGGGCCATCGGCATCGACATGGAGACGGCGACTCTGTTTCTGGTCGGACACTTTAACGAAATTCCCAGGGGCGCCCTGCTGCTGGTCTCGGACAGGCCCATGGCCCCCGAAGGGATCAAAACCTCCCGAAGCGATCGTAGCGTGTCCCAGAAGTACTCCGATCTGCACCTGGATATCGGCATCACCACCATGGAGAGGCTCTGCGAAAGTGAGGAGGAGGTGAAGCACCTCCGTTATTGATCGCTCTGCGCGTGGAGCCGCCGCCCCCGGGCGCCGGGCGATTGGCTGGACATGCCAGAACCGACAGCTGCCGGGCAGCAGGACACCAGGCAGCAGGTATCCTTGCCACGCTGCGGGCCTTTGGTGTAGGTTTTCAGGTGCTATGAACAGGCAAATAGTCATTATGGGTGCGGCGGGACGGGATTTTCACAATTTCAACGTCCTGTTTCGCGAACGAAACGATATCAAAGTTGTGGCTTTTACCGCCACTCAAATTCCCGACATCGAAGGTCGCTGCTATCCCCCGGAGCTTGCCGGGCCCAACTACCCGAAAGGCATTCAAATCTTGCCGGAACAAGAACTGCCGGAGCTGTTCGATAGAGAGCATATCGATGAAGTGGTATTTTCATACTCCGATGTCGGCCACCAGTACGTGATGGAGAAGGCCTCCCAGGTGATCGCCCTGGGCGCGGATTTCCGCCTGATCGGCTCCAGGGAGAGTATGCTCCAGGCCGCGGTGCCGGTCATCGCGGTATGCGCGGTGCGCACCGGCGCCGGCAAGAGCCAGACCACCCGCAAGATCGCCCAGATCCTCAGGGAACTGGGTAAAAAGGCGGTGGTGGTGCGCCATCCCATGCCCTACGGAGACCTTACCGCTCAGACGGTGCAGCGCTTCGAAACCCTGGAGGACATGGAGCGCCAGCAGTGTACCATCGAAGAGATGGAGGAGTACGAACCTCACATCCGGCTGGGATTTACCGTGTACGCCGGCGTGGATTACGGGCAGATTCTGGAGAAGGCCCAGGCCGAGGCGGATGTGATTCTCTGGGACGGAGGCAACAACGATATTCCCTTCTACAAGCCGGACCTTCACATCACCGTGGCCGATCCCCATCGGCAGGGACATGAGCTGTCCTACTTTCCGGGCAGAATCAACCTTATCATGGCGGATGTGGTGGTCATCAACAAGGTGGATACGGCCGCCCCTGAGGCCGTCGCCGCCCTGAGGGAGAATGTATACCGTGTAAATCCATCGGCGGTGGTGGTGGACGCGGCCTCCCCCATATTCCTGGAAGGGGCTGAGCAGATCTGGAAAAAGAAGGTACTCGTGGTGGAGGACGGGCCCACTCTCACCCACGGGGAGATGAAGTTCGGTGCCGGGGTCATCGCGGCCCAGAAACACGGAGCAGCGCAGATCGTCGATCCCAGGGATTTTACCAGCGGGAAGATCCGCAAGACCTACGAAACCTATCCGGATATCGGTAGCGTGCTTCCCGCGGTCGGGTACGGAGAGCAGCAGGTCAAGGATCTGGAAGCGACCATAAACAACGTACCCTGTGAGCTGGTGATCATAGCCACACCGGTCGATCTGACCCGTATCATTTCGATCAATAAGCCGATGCTCAAGGTGGGCTATGAGTTACAGGAGATCGGTAAGCCCGACCTCAGGGAGATTATCAAAAAACGGCTGAACCTTTGAGTTTACCGGAAATACACCCGATTATTAGTACAAAGGAGAAATCATGGCGTTCAACCTCAAAGGACGATCCCTCTTAACCCTGCAGGACTACTCCCCGGAGGAGATCGTCTTCCTGTTGGAGTTGTCCCACCAGGTCAAAAGGGAACGTCGTGCCGGGAACCTTACCCAGCGTTTTCTCGGCAAGACCCTGGCACTATTGTTCGAAAAACGATCCACCCGCACCCGCTGCGCCTTCGAGACCGCCTTCGGAGAGGAAGGAGGGCATCCGGTGTTTCTCTCCTCCGCCGACATCCAGCTGGGAGCCAAGGAATCGATCGAGGACACGGCCAGGGTTTTGGGGCGTATGTTCGATGCCATTCAGTTCAGGGGCTTCAAACAGGAAATGGTAAAAGCCCTGGCCGACTATTCGGGAGTGCCCGTGTACAACGGGCTGACCGATCTGTACCACCCCACCCAGATACTGGCGGACCTGATGACGGTCCAGGAGGTGTTCGGGCGGCTGAAAGGCATCAAGCTGGTATACGTGGGGGATGGACGCAACAACGTGGCCCGTTCACTGCTCATCGGCTGTACCAAACTGGGTACGAACTACACAGTCGTGTCCCCGAAGGATCTGCAGCCGGATGCCCAGACTGTGAAGCTCTGTCAGGAATACGCCAAACAGAGTGGGTCGAAGATCGAGCTTACCTCGGATATAACCAAGGGAGTGAAGGACGCGGATGTTCTGTATACGGATGTATGGGTATCCATGGGAGAAGAGGAGAAATCCAAGAAGCGGCTGGAGCTGTTGCGTCCCTATCAGGTGAATGAAAAGATGATGGACGCCACGGGCAAGAGGGATACCATCTTCATGCATTGTCTGCCCGCGGTGAAGGGCAACGAGGTTGCCTTTGAGGTTATCGAGAGTCCCGCCTCCAGGGTTTGGGATGAGGCGGAGAACAGAAAACACACGATCAAGGCGGTCATGCTGGCGACGATTTAAATATTGCGATATTACGATGACAGCCCGGAGGGCTGGAAGAGGACATCGCGAACTTCATTTGATGTATGATCGAAGTTTGCGATATTACGATGACAGCCCGGAGGGCTGGAAGAGGACATCGTAATCATCATTTGATGTTTGATTGAAGATTGCGATCTGATTGGAGGTACCATGAAACGGACGGTCATTCTCGTAACGATGGTTGTTTTAGTTTTCGGGGTGTTCGCCGTCAACGCCCAGGAGCAGGATCCGAAGCTCTACGTCAAAACCGTGGGCATCATGAAGATCCTGAATCATGCACTGGGCTACAAGGTCTTGTACCTGAAAAGCACCATGGAAGTGGGGGAGTTCTACGTTCCCCACAGCTGGTTCAAGGCCGGAGGCAAGGCGGAGCTGATCCTGGGCAGTGGCCCGGCGTTTCCCTACTTCTCGGTTTTTTATAGAGAGGGGAAGTTCGACCACATCAAGATCTACGCTGCTGAAAATATCGGGCACCTCTCCTGGGGCAGGCTCAAGAGGCAGGTGGGAGACAGCAGCAAGTTCGAGGCAGAGACGCTGGATCTCGAGTTCTAGCCCATGGAGCTAAGCACAGGACAAGCCTCGGCAGCCATGCTCGAGGAAAATCTCAGCGCATGGCTCTTTTCTAATTTCCACCACAAGGACCCGATTTCCGACAAAATCTTGGCAATTCCGCCGAGTGCCACCAACTCTCGCCCCTGGCTCTACCTGCTGCGACAGGATGAATCGGCGGAAAAATTGGTGCATATCATCGAGGACAACATCCTAGATCATCTCCCGGGACGCAAGCGGATCTATAAATCCCGGCAGCAGTTCCTCTCCCATTTGAAGGAGATGGCGGCAGGTTTGGAAAAGGTTGCCTGCCACTACTCCCCGGAATTACCGGCAATATCCCATCTGGATCATGGTACGGCTGAAATGTTGGAGCGCTGCGGGTTTTCCCTGGCTCCCGCCTCTACCCTGATTCATCGCCTGCTCGGCGGGTTGGATCAAACCGAGATTGAGAGCCATCTGCGGGCGGCGGACCATCTGTACGACATCGTAGCGGAGGTGTGGAAACGTCTGCGAAAGGAGATGCGCTCCGGGGCTCCCATTTGGGAGACCACGGTTCAGGGGTGGATCATGGGGATGTTCGAGGAGTTGGAACTAATTACCGATTCCCCACCGATTGTGGCGCTCGGCGAGAACTCGGCGAATCCCCACTACAGTCCCGGGGACGGGGCGGCAGAGCGGGGGGCCGCCTTGAGTGCCGGAGCGGTGCTGCTGTTCGACCTGTGGGCTAAGGAAAAGGCTCCCGGCTCGGTGTATGCAGATATATCCTGGGTGGGGATCCTCGATACCCGGGTGCCGAAGAAAGAGGAGACTGTGTTCGGGACGGTGGTCAAGGCTCGGGATCTTGCGGTGACGTTCATAGCCCAATCTCTGGCGGCGGGACAGAGTTTGTCCGGGGAGCAAGTGGACCGGGAGGTTCGCGCCTTTCTCGAAGATTCCGGATACGGAGAAGCTGTTAAGACTCGAACCGGTCACGGCATCGACCAGGAGGTTCACGGATTCGGCGCGAACCTGGACAGCATAGAGTTTCCCGACTCCCGGCTATTGCTGGAGGGTTCCTGTTTCTCTGTGGAGCCGGGGATCTACCTGGATGATTTCGGGATGCGCTCGGAGATCAACGTCTATATCTCCGGCGGGAAACCCATTGTCTCGGGGAAAAAGCTTCAGTTCGAGCTTCTGCGTTTCTGACGGGGTGTGCGTGGCCGAACCGTATCAACCTCCCGGGGATGTCGTTTCCTTTCTCCGAGGCTACCAGAGATACCTCCTGTTCGGCCATATTGAGCCGGACGGAGATTGTGTGGCCTCACAGCTTGCCCTGAGTAGTTTTCTGAAGCGCACGGGCAAGCAGGTTTCCGTATTTTCCGAAGGTCCTTTCGATCGCCCGGAGATCGCCCCCTATGAAAACAGATTTCGAAACCGGGTCGAAGCCTCCGATCTGGAGGGCAGCACAGCGGCGGTGATCCTGGACTGTTCCACCCCGGACCGCATCGGAGAGCTGGGCCGGTCGATTGAGGACCTTCCCGTTCTGGTTATCGATCATCACGCCTCCGGCGAGGTTTTCGGAGATGCCCGCTGGGTGGTGCCGCAGGCCCCTTCGGTTACCTATCTGATCCAGCGCCTGATCGAGGAGTATCCGGACAGACCCACTGAGGAGGAGGCGAAGTTGCTGCTCTTCGGCCTTGCCAGGGACACGGGCTTCTTCCGACACCTCGTGGAGAACAGCGGATTCGTGTTCCAGGCCGTGGCCCGGCTCGTAGATGGGGGGGCTTCCCCCCGTAACACCTACAGGAGGATCCACTCCGGCTGGGAGTTGGCCAAGGCCAAGTTGCTGGCTCTGTCGATTCAGCGGGTGGAACGGGCGCTGGGGGATAGGGTACTGGTGACCTATCAGACCCAGGAGGACCTGCGCTCGCTGGGATCAAAAGCCGCCCGGGGCTCGGATGAGGTTTACCGCATCCTCCAGGCCGTGCAGGGCGTAGAGGTGGTTGCCTTCATTCAAGAGGAAGAGCAGGGGCGTTGCTCGGTGGGCCTGCGTTCCAACGGCAGATGGGATGTGGGAACCCTGGCACGGTCCATGGGGGGCGGGGGCCACACCCTGGCCGCCGGATACAGCGCCTCGGGCAGCATCACCGAGACAAAAGCACGGATGCTTCAGGCCCTCACACCTCTTCTGGGCGAATGATCCTTCTCTGAACCATTAGAAATGTAAATAATTGTAAACGAGGGGTGGCTCGTTCCCTCACCCGGGCACCGTCCTCTGGCACAGAAGTTGCAGAACTAAGAAAAAAAGTGTCGGGAGGAAGGCGATGGAATCCCTCAATTCTCTGGTTGCCTACTATCAGAACACGGGCCTGGGACTGGCGGAGATCGTGAAACGGCTCTCCATGCGAATCTACAACTACCCTTCGGGCAAACACCGGACCGACGAGGATGACTGTGGAGAGTTCTACCTGTTCTTCTATCCCCGCCTGCTGCGCACCTTAGAGCATTTCCAGGATCGGGGAAAACCCTTCGAATGGTATTTCAACTCGGTACTACGCTGGCACTACAAGGTCTACTGCTCGCGAAAACACAAGGATCAAACCAACTGGGCAATCGCGCGGAACCAGCTGTTTTGGGAGCTTCCCGAAGAGGATTGGCCGCCCTCCGTACCGGCGCCAAGCCCGTGTGGGGCGGGGAAAATCATTGCCATCGATCGATTCGGGGGTTCCCGGGAAAGCACCTGGCGCAAGCGCATTCTGTTCCTGGCTTTGAAGAATGCCCGGCATCTGGATGACCGCGCCATCAGCTGGATCATGGATTTAACCGGTGTAGCCGAGGAGACTTTGATCGCAATGGTGGAACGGCTGCGAGCCAACCTCTACAAGCGGGAGCTCCGGCTTCATAAACTCTACAAGCGCCAAAATCGGATCTTCACGAAGATATTTCTTCTCCAGAGGGATCTGCTTTGGGAGGTCGATCCCCAGATCAAGGCAGATCTGGCTCTTTCTCTCTGTGAGCTGCGTACTACCCTCCGTGCTCTGCAGAAAAAGATACGCCGCGTCAGGCTTCATCCCAGCAACCGCGAAATTGCCGAGCTGCTCGAGATTCCAAAAGGCACAATAGACACCTCTCTGTACTGGTTGCGCCGGCAGTTGATGGAAAACAGCTGTCCAGACAAAGCGGGACAATCACAGCGGCTCTGTGCCTGATGCGAAAGCACGTTGCTTTGTTCTCCCATTGACGGCGGAAGGTTTGTCTGTACAATAGAAGCTTACTCCATGGCATCGAAAAAACGTCCGGTGCTGACGGTGGCCACAAACAATCCCCACAAGCTGCGGGAGTTCCGTCGGCTGTTTCCCGGTTTTCAGCTGTTCTCCCCCGATCAGATCGGCAGCGCCTTCTCTTATGAAGAGACCGGCAACACCTATCTGGATAACGCGCTGGGCAAGGCCCTGCACCTGTATCATCTGATAGAGACTCCGGTTGTAGCCGATGATTCGGGCCTGGAAGTTGCGGGCCTTGGCGGCCAGCCCGGTATCTACTCCTCCCGGTTCGGATCGGTGGACACAAAGCTTTCCGATTTCGAACGCAACGCCTATCTGCTCAACCGGGCGGCATCCCTCAGCGATCGAGCCTGTTTCTTCGTGTGCTGCATGGTCGCGGTTTTCGACGAGAAACGATTCTTCGCGGTTCAGGAAACCTTTCCGGGAGTGTTGGCTGCCGAACCATCCGGTTCCGGGGGTTTCGGCTACGATCCCGTGGTCTATCTGCCGGAAAAAGGAAAAACGGTGGCCGAGCTCGGCGATCAGGAGAAGGATGCGATCTCCCATCGGGGCAAGGCTGCCCGACGCCTGGCGAGTCTTCTATCGACTATTGATTTCTGACTGAACGAGTCTCTCCCGCCTTGGGAGCGCCGGATATGCCTGAGTAAAGCTCAGGCGTGGACTTCCCGCCGGTTTACACGCCCACCGGAGCTTCGGGAGCTGCGGTTCGTTTTACTCGATCGACTCAGCAGCCAGATGCCGGAGACCGCAATCAAGTAAACCAGATAAGCCACGACTTCGATCATACTGGGATTGCCGTTGTATCCGAACAAACCCTTGGCGATGCTCCCAATCAGGCCGTTTTCGTGCAGCAGCGGATAAGCTTCTCCGACCACGCGGGGATTGATATCCCACACGTGCTCTATGACGATCGGAATCACCCCGGCTTCCTGCAGCTCGTGCACCCCCCCGGCCACCAGCCCGGCTGCGAACAGGATGAGAAGCACATTGGTGGCGGTGAAGAAACTACGGAGATTGATGCGCAACGCGCCCCGGAACAGGAGTAGACCCAAGATGATCGCTGCTATCAAGCCCAATCCGGCTCCTATCAGATTGTTTTCACCGGAGGCGAACCTTGCGGCGCCCAGGAAAATGACAGATTCGATGCCCTCGCGCAGAACCGAGAAAAATATCAGCAGGAACAGTCCCGCCCGGCGGGTTCCGCCGATGCGGCTTGCCACCTTTCGCTCCAGCTCCGCGGTTTGGCCGCTTTTACGGATTACCCAGACGATCAGGGTGGTCAGGAGGATCGCTCCGGCCAGCATGGTGATGCCCTCGAAGATCTCTTCGGCGCGGCCGCTGAAGCCACCGGCCAGCAGCTGAAACCCTATAGCCCCCAGGATGCTGGCCCCTACGCCGGCGGCCAGGCCCAGGTAAACCGATTTCCTGTACTCGTTCTGGCCGGTTCGAACCAGGTAACCGAGCACGATTCCTACAACAAGTGCGGCCTCCAGGGCCTCCCGGAACAGTATTACAAAGCTCTGAAGCATGGAACTCCCTCTTTACCGTTGGTATGAGCAAAGGTTTCGCCCAACAGATTGAAGATAGTATATATTACTATTTAAGTCAACATTATAGATCTACATGGCCCCCGTTGTGCTCTCCGTGCTGAGACGGTGAGCTGTGCAGCTATGAGCCCTGTTGTTCGAAGTACTCGAAGGCGTCGATGATATCCAGATACACCCCGTCAAATTCCCGGGAAAGGATCTGGTCCAGGTAGGATTCTTTGCCGCCGAACAGGATTGCCTGCCACTCGGCATCCCAATAGCGGACTTTGTAATTTCCCTGCCAGTTCGGGTTTTCCCCGGCAAGCCACCGCGGAGCCCCCGCGTCGGGCCGCCCGTCCCGGTTTCGATCCCAACTCCGATCCCAGTAGTAGCGGTAGCTTTCCGCCTCGCCGATGCTCAGATAGCAGATGACCAGCCTGCTGCCGCCGCCTGCTTTGCGCTTGAGGGATCGGACATCTTCGGCTTCCAACCATTCGGGTCCCCGGGAACCATCCACGAAGGCATCGATGACGATCAAATCGTAGTTGGTGCGACCTAAAGCAGAGAGAAAACGCTCCTTATCGGAGAAAGCTTCGGGATTGATCAGAAAGAGGAAGTTGCGGGCTTGCGCAAGACTGGTGACGTCTGCGCCGTGCTCGGTAAAAAGGGGGTCCGGGTAGCCGGGGATCACCGTAAGATCCCGGCGGGGGGCGGCAAAGGAGATGAATCCCTCCCGCCGGTTCCTGCGGTGGGATTCGTCGATCTTCGGACGCTGCCAGCAGTAGTCGATCACCATGACCGTCAAATCGTTTTCCAGGGCCAAGCCGAGGTAGGGAAGCATGTAGCGGATCGCCTCGGGCGGGGTTTCACGATTATCGGCGGTGTATCCGTAGAACAGATCCTCCCGCCCGATCCCCTCGATTGCCTGAATGTAATCCACGGCCGGTGGCGAGCCCGGCTTGCCGTCCTCGGTCAACAGCTCGTTACCGTTTTGGGGAATCACGATAAACTCGGGATTGCGGGTGCGGGCATGGCTGCTCAGGGAGATCACCAGTTCCCGCATCCGTTGCTTGTACACAACAGGATCCTTCGGTTCGGACCAGGGGGCAGGCTCCTCAGGGCCGGAAGCGCAGCCCAGGGTGCCGCAAAGCACCAGGATAGAAAACATCCACAGCCACCGTAGTTTTTTCATATCTATCGCCGATCACCCGGGCCCATGCGGTTTCAACCGGGGCGCCGGCGAATTGATGATCTCGATTTCGATGTCCCCCCTGGTGTAACTCTGACAGGCCAGGCGCATATCCTCTCCGGCGTTGAGCGCCTTCAGCCGGATGATTTCCCGCTCATTGCTCTTGTTCATACGCTCCCCGCCCTCGAGAATGCGGATCAGGCAGCGCCCGCACCGGGCTCTGCCGCCGCAGATCGTCTGGATCGGGACGCGGTTGCGCTGAAGCAGGTTGAGGATGGAGATGGCCGGGCTGGAGGCAATCGCCTCTTCTCTGCCTTTGATCCGTATCATGTTACAAGAGCCTAAATTTCTTGGAAACCACTGTCAACATGAGGATCTCAGGTTGACAGCGGGAATTTGCCCGGGACGGGAGGGGTTTGATTACTCAATCATTGAGTAAATTTACTCAGTGATTGAGTAATATAGCATAATGTAGTATGTTTGGACTGTGATGGATATCTCTTACGAGCGAACCGTGGTTCACGAAGTGCTTGATAGTCTGAAAACAAATCGGAACTTGCTGCATATCCTAGTGGGGCCACGGCAGGTGGGCAAGACAACCGCAGCGATTCAGATTTCCAAGAAGTGGCCGGGCCAGGTCTTTAGGGAGAGTGCCGACCAGCCTCTGCCCCCGGGACCGGAATGGATTCGAACGCATTGGGATCGTGCAGCCGCAAAACGCAATGAGAAAACGCTGTTGATTCTGGATGAAGTTCAGAAGGTGCTGGGTTGGAGTGAGGTCGTCAAATCGTTGTGGGATTCAGAGCAGACCGAGAGCAATCCGATAAAGGTGCTTCTTCTTGGCTCCTCATCGTTACTTATGCAGCAAGGTCTGAGCGAGAGCCTCTCCGGGCGCTTTCTGCTGTTCCGCTGTTCTCACTGGGACTACCGGGAAATGAATACGGCTTTCCAGATTGAGTTCAAGCGCTGGATTTTTTTTGGCGGCTATCCGGGTTCTGTCCCGATGATGGATAATCAGGAATTGTGGGCAGGCTATATTCGAGATTAACTTATCGAAACCGTTATCTCCCGAGATGTGCTCCAGCTGCAGACTGTAGCCAAGCCCTCTCTTCTACGCCATCTGTTCTACTTCGCCGCTTCGGCCCCGGCTCAGGTCGTGTCCTACAATAAAATGCTCGGGCAACTGGTGGATGCCGGAAACACGACGACCCTGGCTCACTATCTGCATCTATTGGGATCAGCCTACCTGTTGCGGGGCTTGGAAAAGTTCCGCGGCGGTACGGTGAAAAAACGCGGTTCCAGTCCCAAGCTCGTTCTGCTGAACAATGCCCTTGTATCCGGCAGTGCGGGATACAGATTTGATGAAGCCCTGGAGAATCATATTTGGTGGGGGCGGCTCGTCGAGAATGCCGTAGGCGCATACATCTTTACCTCTCTCCAGGGCCTGCCATGGGAGCTGATGTATTGGCGGGAGGGGAACGCTGAAGTCGACTACGTGGTGCAGACGCCGCGAAAGTTGCTTGCCATAGAAGTCAAATCTAAACGTCCCAGAGGCTTTTCAGGCTTGAAATCTTTCTGCGAACGTTGGAAGAACGCGGTGCCTGTAGTCATTGGCCCCGGCGGGATACCGTTGGAGGAATTCTTCACAAGCGATCCCCGCTCTTTCCTGCAGTAGCTCAGGACAGTCGGAGAGGCTGCGCCGCCTCACAGCACCCATTGTACTTAAAGGATCCGCAGTGTTTCGGAATCGCACAGCAAGTGGGCCTGCACAGCCGCCGAAGAAAGACATCAAGAGCGAGAGCCGGCGTACCGAAAAATAGGTTGAGGAGAAAAAGTGCTGGTACTGTATCCGGAGCTGGAACGCAAGGAACTGGTCGATCAGAGCAATGAGAGGCTCCTGCCGCTGATCCGCAAGATCCGACGGGTCTTCGAAGATCATTTCGACAGAACCTGGTTCGCCATTATCATCGACGGTCTGCCGATCGATTTCCGCACCATCCGCATGATCCGCGAGTTGGTCGGTCTGCAGTCGATCCATGTCGGGGACGAGTGGTTTATCTATCAGGCGGCCACGGAGCTGAATCGCTTCAGCCTGTTGATCCGCAAGTTCCTGCTGCCCGTTCTCAAAGAGAGACTGGGTGTCTCCGGTCTGATTCCCGACAGGATCGTTCGTGATCGTTACCAGTACATACTCCGCAGATTCGTCGCCTACACCTTCCCCTACAATCTCGAACGCCTGGAAGCTTTGACTACGGAGCTCCGCACGCATCTGCTGAGCACTTTCCCTGAGCTGGAAGGACAATCGTAGTCAATCCGCTCGGAAGCTGATAAGCTTACCTTTCGACGGCTATGGCATCAGGAAAATCTGCAAAACTACAGAGAGAGGTTGAGAAGCATCATACCCTCACCACCCGACTCATCGATGGGCTGGAGCGGGTAATTCGGGGAAAACGCCGTACCCTGGAGTATCTGGTCACGGGACTGC
>Ga0272441_10013337_pt1 | contig 11833 bp, 16 predicted proteins | sample SSMProp6N_FD_193582 | JGI IMG/M metagenome (GOLD analysis project Ga0272441, IMG submission 193582) | Marine sediment archaeal communities from Little Sippewissett salt marsh, Falmouth, MA, United States - SSM-Prop-6N | ecosystem: Environmental > Aquatic > Marine > Wetlands > Sediment ...
TCATGTTGGTGTCGTGGACCGTTCTCTTGCGTACGGGACAGGTTTCGGGAATCCGCGAGAACGTCCTGGCATTCTCGTTTCACTGGACAGCGGAGTTTCTCACTGCTATCGCCCTTGTCGTGGCAGGAGTCTTGATTCTGAAGAACGCTGCGTTCCTTCACCGCTTCTACTACTTCGCGACCGGGCTGTTGGTCATCGCGGCGGCAGGGGCGGTCATCTATTACATTGCCGTGGAGCCTGAACCGGTCGCTGCTGTGGGCCTGTCAATAGTCGTTGCCTGCGCCAAGGTGCTCGCGTGGCGCTCTCGTGAGGACATGAATGACCTGCTGTTCTTCGTCCTCGGTGTGGTGCTCTACGGTGAGTTGAACTTGCTGGGACACCTGTTCCAGACAGGCGAAACGGCCGCGGTGCCATATCTCCTCATCATGACGGCAGTGACGCTGCCGTACACGGTGTACGTGTTCAAGAAATCTGAGTAGGCACGCGTGTCGCCCTCCCGCCGCAGGGCCCTGCTATCGGGTCACCAAAGGGAAAGATGCTCACCATTGTGGATGCTCAGGAATGTAGGGGCAGAGCCCTGCCCTTGCCCGCTCTGGTGCTAGCTCCGGAAGTCTTTCACCGCGTACACGATGGCTCCGGCCACCACGAGCAGTGGAAGCCCGACCGACACATGGAACATCGGATACACGGCCAGAGACACTAGTCCCAGCACCAGCCATGGCAGGCCCCTGTTGCCGAGTATCCGTGCCCAGGGTACCGGTTCCTCGCGCATGCTCAGCCAGCGCCTCACGATAACGCCAATGATGATGAACGCCGCGAGAACGGCGATGAGGGCGAAGGCTATGACTGCAAGTTCCATGTCTGAAGGACTGATGATTCCAATTATTCACCCATTCTTAACGACGTCTTAATTGACGTAACGCTTCCCTGGGCTAACATACGTGTCATGCTCGGCGGCGTGATGCTCTGGCGGAGCCGGGCCACGATGCCGGCAAGGACGATGAACATCGACTCATACTACAACCAACAGACGGTCCGATGCCCGCGGTGTCGTCTCGAGATAGTGCTGGACGTACCCGAAAGGGCCGCTGCCGGAGACGACTGCTACAGCTACGGCGCTGCCGCAGAGCGTCTCGAAGCCGTCCGCCGCCTTCCGCGCATCGAGTGCCCCGGCTGTGGTACTCACTTCCGGCCGTCGCCGATCAGGACCCCGCTGAAGACGTTCCGCTAGCCGTTGTGGCTATCGTTGGATGCTGTATTCCACGGTTACGTGGATATGCTCCCCACTTGGAGAGGAGACCTCAAGCGAGTAGTGTCCCGTGCTTGGAGCTTCGAACGAGATCACTTCACAGTCGCCGACCCGCCCGAAGTCCTTGAGAGTGGACCCTTTGCGCCAGAGTCCTTCTCCCTGCTCGATTACCGTGCAGACTTGCACAGAGAGGTCCTTGTCCTTGGAATGGGAGAGAATGGGCCTTGCCGCAAGTTGCTCGCCCGCGGCGAGGTCGAACCTGTGAGAGTCAGGGCTGCTGCCAACCGTGGTTACGTAGCTGCCCTGCGGAGAGAACGGGTTGTCACGCATGACGCCAATGATGACTGCCACAAGAATGGCAAGCGCAACGAGGGCCAGAGGATACCTGTATCTGAGGAGCACGGACATCCGGATGCATGATAGCTGTCCGCTTTCACCGCGGCAAGAGGTGCAGTTTAACCGCATATTAACAATTGCTTAACGTGGTATTAGTATGGCTGTAGCAAAATTTGCTATGATAACTTCGGGCGGTTTCGTGCCCCAAGTGAAATGGAGGAAAGTGTATGACATCAACGACTAAAGAGAATTCCACTTCAGACTGGTCCCTATCCGCAGGCCGATGCGGCAAAGAAGCCGCGCGTGACCGCGGGATCGTAGCTCGACTTGGACTCGAACTTGGCGACCTCACGGATCTGGCTCCTTCCACTCAGCGGCGTATCAGTCCCCTGCTGCTGGTAGCTGAGATCCTGGCTGGCGCGGCCCAGTAGGGCCGACGCCCGGCGGGGCGGCACAACTACCACCCTCTGATGCCCTCGCTCTTCTAGCTCCACTTCTCTCCCATCTTCTCCTTTTTCGCTATTCGTTCGATGGTCCCCTGCACTGCAGGTGTCTTCGATGATATCCGGGTCTTTGCTCCCTTCTTGAACCTGAAGTCACAACTGTCACATCCATCGGCAATCGTATGCGTTCGGATGAGTCCCCAGCCTAGCGCGTCGCCAAGGGCGATGTCCGACATGCAGACGTATGGCGCGAACTCCCCGGCACCCTGGTCCACCACCAGTTGATAGTTGCCGCATCGGACATAGTCGACTCCCCAATCGAACTCATTGCCATCGCCTATCACATACCGTACCTCGAAGCCTCCCACACTGCGGCTTGCCCCGCTCTCGGCCTGCTGCCGCATCCTGCGGCTAACGAGCCGTGAAGACATCATTCGGCTCAGCAGCCAGCGCCTTAGTGGTGAGTACCTTGCCATCCTGAGTCGCAGTCCGGCGTGGCAGAGCTCCCAGGCCTCGTCCACGCTCTTGCCGTGCCGCTTCATGGCCTTGTAGACGGCAATCTCCTGGGCCGTTATCGTCAGGAACGAGTTCAGTGCGAATCCCAGTCGACTCTGGATGCGGGGTATGTGTGGAATGAGTTCCTCGTATTCGCTGCGCGTTTCACTGCGCAGCATGTCCGCGAAGGATGCACCGTAGGTCCGTGCGACGAAGCCTTGTGTCGCGTCGGCCGTCCGGTCGAAGCTGTCGAGGAGCTTGCGGGTCCGCGATTCAGTAGCCAGGTCGGTCTCCACTCCCATGAATGCCACCTCCCTCCGAGCCTATGACCACACTCGATACTCTCTACATTAGCACTGTCGGTTCGCCATGGAATGTTGAAGGCGTCTTCGCACCGTGCCGGTGCGCAGCAGTTTCACACCGGGTTGTCGTCTGAGTACCATGGAGCATGGAGGTGTGATGATGGACTACGATGAAATAGTCGATCTTCTGGCGCCGTGTGGGCTGGACTGCTCACGGTGCATCTTCTATGGCGACGGGGCAATCAAGCGGTCGTCTGTCGAACTGGCCAGTGCCCTCGATGGGTTCGAGAAGTACGCACCCGCCGTTGCCCGAACTATGGCGCCAGCCATGGCTGAGTACGACAAGTTCCTGGCCATACTCGAACTGTTTGCCGGAGCGGAATGTCCCGGCTGTCGTGAGAGTGCACCTCCCCTGACGTTCTGTTCGGCGAGGACCTGTTTCAGGGAGAAGGGTGTGGACTTCTGCTTCCAATGCGATGAGTATCCCTGCGCTCGCAACTCCTTCCCTGGGAGCCTTGACCGGCGCTGGCGTCTTTACAACGACCGGATGAAGGAAATCGGAGTAGAGGCCTTCTACGAAGAGATGAGCCAGAAGCCTCGCTGGGAGTAGGGCAGGACCGGTCTTTTAACGCTCACTTACCCACGTCTTAACTGTGCGTTAACCTCTCGGGTCTAGTATGCGCTGGAATCCATCATCGGTCGGTTGGGCGACTCCTTCGTTGAGACGCTCAGGAAGCAGAGTAGGTAGGTGGTCCCGGAGTTGATGGTGTGGGATGCGCCCCGTATGGGCATGCTGTTGTGGTCACCGGTTAGCCTCCTCACGCGTGAGCCGGATGGAAGGAGAGAGCATGTTCGAACAGGAAATCGTCGACCTTACTGAGTACTTCCGCGATGGTGGGCAGACGCTTGATGTGCGTCGCAAACAGGGGTGGTGCCTGGTGGCTGCTGTGTGGGACTCTCGTGGCCAGAAGTTGTTGGGCTGTCTGAGGATGGAGTCGACAGGTGCGGGTGACGAAAGCGGAGTCGAACTGGCTGCAGAGTTCGAGGAAGTGTTTGCCCCCATGGCCGTCCCCGCCGCCGCTTGACAAGAGCACCTGCACTAGATACACATTCGCTTCGCGCGGTCCTGCGGACCGCGTCTGAATCAGGAGTTGTGGAGGATGGGAACATGCATGAAGTGACTGTGGTTGAGATGCCCGCGCAGCTTGTAGTTGGCGTGAAGAGAACGGGGCACTTCTCCGACATGCCCAAGGCGATGGGGGACCTGTTCGGGTTCGCCATGTCGCAGAACGCGCAATTCGTCGGCGCGCCGTTCGCCCTGTATCACGAGACCAGTAAAGAGGCCATCGAGAAGGCCGATGCCGAAGGGGCCTCTATCCTCGACATCGCATTCCCGATAGGCGCGCCAATTGATGAAGACGGGGAGTTCAAGGTCTACGAACTGCCCGGCGGCAAGATGGCCAGGGTGGTTCACAAGGGGCCCTACGACCAGTGTGAGCCCGCGTACAATGCCGTGTTCGCCTGGGTAGTCGAAAACGGAAAGAGTATTGTCGGACCCGTCAGAGAGGTGTATCCTAACGACCCGCGCGAGGTTGCGCCGGAGGACATACTGACAGAGATTTACGTGCCCATCGCCTGAAGGCGTCGGGCACAGAGTTAAGCTGATGCGTGAATGGAAACCCTGATCTGGCTGCTCGTCGGGCTTTGTAGTACGGTGGGTGGCGTATTCGTCGCGCTTGTGTGGCGTGGCGGCATCCGATAGCCGGGTTCCGTGCAACTCCGGAAATGGGACACGCCCGTTTGTTGGGCTTGTCCGGCCCGTTTGATATCTCTCCACTTCTCCCCCTGTGAGTCTCATTCCGCTCTTGACCACGCTACACGCCCGTAGCATTATGAGCGAGAGAGTCAGTGATGCGTCAATTTGCGCGTCCCCGTGTTGTTGTCAGCCGGTGTATCGAGTTCGACCACTGTCGCTGGAACGGAGACCTCATCTCCAGCGACGTTGTTCGACAACTAAAGCCGCACGTCGATTTTGTCCCTGTCTGCCCGGAGACCGATATCGGTCTCGGGATTCCGCGCAAGACTCTTCGATTGGTGAGAAGTGGCGAAACCGTCCGTCTGCTGCAGCCGGATACCGGCCGTGACGTGACCGATGAGATGCAGCAGTTCTGTGCGCAGTTCATCGGTGGGCTTGTGGCTGCTGATGGGGCTATCGTCAAGGGACGCTCCCCTACCAGTGCTCTGAAAGATGCCGTGGTCTATTCCAGCTCCGCTCGCGGCGCAGGCAAGCTGGGCACTTCGGCCGGTCTGTTCGGCGGAATGCTTCTCCAGGCGCTGCCGTATGGGGCCATGGAGGATGAAGGCAGGCTTCGTAACCCTCGCATCAAGGCCCACTTTCTCACAAAGTTGTTCCTGCTTGCCGATTTCCGGGCGGTCCGGAGCAGCAAGTCTGCGCTGTCGCTTCACGAGTTTCAGTCGAGCAACGAGCTTTTGTTCCGCACCTACGGGCGACAACAGTCGGCGCTGCTGGCGCAGATTGCGCACGAGGCTGTCCATGGTCCTCTTGGCCAGGCGCTCGATACGTATGAGCATGCTCTTCATTCACTGCTCGACCGTGCGCCCCGGTGTGGAGTCCACGCCGACACGCTGATGGAGGCCTTTGAGAGGGTGTCCGGGTGCCTCGGAGAGGATGAAGCGACGTACTTTCGTGGAATCGTGCAGCAGTACAGAGACGCGACTCTGCCGCTCAGTGTGCCCCTTGCGGTAGTGAGAACATGGATTATCCGTTTTAAAGACACATACCTGGCGAACCAGAGCTACTTCCAGCCGTATCCTGATGATCTTGTGGACCTGAGTCTGATGACCTCCCATTGCGATGGCAAAGACTATTGGAGTTGAGTGCGGAGCCGTTGCATGACGGAAAACTGACGGAGAGAGATGATGATGCGAAGACTCTCGGCGGTTGTTGTGTGCGTGGTGGGTATTGCCCTGCTGTCCACTTCCGGCTGCGCGGGAGGCGTGCCGCAGGAGGAATACGACGCGGCTGTTTCCGAACGCGACGCTGCTGATGCGCGCGCTACCGCGGCGGAGGTGGAGCTCTCCCGTCTGCAGGATAGTGTGGGGACCCTGGAAGACGACCTGGCCGAGGCTCAGGACGCTCTGTCGGACTGCCTCGCCGCCAGCTCCGACACCTCCTGTGGGGAAGCTGCTGCCGATGCGTGGGAGGCTACGTGGAAGCGCCATGAACGCATCAGGCAGGACGTTCCGGAGAGAGGCAAGCTACTCGACCTCGCGCTGTGGATGGTCTTCCCCGAAGCTCCTGGTTGGCTCGACCGGACCACGATATGTGCAGTCGAACTAGAGCCTGACAGGGATGGACTGGATTCGTACTGCCTCATTGAGGCTCCCGACGGCGACATGCTGGTCAAGGTCCGGGTGGAGGAGCACCTCGTGTCCATGCTCTGCCTTGGCGGTGAATCCGATTACGAGTTCACTGTGACGACCGGCAATGACGACCGAATCATTCAGCAGTTGTTCGTTGCCGGGGATGACTACGCGCAACTGGAGTGGGTTGGGCCGGAGAAGATGGAGCGGTTTGTCGCCCTCTACAACGGCATCGAGTACACGAACCTGTTTCCCGTGAACCAGGGAGAGCATGAAGAGATGTACGAGTCGTTCGTCGAATGGGTGGAGGAAGTGCAGAACGACGGAGGACTTATTCGTGAGGCCGACCGCTCCCTGGTTGCCATCGGTCTGGGTCAATTGAGAGGACTTCCCTATGCCGGCCTGACGCTCAGCGACTCGGAGGCGCTCAAACGCGCCTTCGCCGATCTCATGTTCGGAGTGCCGGCAGGGTCGCTTCCGTTGAGGAGCGCCTGAAGACCGTTGACGGCACACGCGGAACGCGACGTTGAGGCATGCACTATCTCTTCGAGCTGCCGTAGGGGAAGTCAGGGCACGATGTACAGAAGAGTCAACAGCACCGTGATGCTAATGGTCATTGTGGCCCAGACCTTGAAGTCCGCCTTGCTCACGGCGTAGCCTGCGAACAGGAAAGCTGGCACAAGAAACAGAGGGACCACGCTCTGGGACTTGTTCAGCACCGCGCTGAAGAGTACGGCAACCGCCATAATGAGGATGGCGGTCAGGATGCCGGCTTTGAATTCGTTCTTCATGGCCATATTGTATCCCGCCGGCTGCCTTGCTTCACGCACATAGAGCTTCTTCCATCTCTGCCCGGGCCGAGTCGTCCGTTTCGCACTCAAGCGCCTTCCTGATGGCGGCGCGCGCCTCTTCGCCGCCAAGCCTGCCAAGCGCCCACGCCGAGTAGCCGCGTACCAGCGGCTCGGGGTCTTCAAGCGCCTGTGCCAGGTACGGTACGTGCGAGCGGTCCCCGCTGTTGCCCAGAGCAATCGCTGCGTTTCTCTGGAGGTACTTCTTCTGGCGGATGTAGTTGTACATGACCGGCCGCAGGACTGCCTCGTAATACTCATCAGTGAGCAATAGCATCTTGCGCAGGTCGAACTCCTCAGCGAGCCTTGCGAGGAACTCGTTCACCGGAGGGTTTGTCTTCAGCTTTCGCTGGTTGCGTGGGCATACCTCCTGGCAGATGTCGCACCCGTGGACCCACGAGCCCATCTTCTCCCGTATCTCTGGTGGTATGTGGCTGGACGTAGTGGGTGCATAGTCGTCCTGCGACATGAAGCAGTTGTACGCGATGCACTTGCGCGGGTTGAGCTTGAACAGTTCGAGCGCTCCCGTAGGACACGCGTCGATGCAGAGGCGGCAGTTGGGTGGGCAGGGGGCCTCGATGGTCGGCTCGTCGTACTCCAGCTCCGCGTCGACGGCGAAGGTGGTTATCACTATGAACGACCCCGCACTCTTCGTGTAGGCGAAGTTGTTGCGTCCAAACGTGGCGATGCCGGCACGCGCGGCCGCCATGCGCTCGGGAACGTTCAGGTTGGGCGCGAGCATGACTTCCATTCCCTTTGATTCGAGGAAGTCCTTCAAGAGGTGTTTCCGCGCGCCGTGGATGCGGTGCCTCGGTGCCACATAGCTGCGCGATTGGTACAGACGGCCAATCTTGCCGACGAGTTCAGGCGGGAATCCCTCCCTGGCGTAGTCATAGGCGACAACCACTATCGATTTGGCTGAGGGCATCACCGCTGTGGGAGTTGCACACTCCTGCATCTTCAGACGACCGTCGACCACCCACCGGTACTCCTCGCATCGATTTCCCAACTCCTCCGCGAACCACTCGAACGGCTCGGCCGTCGTGATCCCAACCGCGTGGTAGCCCAGGTCAAGCGCGAAGTCCTTGATTTCTCGTGTAAGGGACATCAGTCGTCCTCCTTCGGCATATCGCCCATGACGTCTGTGAGTGAGTCCAGGACGCGTTCGAATACCGCCACGTCATCGACGGGGAACGGTGTGCGCAGGGATGTGTCCAGTTCATCGGCGATTGGGAGCACCTCATGCTCGAGCGCCCGCGCGCGGTCAGTCAGCCGTATCAGTAGAGAGCGGCGGTCGGATGGATTGGTCTGGCGTTCGACAAGGCTCCCTCTCTCCATACGGTCCAGGATGCCGGTGAGGGTGGAGGCGTCCAGGGCGACACGCTCGCCCAGTTCCGTCACCGTGAGGCCATCGCCCGTCCACAGCACATCCAGCACAAAGAACTGTGAGGGAGTCAGTCCGTACGGCGCCAGGCGCCTGTCATAGTACTGCTGCACCCGTCGCACCAGCTTTCCCAGCTTGAAACACAGTTGCGTGCTGGGGTCGGTCTTTGCTCTCTCGCTCACGGCGCCTCCCATTAGTTTGCAGGCAAACTATCCGCCCGCAATGTAGTGATTCTTGTCTGCAGTGTCAAGCTGGAGGGGGATTGTTGGCCGGATTCACCGGTGACATAATCAGGCTGTGGGTGAAACGTGACAACCTGGCAGATTCTGGACATGTGGTCGGAGGACACGGTCCTGGAGGCGCTGGACAGCAACGCCACTGAAAGCGTCGTTTCGTGGGGCGCATGGAAGAGGATGGATGTGTTCAGGGAGGCTGCCTGTACCTACACGATGACCCGAATACCGTTTCCCATCTTCAACTCGTTCATGAAGCCTCGCCTGCCGGCAGGCTCGGCTTCCAACTACGTGGACATGTCCGTCACTCTTGCACAGCAGAATAACGTTCCCGTCATGTGGTGGCCGGGCGCTAGGCCGTCTCCGGATGACCTGGGAAAGACCCTGGTCTCACGCGGTTTTCACAAGATGGAAGGCTTGACCGGTATGGCGGGCTGGCTGGACAGGACAAACGTATCGCGGGAAACGCATCTGGACATCAGAGAGGTGAAGGACGAGCATGACATGGCGGACTGGTGCCATGTCGTTTGTCCTGCGCACGAGGTGCCGGAACAGCACAGGGCCGAGTGGGCCGAGATGTTTCTTGCCACGGGGTTTGGCAATGGCTCACCGTGGAGACACTTCGTTGGTCATGTGGGCGGCGCACCGGTCGCGGCGTCCTCCTCTTTCGTAGGCGCGGGAGTGGCCACGGTTGCGAACGTGGCTGTGGCGCAGGACTACCGTGGGTGGGGCTTCGGCCACGACATCAGCTCTGTGCCGCTGAAGCTCGCGCGCGATGCGGGGTTCAAGATAGCCACGCTGTGGTCAAGCGATCAGGGCCGCCCGATGTACGAGAAGATGGGCTTTACGCCTGTCTGCAAGGGGGCGATGTACCTGTGGACGCCGGAGTAGGAGGAGTCCTACTCCTTGTCTAGAAGCACCTCGAGCCGCTCGGCGAGGTCGGTTCTGCCCGGGGCGCAAATCTCGATGGCCGTGCACCCGGTGCTGTATGTGATCGAGCCGTGTTCGGCCCCCTCCGGTATGTAGAGAGAATCGCCTTCCTCGAGCCGATAGAGCTTGCCGTCCAGCGCGTCATCGCGCGACCCCTTGAGTATTACCACCAGCTCGTCACGTTCCTGGCTGTGTCTGGGCATCTCGCTGTAGGGCACGAGTCTCACAAAGCTGACGGTGGCGCCCGGCATAATGACGGGGCGCACTTGGGTTCCCGGGTGCATCTGCAGTGCAGGGATGTCTGACTGCTGTATCACCTGCTCCCGGTGTTCCTGCTTGCTTGCTCTTGTCAGTGTCGACTCGACCATATGGTTCTCTCCCCTCTTCGACGCACAAAAACCTAGATTAGGCAGCGTTTGTATGGGCGTCAACCTCTTGCTACGAACAAAGACCCGTCTGGTACGAACGAGGCAGTACTACCTTCTTAGTGGGTCCTGTGAGGTTGTACGAGCGTCGGAGTCTTGCACAGTCGCAAAGAAACGAGCCCCCTACGTTCGTAGGGGGCTCGGTGTAGGATAAGTGATGTTATGTGCTACTCAAGCGAGACGAACTTCGCCTTGTACATGTCGGGAATGGCGAGGATCTGCTTGAACACGTCGTCGGGCAGCTCTGTGCCAAGGCACAGCGCCATCATGGCCGTGCCCTTCGTCTGTGAGCTGAGGCTTACCTGCATCTGGGAGATGTTGATACTGTTGCTGCCCATGACGGTGCCCACGGCGCCGATCATGCCGGGACGGTCCTTGTGCTCGGTGAACACCATCGCCTTGTCCTGCGGCTCTATTTGCAGCGTGAAGCCGTTAACCTGTGTCAGGTACGGCCTACCGTGTAGCGCCGTGCCGGCGACCATGGTTGTGCCTTTCGTTGTCACGACTTCCAGCGACAGGAGATTGGCGTAGGTGTCGCCACCCGGGTCTTTCTCCTCGCGCATCCGCAGTCCGCGGTCCTTCGCGACAGCCTCAGCATTGGTGATGGTGATCCGCTCCTCACTCGTGGGGCCGAGCATCGCGTCGAGTATCTCCACCTTCAGCGGCTCGATGCTCACACTGGCGATTTCGCCGTAGGCCTTGATGACCAGTTCCTTGACCTGTCCCTCCATCATGCCGCCGGCGATCTTGCCGAGCTTGGAGGCAACAGTCATGAACGGGCTGAGCAGCGCCATGTGCTCGGGCGGGATAATCGGCGCGTTGACCGGCGTAGCGGCAGGAAGTCCGCGGAGGACGTCCGCAACCTGCTTGGCGACATCCGTGCCGGCGCCTCGCTCGGCCTCGATGGTGGAGGCTGCAAGGTGAGGAGTCGTGACGGTCTTCGCGTTCTTGACCAGTACGTTGTCCGTGGCCGGCTCCGCGCTGTAGACATCGATTGCCGCACCTGCGATGGTTCCGGCGTCGAGTGCGTCGGACAGTGCCTGCTCGTCGATGAGCTTGCCGCGCGCGCAGTTGATGAGCATCGCGGTCGGCTTCATCATGGCCAGCTTGGACGCATCGATGAGCTTCTCGGTGTTGGGTGTAAGGGGCATGTGCAGTGTGACGAAGTCAGACTGCTTCAGCAGGTCGTCGATTTCGACCATCGTCACGCCTATCCTGTCGGCCCATTCCTGGGCGACGAAGGGGTCGTAGGCAATGACGTTCATCTTCAGACCACGGGCCATGTCCGCGACCTGCGTGCCAATCTTGCCGAGGCCGACCACGCCAAGAGTCTTGTTGCGCAGTTCGATTCCCTTGCGGGAGCGGTTCCACGTACCACCCTTGAGTTCGCCGTGCGCAACCGGAATGTGGCGCACCATGGACATAAGCAGGGCAATGCTGTGCTCCGCTGTGGAAACGGTGTTGCCGAGAGGCGAGTTCACGACGACGATACCGCGCTTGGAGGCTGCTGCAACATCGATGTTGTCCACTCCAACGCCGGGACGACCGATGATGCGCAGCTTCGTACCGCCTTCGAGAAGGTCGGCAGTAACCTTTGTCTGACTGCGTACGACAAGGGCGTCGTACTCAGGCAGGATGGATTTGAGTTCTTCGGGCGGCAGGCCTTTCTTGATGTCGACCTGGCCGGCGGTCTTGAGAATCTCAATCGCGTCTTCCGCGACGGATTCTGCTACGAGGATCTTGGGAACGTTCTCTTCCATTTCGCGGCACTCCTTATGAGGGCGTGAGACACCCGATACTTGCG
>Ga0272441_10013338_pt1 | contig 11833 bp, 9 predicted proteins | sample SSMProp6N_FD_193582 | JGI IMG/M metagenome (GOLD analysis project Ga0272441, IMG submission 193582) | Marine sediment archaeal communities from Little Sippewissett salt marsh, Falmouth, MA, United States - SSM-Prop-6N | ecosystem: Environmental > Aquatic > Marine > Wetlands > Sediment ...
CCTGAGTGATCTGGTAGCCCAGCAGCAGTATCACTTCCATGGAAGACGCTGTAAATCCTGTGGTGAACAAAGTCCGAGCGGCGATTTCCGATCGGACGAAATAGCCGAGAAAAAAAAGCAGTGCCAATATCAGCGGAACAGTATAGCGCTCCTGAAACATAGAGAGCCATACGCGTATGGTGTAATAAAACGCAGTGGGTGTGAAATCGGAATTGACGGGTATTGTTGGTTGCAGGCTTTTGTGTATGAACGCCATCCTTTCGGGAGTTACCCTGCCCATGAGAAACGTTTCATTCACAAAGACGGTGCGGATATTGTGGCGGGCAAGGAGCGGCCCGACCTCAGGGGTCAGAGAGGCGTCGGAGGCCATGACAATCGTGCGTTCTCCCGGTATGAGTATGACATGTGCGAAGACACGTGCCAGTGAATTCCTGATCGTCGACAGAAAACGGGCAAGATCATCGCTGATATAATTTTCGGCTCCCTGAACGGCGAACGACAGAATGCCTTCGGGTTGTAAAATCCTTTTGACATCCCGGAAAAATTGCACCGAATAAAAGCGATTCAATTGCAGCGATGAGGGATCGGGCAGATCGAGAATGACCGCACTGTACGTGCAATCGGCCGACATGACAAATGCGCGTCCGTCTTCGAGGTGTATTGCCACCGGCGGCGGAAACCGAAGATCCAGATGCATCGTTCCCATTTCGATAATGGAAGGATCCAGTTCAACATAATCAATATGAGAGACATCGTACTTCAAAATTTCGGTGACGGTGCCGGCAATGCCTCCCGATATCAGCAACACGGAGTCGGCTGTTTCGCGCTGTGGCAGGGCGAAATGAACGAGTTCTTCGCTGGCGTAGATGTTGGGTGTCGAAAATACATGCCCGCCATTTTCGAAAAAGGACAACTGGTCGCGGTTTTTTGTCACGACAACCCGACCGTAAGGAGATTCGCGATGATCGATTATCGTCTGTCCCGGGTACAGGTAGTTGAGTGTGGTTTTATCGACAGGATACATAACGAGAAGTATCAAGACCATGATGCCTGTCGCACCTGCCCCGACCCTGACCAGTATGGCGGAGGATTTTTCTCCCCTGACAAGCATAAAGCCCACCAGGCACAGAAAGGCGGGAACATACAATAGTGAAATATTGTTCAGAAAATGGACCAGTATGAACGTGAAGAGAAGGCCACCCAGTATGTCGCCGATATTATCGAAGAAATAGACGCGGCCGATACTTTTTCCCCCTGATCCGGGTGATGCCATGATACTGCAGGCCATCGTCAAAAGGGCACCGGTAATAATGCAGTATGGTCCGATCAGCACGAAGGCCCAGATGACAAGGGCGCCGATGCCGGGCAATTCTCCTCGTATAAAAAGGGTGTATCTCAGGATGCGGATCAGGACGATGTGTCCAATAGGAAGAAATGCAGCCAGAAGAAGACACACGCGAAAAGACATTAGCAGGACCGACGATGACGTGAAAAAGCGACCCAGCCAGGCCCCGATTCCCGAAATCAAAAGCCAGAGAGCAAAAAGCACCCCGACCACGACTTCATTGCCCGCAAATACATTGATAAATTCACGGATTACGGAAATCTGCGTGATAATATGTGAAATACCCAATACGGTAACGACGAATGCGATTGCATGTCGCGATAGTGCGTTTTTCATAAATGTTTCTCCACCAGGGGCGGATTTTTCTGGTATGCAGGCATTTCACGATGCTCCGCCCGAAGGCAGCATAACACATTCACCATATCATTAAATGAAGCAGGGAAGAAAGTGGTAATATAGACTGTCTTGTTTTATCTTGACTGATAGGAATCTCTTTCTTATACTCCTCACGAACCAGGGGGCATAAAGGATGTCCAGGTGCAGGCAAAGGGCAATGTCACAAACCTGCGGGCCCATCTTGAATGAATAACTTTCCTAAAATATCACGTCGTGCGCGTATATGGTAAATCAAGCAATAACTTGAGGAGGATGTCTCATGAAAAAAAAGGGAATCTTGTTGGTGGTAATCCTGCTTTCATTATTTCTGGTGGCGGTAGTGAGCATGCCGTCGCTTGCAGCGAAGAAAATCATATGGCGGGGGCAATCGAGCTACTCGGCGGGACTGCCACAGCTCTTTTCGCCTGCGGCTCACTTTGCTGAAGTGGTGGAGAAGCTGACCGATGGGCAACTCGTTGTAAAGATGGCCCCCGGTGGTGCCATTGTGCCGGCCCTGAAGGTTTTCGATGCGGTCAGTGCAGGCACGCTCGACATCGGCTGTACCTGGGCGGGATGGTGGATCGGTAAATTTCCGGCTGCCGTGCTGTTTGCGAATTCCTATCCAAACGGTCTCCAGACACAGGAAATGCTGGGATGGCTGTACGCCGGTGGTGGCCTGGAACTCTGGAATGAACTGTATAAGGACCATAACATTGTCGTGTTGCCACCCTACGGTATGCTCGGTTCGGAGAATTTCTGCTGGTCAAATAAACCGATCAACTCGCTTGAAGATTTCAAGGGACTGAAATTTAGAACAGTGGGCATTTGGGGGAAGTGTCTGGAAAAACTGGGTGCTCGTGTCGTGACCCTCCCCGGAGCCGAGGTATATCCATCGCTTGAGCGTGGTGTTATCGATGCCTGCGAATTCGGCACCCCCGCGATTGATATAAAGTTCGGGTTCCAGGAAATCTGTAATTATCTGAAGCTTCCCGGTATTCATGAACCGTGCGCGCCGCTCGAGACGCTTGTGAACAAAAAATCATGGGACAAGTTACCGGATGATCTGAAATACAAGGTCAAGGTGGCCCTCAGGGATACGTGCTTTTGGGCTATGAACCAGGCCCTCAAAGAAGATGCCGAAGCCATGGAATTTTTCCTGAATTACAAAGGGCTCAATGTATCGAAGCTGACGCCTGAAATGATCGACGAGATTGTCAAGGTCGGCAACTCGGTCCTTGCAGAAGAGGCCGCAAAGAATCCCATGTTCGACAAGATACTGAAATCCCAGATCGCGTTCAGGAAAAAAGTGGAGCCGTATGCCGATCTGGTCAGGCTACCCTATCCCTACGCGGGAAAATAAAAATTAAAGTCTGATGACGTCGTAAAGTCCAACGTCTGCATGTACCGACGGGTGATTCGGGAGACCGACTCACCCGTCATTTATATCCAGGTTTTTTATGGGACACAGATACACGCAGATGAACACAGATTATCATGATTGACTTTGTCCTGGGAATAAAATGAGTATGTTGAAATCTATTGCAAAATTCATAGACGCGATGAGCATCTGGTCGGGGAAGGCTGTGGCGTGGCTGGGGGTTGTTCTCATACTTGAACTCGTCTACGATACGGTTGCCCGCTATGGCTTCAATGCCCCCACATCGTGGTCGTACGACATTTCATACATGCTCTACGGTGTCATGTTTATGGTCGGGTCGGCATATACCCTTCTTTTGGATGAACACGTGCGAATCGGTGTTATTTACGACAGAGTGACAAAGAGGACGCAGGCAATTATCAATATTATCGGGTATACGATCTTTTTTTTCCCGGTAATGCTGGCCATTTTCTGGTACGGAATGGAATATGCCGTCACATCATGGAAGATGATGGAGCATGCCGGTGTCAGCATGTGGTCGCCCCCCATATATCCGTTTAAAACAATCATCCCGCTCAGTGCGCTTTTACTGCTACTCCAGGGCAGTGTCGATTTCGGCCGCAACCTCATGGCGGCTGTGGGGAGGGGTGTGTCTTGATTTCGAGTCCTGAAATTCTGATAATTATCCTTTTTACCGGCCTTATCGGCGGGTTGCTGCTCGGATTTCCCGTTCCGTTTGTCATGCTGGGTATTTCCATGATCGTCGGTTTTCTCGGTGTGGGCGCCGGCTTTTTCCCCATGATGATCCTCAGGGTATTCGAGACAATGCAGAATTATATCCTGATTGCAATTGTTCTTTTTGTATTCATGGGAATCATGCTGGAGCATTCCGGCGCGGCAGAGCGGCTCTTCAATGCTATTCACATACTGCTCGGCAGTTTGAAGGGCGGACTGGCCCTAGCCGTTGTCGCTGTGTGCACTATCATGGCGGCTGCGACGGGCATTATGGGAGCACCGGTGATTATTATGGGATTGTTTGCGCTTCCGGAAATGCTGAAGAGGGGGTATGACCGGGCTCTCAGTTCCGGGACGATCTGTGCCGGCGGAACCCTGGGAATCCTGATACCGCCGAGTATCATGCTGGTCGTGTACGGGCCGATGGCGGGCATTTCCGTCGGGAAGCTCTTCATGGGCGCCATTATACCGGGGTTGATTCTTTCATTTCTATATGCCGGCTATATCATTGTCACATGTCACCTGAACCCCGAGCTTGGGCCGCCACTACCGCCGGATCAGCGGAAAATGTCGGTAAAGAAGAAGATAACAATGATCCTGACATCGCTCCTGCCGACACTGTTCCTGGTGCTGGCGGTTCTGGGTACGATTTTTTTCGGTATTGCCGCACCGACCGAGGCTGCTGCCGTGGGGGCCTTTGCCAGCATTCTGCTTGCCCTGGCCTATCGGCGTCTGAACTGGCAGACATTGAAGACCGCCGTACACAGAACACTCGTCGTCTCAAGCATGATTCTTCTCATCGTTGCAGCGGCATTTGTGTTTACCGGCACGTTTATGCTCATTGGTGGTGGTGACCTTGTCAAAGAGTGGCTTCTCGGTTTGCCGCTCGGACGTTGGGGAATCCTATCGATCATGGCGCTTTCTTTTTTTATATTCGGACTTTTCATGGAGTGGGTCGGAATTGTTCCCATTCTTGTTCCCATTTTTACCCCCGTAATCGCGGCCCTGGATTTCAATCCGTTGTGGGTGGCGATCCTCTTCTGCGTGGCCATGCAGACATCGTTCCTCACCCCGCCCATGGCGCCGGCGTTGTTTTATATCAAGGGAGTTGCCGCAGATGAACTCGATTTCGGCCGGCATATCGTAAAGGGTGCTGTTCCCTTCATTATTCTTCAACTGATAGGCGTTGCCCTGATTGCCTTGTTCCCGGGCCTCGCATTATGGTTGCCCGGCATTATGATACGCTAACGTTTCATTCTTGACTCTGCCGTGCCTCTTCGCTAAAGTAAAGACAATGCACCGTTTGCTTATGCGTAGTGTTTCTCAACTCTTACCTATCGGTATCATGCCTGCCATCTCCAGTGTAGCAGTGTTCATGCCCTCAACTCGATGGTGTTCAGGATATTCCGGATCGTGCGCTTAGTTTTTGCGCTTCAGGGGTCGAAACCAGAAGGACAGTATCACGATGATAAAAAATAACATCGTGATAAACATGATTTTCGGTAATGTGGTGGCATCGACATAGATGACATCTTCGATTGTTCTGACAATAAATGATCCGGGATAGACTTCATGCGGTGCACTTCTGAATTTCAGATATGCTTCCAGGTAGGTGAGGGGGCAGATGGACCGGGTGATCTGCATGACAACAGTGATCAGACATGCTGCCAAGTGGATCAGCCTGCCGGGGGCGGAGTTGAAATAGAGCAGAATGGGGAAACCCGCGATGATGAATACAATCCACAAAAGGTGTATGACGATTATGATATCGGCAGCGATCGAGTATACCATATAGACCTCTCAAACCAAGGACTTAAAATATAGTACCACATGCGAAATTCGTTATGAAAGCAATTTGGCGATGTATCTGGTTTCTAGCCATCGGGGGGGTCGCCGTTTCGGCTGCGACGGGGGTGACGAAAGTATCCGCGACTTCCGGGCATGACACGAGGTTTGCCATGATGAGAAAATCAATGGTCGAACAGCAGATAAAGCGACGAGGAATCAGGGACGAAGAGGTTCTGAATGCAATGCTGTCTGTTCCCCGCCATCTTTTCGTGCCGGAGCCACTTGCCGATAGGGCCTATGATGATTCTCCCTTGCCGATCGGTTATGGACAGACAATATCGCAACCGTATATCGTGGCCTATATGACAGAGGTGTTGGCACTTGATGATGAGAGTGTCGTACTCGAGATCGGGACGGGATCGGGGTATCAGGCTGCCATCCTGTCGGAGCTCGTCAAAAAGGTACACACGATCGAGATCATTTCGGAACTGGCAGAATCGGCGGCACGCCGGCTCTTGGAGTTGGGGTTTACCAACGTGGAAGTGAAAGAGGGCGACGGTTATTACGGCTGGCCGGAGCATGCACCCTACGATGCAATCATTGTGACTGCTGCTGCAGGGCATATACCGCCGCCGCTAATCGCGCAACTCAAAAAAAATGGCAGAATGATCATTCCCGTTGGTGGTGTCTTCATGACACAGAATCTCGTACTTGTCACAAAGGACTATAACGGAAGGGCGATCAGTCGTAACATGATGCCCGTTCTTTTTGTCCCCCTCACAGGAGAACATTGATGTATGGGTGCTGCTCGTCCGGCATTTACGGCATTGCAGGTTACCATCTTCCTTATCTCTGCCGCATTACTGGCATATGAAATTCTTCTCGTCAAATTGTTCACTCTGCAATACTGGTATCATTGCGCATACCTGATTATCAGTATCGCTCTTCTGGGATTCGGCACAAGCGGCACCTGCCTGTTTTTCTTTAAAGAAAAACTGACCCCAAATGCCACATCATTTCTTTACATAATGCCGATTGTCTTTGCCGTATCCGTCTGGATCGATTTTTATGTCATCTGCGTCCTGGAGTTCAATCCGTTTTTGATATTGTGGCAGATGCGGGAAATGATCACGATAATTTTTATTGCTGCCTTTCTATTTGTTCCATTCCTTGTCGGTGCCATGGTGGTCGGGTTGGGATTTCTGGTTTTCCCGGACCATGTTCACTGGGTGTATAGCGCAAATCTGATGGGGTCAGGATTCGGGACAGTGCTGACACTCCTTATCGTCTATCATTTTTCTCCCTACGAGCTTGTGCTGATCATCACCCTGTTGGCAGCTACGGCGGCACTGCCCGTTGCCAAAGACAGATTGTGTGCACTGCTGGTGTATGTGGCTCTTGCGGGATTGAGCGTCATATATGTGCTCCTGTCGTATAATGTTTCGCTCGACGGGAGTGCCTACAAGGAGCTTCGGCAAGTGCTGAACAGTCATAACGCAACAAAAGAATATGAACGGTTCGGGCCTTACGGCCTGGTGACGGTCGTTGACTGTCCTGCTTATCACTTTATGCCGGATATGAGCCTGAATTGTATGTTTTCCCTGCCGGACCAGAAAGGATTATTCCTGAATGGGAATATGGTGGGTGCCATTACCCGCTATCCGGACAGTCTGAATGACCTCGCATTGTTTGAATGTCGAACCGCGTCGGTGGCGTATCGCCTTCTGTCTGCCCCGTCGGTGCTGATAATCGGCAGCGGTGGCGGAACGGAAGTTCTCAATGCCCTATACCATGGCGCAGGCCACATTACTGCCGTTGAAATAAACCGTGATATTATCGGGGTGATGCAGCGGCAGTATCGTGAGTACAGTGGTGACATCTACCATGACGACATGTGTCGCCTCCATGTAGAGGATGGACGGTGGTTTCTCGCATACACCAGGGACGCATTCGACCTGATTCGAATCGCGGCGGCCGGGTCGATGAACATGTCTGCCGGGATCCAGTCCCTCAGTGAAAGTTATCTTCTGACGACGGAGACACTGTCCCTTGCCCTGAAACGGTTGCGCGAGAATGGTCTGCTTTCCATATCCCAGTGGATCGAAAATCCGCCCCGCGGCGGGTTGAAGCTTATGGCTATGGCAATCGATGCGCTCCGAATGGGGGGCAAAGAGGCCGAGAATTCCATAATGGTGATAAAAAGCTGGCAGACCGTAACGATCCTGGTTAAAAACGGTGTCTTCACTGATCGTGACATCACTGCGGCAAAGGCTTTCTGTCGCGAGAACCTTTTTGATATGGGCTACTATCCGGGGATCACGGAGACGGAAACCAATGTATACAATCAATTGGACAAAAGTTATTTCTTTCAGGCTGCCCAAAATCTGCTGCGAGGGGATGTGGAACAGTTTTATGATAGATACCCCTTTGATATACACCCTGCCACCGATGACAAACCTTTCTTTTTTCATTTCTTTAAGTTTGCCGTATTGAAGAATTATTTTAAAACAGGGGACCGCAATTATATCCCGTTTCTGGATTGGGGGTATATCCTGGTGTGGATATCGCTGCTCGTGCTTATGAGTGTCAGCTTTATCCTTATCATTGTTCCCTTGACACACGGTGCCGCTGCGGGGAACGGGGCGGCATTCACCCTTGTCTTTTTTGGAACCATCGGCGTTGCCTACATGTTTCTGGAGATGTCGTTTCTGCAGCAGTTTATCAGGTATCTGCACGATCCCGTGTTTGCCGCCTCGGTGGTTGTCAGTTCCTTTCTGATCTATTCCGGTGTCGGAAGTTTTATCGGGGCAAAACTGGGACGGGGGCGGCCCCTGCCGGTGATTATCTGTTTTGCAATCATAGTAGTGACCGGCGTTGTCTACATGCGGGTCGATACGGTGTTTGCCCGTATCCTGTCGGAATTTTCCTTATGGAAAAGGATGCTTGTTGCCAGTGCGCTTATTGCGCCCCTTGCGGTACCAATGGGCGTGCCGTTTCCATCCGGGCTTAGCGTGCTCCACTCGAATCGGACCGAGCTCATTCCGTGGGCCTGGGGTATCAACGGGTTTTTTTCAGTCGTCGGAACAACTGCCGCCATTCTGGTGGCCGTCGAATACGGTTTTCGGTTCGTGACACTCGCCGCCGTGATATTGTACTGTGGGGCATGTATCGCTTACGGGCTGTTTTCGTTGCAGAGGAAAGGGGCGCAGCGTTAAATTTGTGTATTAAAGACAAAATGTGTTATAAAAATATAAGTGGATGCTTCCCTCAAGGATGATGCAAGGCATGTATGACGAGAGTTTAGGGCTTCAAATTGGCAAAGTGGCGGATCTGATACTTGAATCTTCTAAAATTGTCGTATTTACCGGTGCTGGTGTCAGTACCGAATCAGGCATACCCGATTTCCGAAGTCCCGGCGGTGTGTGGTCAAAATTCGATCCTGAAGAATTTACCATACAGAAGTTCATCGCGGACCCTGAGGCAAGAAAGAAACAATGGCAGTTTCTTGTGAAAAGCGGATTTTTGACGGATGCAGAACCGAATCATGCACACCGCGTCATTGCAGAGTTGGAAAAAATGGATAAGCTCGATGCGGTCATTACCCAGAATATAGACAACCTGCATCAGAAGGCCGGCAATTCTCCAGAGAAGGTGTTTGAGTTGCACGGGAACATGAGCTGGGCCCGATGTCTGAATTGCGCCACCCGGTATTCGATGGATCATATAAGGCATCGCCTTGATGAAGGTGAAGATATCCCGGTATGTGAAAATTGCCGCGGTATGCTGAAACCGGATGTCATATTGTTCGGAGAGGCCCTTCCCGAAGATGTAATGGCGGCAGCTGTTTCCCATGCCCGCAGTTGTGATCTGCTCATTGTTGTTGGATCATCCCTTGTCGTATATCCGGCCGCATATATCCCGGTGTATGCCATGGAAGCAGGGGCTAAGCTTGTAATCATAAACATGACAGCCACGTCCCATGACTACCTGTCCCATGTGGTGATTAACAAAAAGGCCGGCGATGTCATGCAGGGTGTGCTGGAACACGTGAAGAAAAAACTTCAATAACCGAGTGGCGGACGCAATGTGTATCATACTGTTTTCATACAAATCAAATCCGGAGTATCCCCTGATCCTTGCATCGAATCGGGATGAATTCTATGACAGACCGGCCGCACCGGCGACTTTCTGGGATGACGAGCCCGAACTGCTTGCCGGGCGTGACCTGAAAGAGTGCGGCACGTGGCTCGGGATTACGAAATCGGGCAGAGTGGCCTCTTTGACTAATTTTCGGGCTCCCCATTCGGTGATGGAAAATGCGCCGACACGAGGCGCACTTGTGACCGGTTTTCTCAAGGGCCGGGACGCGCCGACTGCATACATAGAAAAGATATGCCGGAATGCAACTCAATACAATGGATTCAATCTTCTCTTCGGCTACTTCGATGATCTGTATTATTTTTCCAACAAGGGAAATATTTTTGAGCAGGTAGCACCGGGACTGCATGGTCTCAGCAACCACCATCTCAATACTCCCTGGCCGAAAGTTGCAGAGGGCAAGCGCAAGCTGGGCGGTCTTCTCTCCGGCGGCAATTCATTCTCGCCCGAGGCGATTTTCGAGGTTCTTGCATCGACGACACGTCCGGCCGATGACGTGCTTCCTGATACCGGGGTCGGCATCGAGTGGGAACGGATTCTGTCACCCATCTTCGTCGAAAGTCCTGTGTATGGGACGCGATTTTCCACGGTTCTCCTGGTCGATAAGGATGGCAATGTGACATTTATCGAACGAGTGCTCAATCATGGTCCGGAGCATTTCGAAACGAGAAAGTTTGAATTCGCGATTCATTCATAATACATGTTGTGATCGGAGGGGGCCATGTGTTCCGCGAAACGGAATGATGCGAGACTTGTGCACACCGGGATTAAGGGGCAGGTGGCATAGCCCACCTGCATTCGAGTGTTGTATGCAGCGGATCCGCGAGAGGGTGTGCCGGTAACGTCTGATGATAAAGGATTGAAAATGTCGAAACGTGTCTATCCCAATGTGCCCCGTGTCGGCGTGGGAGCGATTGTGATTCATGACGAAAGAGTTTTGCTTGTCAGACGCGGAATTCCTCCAAGCAAGGGGCTGTGGGCTATCCCCGGCGGCCATGTCGAGTTGGGTGAAACCATGCAGGAGACGGCCGAGCGGGAGATCTTCGAGGAAACGGGGTTGGTTGTGAAGGCCGGAGAGCCGGTGTATGCATTTGATTTTATAGAGCACGATGACGACGGACGTATTCGTTTTCACTATATTGTCGTCGATCTTATGGCTGACTACATCAGTGGTGAGCCGCAAGGGGCCGATGATGCCCTTGAAGCCCGTTGGCTCTCATGGGAAGAGATCACGACCTTGCCCGTATCGGACAACACGCGAAATCTTCTTATCGCACTCAAGTTTGGGGGGTCAGAGGGCCGGTAGCACAAAAACTATTACCCGGGAAAAATTTTCATGTCCTGGCGGCCACCTGTTACCCATGTATCTGCATTTCGGCCTGCCGTTATATGGTGGCACGACCAATTCCATAACTACTCCCATCTCGAGTCGCAGGCAGAGCCCCCATCGATCATCGATATTATGCATGATACGTAATGCATCGATGTGAAATACCTCCAAGTCCCCGATCTATAAATGAAATAGCAGTACAGTGTGGTCATTGACAGTTTATGCGGGGCTTGACAATTGTCAGAACTTATGATTAGAACTAAAATCATTGTTACTGAAACAGTGAACGCGGGGCGCAGGGAAGGGGGCTTCAGATTATCTGCCGAAGGGACTTTTTGATGTTGTAATAACCATTTTCCGCGACCTTCCACTCAACTTCCTCTTTGTCCAAAAGTACGATATCTTTACTTATAAAAAAGGAGAAAGCGTATGCAAAAGAAAGGAATCTTGAAAGGGGTGGGGTTGTGTTTTTTTGTCGTTATCATCGTTGCACTGCTTTTACCCGCAGGTAGCTTGGCGGCCAATAAGACAATACGGTTTGCCGATCTCAGTTGGGACAGCATCCAGGTCCACAACCGAATTGTCGGATTTATTATTCGCCATGGGTACGGCTATGATGTGGAATATCTTCCCGGAGAAACCATACCCTTGGTAACTGGCATACAGCGAGGTGATGTGGATGTAAATATGGAGTCATGGACGGAAAATATCCAGCAAGTATATG
>Ga0272441_10013340_pt1 | contig 11833 bp, 7 predicted proteins | sample SSMProp6N_FD_193582 | JGI IMG/M metagenome (GOLD analysis project Ga0272441, IMG submission 193582) | Marine sediment archaeal communities from Little Sippewissett salt marsh, Falmouth, MA, United States - SSM-Prop-6N | ecosystem: Environmental > Aquatic > Marine > Wetlands > Sediment ...
GAGGGCTGTCACACAAGCTGGAACGGTGACTGGCGGATCATCGGGCAGCACGGCACCCTGGTGTACGACCACGACCAGGAGCCCCATGGTCAAGTGGTTGCCGGAGACGAGGGCTTCCACCGCCCGCTGGCCGACCTGAGCATCTCGCGCTCACCCCTGCGGCATACGGGGATGCATGGCGCGCTCCGGGAGATGCTCGAGTTCCTGCGCACCGGCCAAAAACCTCAGACGCATTGCCACGACAACATCAAGTCCCTGGGGATGGTATTCGGGGCCATCGAGAGCTCAGTGGCCGGGCAGAGGGTCGCCGTCGCCCCATAAGACGCCGGGCACCCGTGGCCTGGCGCATCAAGGCCGGAAGAAGGTGCCCTCGATGGTGCACTCGGGACCGCCATGGTTGTGGTAGTAGACCGCCAGCACCAGCCCCGGCTCGATCTCGATCGCCACAGGGTAGCCCAGGTCCCCGTGCCCCCCGTCGTCCCGCAGGATGATCTCGCTGTCGATGTCCCAGGTAGCGCCCTGGTCTTCGCTGACGCAAGCGCGGATTCCCCATGGGTCGCGGCGGTGGCCGTACAAGGCCACCAGGCGACCGTCGGCCAGTGGTAGGACGAAGGGCGGGCAGCCCCACATGGGAGTGCGCTTCGGCGTGCCGAATGTCGTGCCGCCATCGGAGGAAGCGGTCTGGTACAGGTAGCCATCCCTGTCCACGCGCAACAGGCACAGCCAGCGGGAATTGGCGAGAGGAAGCGCCCGTGGCTCATCCCAGAACTCGCGCACCCACGGCCGGTGATAGGGCAGGGACATGGCCACGGTGGAGTGGATGTCCCATGAGCGCCCCAGATCGCCGGAGGCGGCGATCCGGACGTGGTTGATACCCATCTTCGTGGTGATGCCACACCAGTAGAGCCGTCCGTCAGGCAGCTCGGCGGTTCCGTGGGGCGAGAATACCGGGGCGGGGCTGGGTCCATCCCACGTCTGTCCCCCATCCTGAGAACGCATGGTCCTCGCACCGGCGGATGCCATCGACACCACCAGAGCGCCGTCCGAATGCTGCCAGATGCCCGGGTCGCGCTCGTCCACATCGGGATTGTCGTAGATGGTGCGCCTGGGCGCCCACGTCCGTCCGCCGTCGCGTGACACGCACATGGCAACGCTGCCGCTGGGGTCCACATGGGCCGTCCCCTCTCGGAACACCACTGCGAGGCGGCCATCAACCAGCTTGGCAAGGCCGGGGAAGGCGAAGTGCTTGCCCTCCTCGCTGGCGACCACGACGTGATCGGTGGCCACCCTGGCCGTCGTCGTGGCGCGAGTGATGGGCACAAACTTCAGGTAGTCGATGTACACGGCGGCGCCCAGGAAATGGATGATGATCTTCTCCCCGTCCATGGACACCCCGCGCCGGAAGCAAAACTCCCAGTCGTGATGAACGGTCTTGGTGCCCCGGGGGCAGGTGATGATGGTGAACTCATCCTCACTGGCAAGCTTCAGGCCCACACTGACGGGGAAGTCTGTCGCGCGGGTGCCCAGGTAGATGTCATAGTCGCCGGTGAGTTGGGGATCGTAGGTGATGTCCGGCGGCTGCCCCACTGCATTGAGCAGGGGCGATGGCCAATCCTTGGTGCGCAGGACCCACTTGCCGGGCTCTCGTTGGTCAAGCACGACGGCTCCGTCCGGCTCACACCTCTCGAAGTCCTCGCGGATGATGGGGTCCCCGTATGCGACAGGCCTTTGCACTTCCCTGGTCTCGTAGCCCCCGGGCTGTGCGAAGCCGGCCACAAGTACGCCAAGAGCCAGTAGGACAGATCCCGCAACCATGTTGCACACTCTCCTGCACCGGCCTGTAAGTACCGAGCGGCTGACGGCCTTGGGCTGCGTCCGCTGAAGGGATCACTTCGCGGCCAGAGCACAAGAGCCCTCCTGGGGCCTTCGGGCTCGGGAGGTCACGCAGCCGCCGGTTACCAATAGTCAGGTGTGTTTATCGATGGCCAGACGGCGCCGCGGGTCCCGCCCGGACGCGCCGGTACCAAGGAGCCCATCATGGCCCGTTCACACCCCCGCATCACTCACCTCGTGCGGACAGCCTTGAGCTTCGTGCTTACGCTGCTGACAGGAGGTCTGTGCATGGCCCAGACCAATGCCACACCTACATGCATCGTCCTGGCCGACGGATACGTGTCTGAGTACGCCTGGGCCAAGTACCAAGAGGCCAGCTTTCCCCTGCACCATCCGGGCCACGAGTTCTTCGTCCGCGGGCTCTTGCAGCACGCGCAGCGCTTCGACCGCTGGCTGATCGATTGGCGCGTCGTGCGCGTGGACCTGGAGCAGCACAGAGACGCGTTGGACATCACGGGCGTGGACCTGATTATCTTGGATGATGTCCGCCAGAGCGTCTGCGACCCGCACGAGCCGACACTGATCCAGTTCGTGCGAGACGGCGGCGGGCTGCTGGTCTACGCCGGGCGATGGGGTCTGGGAGGCTGCCCGAAGACTGAGTACTCGGTACCCGAGGAATTGAGCAGCTACGAGGGCTCCGCGCTGGCCTCCATCCTGCCCGTTAACATCCTCAAGACGCCTGATCTTGAGGCCCTGCCCAAGGGCGAGGAAGAGACGCGTCGGCCCCGGTTGCTGGACGAGGACCTCGCGGAGGGCATCGATACCGGCGGCTGGCAGCTCGCGGCCCTGCATGTGTGCGAGGCCCGCGAAGAGGCCCTTGCGTCTGTGGCCGGCAAGCCACTGGTCTGCGAAGGGCAGTGGGGTAGCGGCCGCGTAGTCGTGTATACGGGCGATGATCTGGCGTGGGTGCGGTCGAGCAAAAGCAGCAGCGTGAATCCCTTCGCGGGTGCCCTGTGGCGACGCCTTGCGGCCCGCGCGGGAGGGGTTCAGCCCACACGCGCGGAGGCCCTGCCCGAGCCGCCCCCGACATGGAGCAAGCCACCGGCCTTCGCGCATCCCGATCAGCCGATGAACTTCCACTGGGGGGGCTACAACTTCCAGCGGGACGATTACATGGACCTGTGCTGGGCCCGCGACCTGGTGACCCACTCATCCACCCTGTACTTCGGGGCCCCCGAGTCTCTGGGCCAGGCAGGGGTGCGGGGCTGGGAGTCCTGCGGTCCGCCACTGCGCGCCAAGGCATCCCTCGAGGACGAGGCGACCTGGATGGTGGATGCTCAAGGCAAGGCCATCAAGGGCAACCCGTGCTTCAGCAACCCGAAGGCTCTAGGCAACATGGACGAGCAGATGGCCCAGTGGGCGACGGGGATCGTGGAGAAGCCGTGGGTGGCCTACGGCCATATGGGAGATGAGACCGAGTACCCTCTGTGCTACTGCGAGCACTGCCAGGCGGCCTTCACCGGCGAGTTCGGCTACGGCCTACCGCCCCTGCGGGACGACTTCTCCCCCGCGTACCTGGATAAGTGGATCGACTACCAGATGTTCCGGAACCGCTGCGCCGGCGCGATGTATGCGCGTGCTGCAAAGGCCGCCCGAGGGGCCAACGACCGCCTGCACATGTTTGCCTCCCTGCCCATAGCCGGTGGCATGTGCCATGGCGATGACCAACTCCACACTCAGTCCGGTTTCGACTTGTTGTGGGACCACACGTACCCCGGGACGATGGTGATTCGCGTGGGGCTCAATGCGCAGCTTCTGGAGGAGACGGCTGAGCTGCAGGGGCGGCCCTACGTGCCGATCCTGGACCTGCTACAGGGATTCGACAGCTACGATCGGGTGCCCCACGTCCCCGGCCCCGAGTATATGCGCGAGATGGTATGGCAGGCCATCGCCCATGGCATCGATTCCGTGGGCTGGTTTTTGTACAACGGCTTCTTCTGGAGCCTTCCGGGCACCGAGGCATGGCAGGAGGCCGGCCGGATGGCCCATCAAACCCTCGAACCCATGACCCCCACCCTCTATCAGATGCGCAATGCCCCGCAGCCCGTGGGCCTGGTCTACAGCTACTCTCAGGAAGCCGTGGACGGGCTCAAGGAAGCCGTGTGGGAGGATGACAAGCCCTACAAGAGCGTTATCCGCTGGTGGTCGCACCATGCCACCCAGGAGGCCTATGAGACGCTCAAATACTCACACGTGCCCTTCAATGTGGTGAGCGAGTACCGTCTCATGCAGGGCCGGGAGCTCCCCTGGAAGGTCCTGATCTTCCCATACGTTGAGCATGTGCACGCAAGAACCCGCAAAGCCCTGCGGGCCTTCATGGATGCCGGGGGCAAGGTATATGTGGGCGCCAACAGCACCCTTGATCTGCCAGGCGTGACCAAGCTGCCCGTGAGCTTCGACACCAAGTTCACCACCTGGTGGCCCGAGGACCGGCAGGAGGAATGGAATCAGCGTCGGGTGCGGCAGTACCTCATCGGGGCCTTCCTGCTGAAGGCCTCGCGGCTGCGCGAGGCCTTGGCGGAGCTTTGTGAGGACGCGCTAATCAGTGTTGACGACCCTGAGGTGGTTTTCAACGTGCGTCAGGCAGGCGAGGCGACCTACGTGTTCGTAATCAACGACCACCAGGTCAACCCCACCTCACCCGAGCTAAGGAAGACCAGGCAGCGCTACAACCACTTCATGCTGATGCCCATGCGGTTCCCGCGGGCCGGCGCGGAGATGTCGATCCGGGGGCCGGGCTACCTATACCGCCTACCCTCCTCCCCCGCCGAGCCACTGGCGCTACAAGAGGGCATCAACTCCCTGCCCATCGAGCTGGAGGGTGGCGATGGAGCGGTGTTCCTGCTGCTACCCGACAAGATCACGGGCGTCGAGCTGATCGCGGCCCCCACCCGAGCTGCGGAGGGCGTGAGCCTTCAGGCGCGGGTCTTGACTGCCGAGGGCATCCTGTCGGGCTCCGTTCCCCTGCGCATCGACTTGTCCCGCGGGGGCGTGCGCCAGACCGTCTACTCAACCACCAAGGAGGGCATCCTGTCCTGGACGGCGCCCTTCCTACGCGACTTCCCGCCCGGCGCGGTTGATGTCACGGTGACGGACCTTGCCTCAGGCCTCAGGGCGGAAGACCGGACAGGATAGCGGCAGATACAGGGAGGCCGACTGGTGAAGATCAACTCCATCGAGACCTTCAGCACTCAGACGGTGAGTATCGTGCGCGTCCGCACCGATGCGGGGGATGAGGGGTATGGACAGATTGCCCCCTTCAACGCGGACCTTTCGGCTCTCGTGCTCCACCGGCAGATCGCCCCGCATGCCCTGGGCGCGGATGCTACGGACCTTGAGGGTCTGTCGATGCGCTGCATCGATGAGAACCTCAAGTTCCCCTGGTCCTACGTCTGCCGGGCTCTGGGAGGAGTGGATACGGCCCTGTGGGACCTACGGGGGAAGCTCGAGGGCAAGCCCGTGTGTGAGTTGCTGGGCGCTTCGCCCCGACCCATACCGGTGTATGGGTCCAGCATGCGCCGGGACATCACGCCCCGGGATGAGGGTCAGCGGCTGACCCGGTTGGCTCGCGAGTACGGCTACCGGGCCTTCAAGGTGCGGGTGGGCACTCCCGCAGGCCATGACCGGGACCAGTGGCCCGGACGCAGCGAGGAACTCATCGAGACCGTCCGCCAGTCAGTCGGCGATGATATCGCGCTCATGGCCGATGGCAACAGTTGCTACACGCCCGCGCGCGCCATTCAGATCGGTCAACTAATGCAGGATCATGGCTATTGCCACTTCGAGGAGCCCTGCCCGTACTGGGAGCTCGAGTGGACCTCCGAGGTGGCGCAGGCCCTGAGCGTGTCCGTGGCGGGTGGCGAGCAGGACAACGACCTGGCCCAGTGGCGACGCATGATCGCCATGGGGGCGGTTGACATTGTGCAGCCCGATGTGTGCTATGTGGGTGGGCTTACCCGGGCGCTTGAGGTGGCGCGGATGGCCGAGCAGGCCGGGCTGCCCTGCGTCCCCCACTCGGCCAATCCCAGCATGGTGACGGTGTTCACACTGCACATGCTGGCCGTAATCCCCAACGCGGGCCCGTTTATGGAGTTCTCCATCGAGCCTCGAGGCTGGACCAGTGAGCTATTCGAGCCCGTGCTTGAGGCCAATGAAGGCTACGTTCCCGTCCCCGATGGCCCCGGATGGGGCGTCGAGATTAACCCGGCTTGGCTCGAGAAAGCCGACTACCAGGTGAGCTCAATGTGAAAGGCGGCCGGCGTGTTCCGCTTGGGCCGCCCACAGATGTCGCAACCCACGACCCCGACGACTTACCTCTGGGGCAGTCGCTGGGCGATGAAGCCCAACTCTTCCCTGATGCGGTCGCACCGGTATACCGAACTGTACTCCTTACCCGGCTGCTCGAAGCACGAAACGTCCACCTCATCGCCCCACCAGTTGCGCAGGACATCGGCCACGGGGTCTTGCACCCACGCTTGCGGCCCCACGGCGTTCATGATCCTCACGCCCGCTTGATGGGGCGCCTCGGCAGCCAGGGTGAAAGCGCGCACCGCATCACTGCGGGCCATGACCGTGATGCTGCCCAGCGCCCATTCGCCGATGGGGCACACAGGCCGCGGCGGCGGCATCCCCTCGTCGGGGGTGATGGAGGCCAGCCGAAAGTTGATGACGTCGATATCGGGATTCTGCCGCCCGTAGTACCGGGTGACCTCCTCCATGAGGTACTTCGAGACCCCGTAGCCATCCCGGTCGAAGCACGGGTGCTCATCGGGTATGGGGACCTGCTGGGGCCGAAACAGAGGGCTCTGGAAGCCTACCGCCGCGATGGAGCTGGCCATCACGAACTTGCAGCAGCCCCGGTCCATCAGGTAGCGCATCAGGCAGCGCGTACCTTCTACATTGACCAGTATCCCATCGCGCTCGAGACACCCGCCCGTCACAGCCCCCAGGTGCACCACCACGTCGATCTGGTGCTCATCAAGCTGGGCCAGGTCCTCGAAGGAGCCGAACTCCCCGCGCATCCACGGAAGGTCTAGGCTCGGGTTGCTGCGGCTCATGCAGATGACGTCATGGCTTGCGGACATCGACTGGGCCAGCGCACTACCGATGAAGCCGCTGGCGCCGGTGATGAGTACCTTGCTCATAGTAGCCTCCCAATTGGGGACGGCATTGCGGCCCCCAAGTGCGACCCAATATGGTACGTTCCGGGCTTACGTCATCCCCCGGCCGTCAGAGGCAACACCGTGGGCTCCGCCCACGCCGCTGGGGGAACCAGTTCCCCCAGACCCCCGATCGCGATGCAAACGACGCGTCGCGATCATGTGCGCGTCGATGACGCAGGGGAGTTGGGCTTGGCTGCGAGCGTCGGCGCGATGCGGGATGCGTGCGGGCCCCGTTAGAATTGCGCGGTTCCGGCCCGTGGGGCCGGCCTGATTCCTGGGGCTCACGCCCCAGGCTATGCATATGCCGCCCCCTCCGGGGGCTCAAGGCACGGCCGCTGGCCACGACACGGCTCGTGCCAGCACGCCCCCGGCGAGCCGTGGCCCGCAGGCCAGTCAGACTTGGGCGCACGCAGAACGACCGTTGCTCACTCCCAACTGCAGGACGCCGAACGAATGCTGAGTGCGGGCAGGAACGCCAGCGGAATGTACTCAGGAACGCGGCGCAGCCTGCGAGTGTCTAGCTCTCCCAGGATATGACGACGCCCACCAGGTCCTTGTCTGTGCCCTTGTTGAGCATGTCATACATCTGGGGCGCCTCGGTGTACGCAATGCGGTGGGTGATAGTCTTCTCCCACTGCAGGGCGCCCATCGCCATGTTGCGCACCACAGCGCGGCGGCACGGCGCCATGCCGTCATCGCACGGGAAGAACATCTGCAGGCGCTTGCCGTGCGCCGGCAGGAAGTGCACCGACACGGGCGCCTCGCCGTAGTTGCCCTGCCAGACGAAGGAGCCAAATGACTTGCACAGCTCGATGGCCGGGTCGATGCACTGAGGAATGCCGGTGCATTCGAACACCACATCGGCCCCCTCGGGGGCGATCTTGTGGAGCTCTTCGGACACATTGGCGCTTGAGCCGTTGATGGTGTGGTCCGCTCCCATGGCGCGTGCAATCTCGAGGTTCTTGTGTGCAATATCGATGGCCACCACAACACACCCGCGATGCACACAGGCCGCGACAACACCTAAGCCGATGAGGCCCACCCCGTGCACGGCCACCGTCTGGCCCATCTGCGGGTTGGCCATATCCGTCCCATAGAGGCCCACGGCAGGCATCACGAACATGCTGGCGACGTCCATCCCCGCTCCGGGGATCATGTGGTCGGCCCCGTGGCTGGTGTGCGGCCGCAGCACCGCGTGGGAGCAATGGGAGCCCTGCACACAGGAGACCGCGGTACCATCGGCAAGCTGCATGGAGTCATTGCCGCGGAAGTAGACCTTGTCCCCCACCTTGTAGTCGCTGATGTCATCCCCGACGGTCTCGACTACGCCGGTACCCATGTAGCCGGTACACAGCGGGTATGGCCCCCATGAGATCTTGTTGCGGATCAGCGCGAACTCCGTTCCCCTGCTGACGCCCGTGTAGACGGTGCGCACGGCAATCTGATCCGGCGCCGGGTCCTTCAAAGTCACTTCCTGCAGTGAGAAGCTCTGCTGCTCATCGCAGATCAATGCGGTTGCCTTCATCGTGATCACTCTCGGGTGCTTTGTGGCGGCTCGCTTGCGCCTGAGGGCAGCCATGGACTGCGCAGGGCCCCCAGGCCTGCGTACTGTTCGCCCATCCGCGGGGGTTCTCCTGCGCGGGGCAGGATGAGCTCATCGCCGCGGCGAATCTCCGGCGGCGGAGCACAATATCGTCTCGGGAGACAACAGCATGCTCAGATCACGTGCCGATATGCAGAACGCCTGCTTCGACAACTGCCACGACGGGCAGGGCCGGATCGCCGCGCACATTGTGCTCGACGCCTCCGACAGCAACCTGGGCATCCGCTTCATGCACGACGACGTGCTCGAGCCGGGTGCCGGCATCGGGGAGCACCTGCACAAGGGCAATGAGGAGGTCTACTTCGTCGTCGAGGGCCATGGCACGATGATCCTCGACGGGCAGGAGCATCCCTTCGGCCCCGGTGACGTGTCGGTGGTGAAGTCAGGCCATACCCATGGCCTGGTGAACTCTGCGAAGGGACCCATGCGCCTGCTCGTCTTCTGTGTGGAATAGCGGGCGAATGGCCGCGGCCGAGCACGACTCGGCGCAGGATCACGAGTTGCGACTCGTGGTCGGGGGCGCTGCCCCAGGCCCCGCTAGGGGAGCCGGTTGCCCAGACCCACCATCGCGAGGCGAACGGCGCGTCGCGATGACTCGCGTACTGATGACACAGGGCAGCTCTGCCGGGACATACCTGGGATGGGCCATTCCCCCAAGGGCCGCCAGACCCCTTCTTCAACCGCATTCGGGAAGGCCGGCAGGTTCCGGCGGCTCTGAGGGCTAAGTACACGACTGGGAAGGGGAGCTATCGCGGGACACCATATAGAGCGAATGAGTACAGGAAGGGCACCTCATGAGCTACGTGCTACCCAGGGTATTGGCTGTCGCGGGAGTGATTTCGGTGCTACTCGTCACAGGTGCGACCGCTTGGTCGCAGGGCGACCCGGGTATTGCGGCGATCTGCGCCCTGCCCGAAATGCTCCGCATCAAGGTGGATGGTATAGGCACGACTTGCGCAATCATCGAGCTTCGGCCATACGAAGAGTACGCCGCCGATGCGGACCACGCGCCTGTTTGGCAGGGAGTACCTTCTCAGGGATGGCTGACCATCCCTCGCTTGGCCGACAAACGTGATCGGCTGTACAGCAAGTTCCAACTCATCGAACCCGGCACAGGCGAGGCGCTTGGTGATCCCCGCTTCGTGGATGATCTGGACGGCATCGGCGCATGGGACTTCGATATGCCATGGCCCAAGAGCATCAAAGGGGTCACCTGCCCGGTTGACGTGGACGATCTTATCGCCCTGGGCGTGAAGTACACCGACACGAATGTAATGCTGCCCAGCCTGATCGACTGGCGCAGTGACGCTCCCCAGGAGACGTGGGAGGTCGACGGGCAAAAGATTGGGATCAACCTGAGCTACGTGCGTCACTTCGACGAGCAGATCAAGCGCATGAATGAGGCCGGGATCAACGTGACGCTGATCCTGCTCAACGGGATCCCGCAAGCCCCCGAGCCGGGCAACCCCCTGCTGAACCCGCGCTCCGATCTCGCCCGCGCGCCCATGCACCTGGGGGCCTTCAATGTCACCGACGAGCAGGGCCTATTGCACTACCGGGCGGCGATGGAGTACCTGGCCCATCGCTACTCGGACCCCTCCGGCAAGCACGGGTGGGTCAGCGGGTACGTGATCGGCAACGAGCTGCAGGCCCACTGGGTGTGGCACAATACGGGACGAATTGCCCTTGAGGACCTCGCGAGGGATTACTCGCGCCAACTGCGCATCGCGTGGTTGGCCACGCGCAGGTTCCACTCGAAGGTGCGGGTATATGCCTCAATGGAGCACCACTGGACCACACGGCACGATGCCGACCCATTGAAGGCCGTACGGGGCGACAGACTGCTGGAAGAGCTCAACAGTATTGGGAAAGCCGGGGGCGATTTCGGCTGGCACCTCGCGTTCCATCCGTACCCGGAGAACCTGGGCAACCCGCGCTTCTGGGAGGACAAGACGGCGGCCCTGGGGTTCGACACGCCGCGGATTACCTTCAAGAATCTGGAGGTGTTGCCGGCTTATCTTGGGCAAGAGCGCTTCCTGTACAAGGGCAATCCCAGGCGGGTTCTTCTATCCGAACAGGGTCTGCACTGCCCCGGCGGTCCGGAGGGCGAGCGGGTCCAGGCCGCCGCCTACGCCTACGCTTACCACAAGATCAGCCACATGCCGCAGATTGACGCCTTCATCTTGCACCGGCATGTGGACCACCGCGGGGAGGGAGGGCTTCGCCTGGGTCTGTGGACGTGTAAGCAAGACGGCCCCAATCCCTGCGCGCCCGAGCGCAAGCGACTGATCTGGGACGTCTTCAGGCTGGCCGACACCGATGACTGGGAGAAGGCCTTCGAGTTCGCCAAACCCATCATCGGGATCGACAGTTGGGATGAGACGCTGCCCTATGAGGGAGCTATCCCCGCGGACAGCAAAGCATTCGCAGAGCCGATTGCCCCCTCCGCGCTCATCTACAACCTACAGGAGCGAATGTCAGAGGCGAAAATGGACAATTGCCTGGACTGCCGGCGTGATTGGGCGATGGGCCCCGACGGCCGGCAGTACCCGACCATCTTCCAGCACCCTCCCGAGCCGGCGAAGGGCGTCGGGACGCTACGTTACACGATCAACCTGCCGCCACTGCGCGAGGGAAATCGAGTCGTGCTGCAGTTTGGCACAACACTGCTTGCGGCCAGCGACGACGGCGTCGAATTCTCGATCCTCGTGGACGACAAGACCGTGTGGCAGGGAAGGCAGACCCAGGCAGAGACGCCCGCCGACCATCAGGTGGACCTTTCCGACCACGCGGGGGGCGCCATCGAGTTGGAGCTGCGGGTGGACGCGTTGGGCAACGCGGGGCATGATTGGGCACACTGGCTGCGCCCGGTGGTGCTCTTTGCGCCCGAGAATTCCCAGTAGTGCCGATTCGCTCGGAGCAGCGCGTGTCGTGGATTTCCAGAGTATGGGACAGCATACGGAGGTGCTACACATGAGTGGGCATAGCCGTCGAGATTTTCTCAGAACTCTAGGGATCGGGGCGACGACGCTGCTTGCGCCGGGGCTTGCCGGGGGAGCGCCCAACAGGCGGCCCAACATCCTGTTCATCCTCATCGACGACATGGGCTGGATGGACAGCCAGGTGTACGGCAGCCGTTACTATGACACCCCCAACATCACGCGCCTGGCGCAGC
>Ga0272441_10013341_pt1 | contig 11832 bp, 7 predicted proteins | sample SSMProp6N_FD_193582 | JGI IMG/M metagenome (GOLD analysis project Ga0272441, IMG submission 193582) | Marine sediment archaeal communities from Little Sippewissett salt marsh, Falmouth, MA, United States - SSM-Prop-6N | ecosystem: Environmental > Aquatic > Marine > Wetlands > Sediment ...
CACGTGATCGAGGAGGAGCTCATCCGCGCGGCCGCGGCCGGCGCCGAGGCCTCGGGCGCGCGCATTGAGGAATTCACGGTCGCGCCCGTCGGGCCCGACGAGACCGGCGGCGTGCCGCGGCACGACTGGCTCGTGGAGTTCAGTCAGCCGCCGGGCGACGCCGACGCCTTCCTGCGCGCCGCCGACGACGCGCTCGCCGCGGGCAACAGCGACTACGCCGACCACCGGCGCGGCGACGCGGCGCTCGGCGCCCCGCGCCTCGTGCCGCTCGCGCCCGGCACGTTCGGCGCGTGGCTCGCGCGCGCCGGGCGGCTCGGCGGGCAGTTCAAGGTCCCGCGCGTGCCGCCGTCGCGCGAGGTCGCGCGCGCGATTCTGGCGGTCTCCGACGATCTCGCGGCGAAGGAGCGCGGCGCGTGAAGCTCCCGGCCGTTCGGTGGTACCGGCTGCCGCAGCTCTGGTGGGGCAAGCTCCGGCGGCGCCTCCTCGCCGACGTCTTCAAGGGCTACACGCGCCGGAGGCACGCGATGCGCACGGGCGAGTGCACGCGCTGCGGGGCGTGCTGCCAGCTCGGCCGCGTCTGCCCGCATCTCGCGTTCGACGAGAACGGCCTCTCGATCTGCAAGATTTACGACAAGAAGCGCGACGCAACCTGCCGCCTCTTCCCGACGACGGAGTCGGACCTCCGCGACCGCGATCTCATCAAGCCGGGAACGAAGTGCGGGTATAGCTTCAAGAGAGGGAAGAAGGAATAGATGCCTCGCCCCCCGCGTGCATGTAACCGCCGGCTGGGCACCGGGTTCAGGTTTGCGGCCGGATTTTCGCGCAAATTTTCCCTGCCGGCGGCGGTAATCTTCCGGGGGTGGAAGCCGGAGTGGAGACACCGATGAGAAGTCATGCCCTGCGGCGCGCCCTCTTCGCACTGGTGATCGCGACCCTTCCGGCCGCGGCCCTTGCGGGCGAGCCGGGCACGCTCGTCCTGGGCACGCACAGCTTCTGGCGGACGCACACGACCTTCCGGCCGATGCAGGGCGGGACCGCTGCGGCCCCCAGGCCCGCGCCCATGCCCGAGCTGCGCATCCTCATGGCCACGGACGACGGCAAGGCCGCGGCCAGGCGCGTGGCATGGGGCCCGGCCGACCAGCCGAACTCGCCCGCGCCGCCGGTGGACTGGACCGGGCCGGACTTCGACGACCGCGCGTGGTGGCGCTCGCCCGGCCCGTTCTACGGGGGACACGGCGACCTCCAGCCGCTGGCGATCGCGGTCCTCTCGTTACGCGGAAAGTTCAGGGTGGACGACCCGGCCGCGGTCAGGGCGCTGCGCCTCTCGGTCACCTTCCGGGGCGGCCTGGTCGCCTACCTCAACGGCAAGGAGGTCGCGCGCGCGCACATGTCCGGGGGCCCGGTCACGCCGGAGACGCCGGCCGAGGACTACCCGGCCGAGGCCTTTTTCACCGAGCGGGACCTTCGGCGGCTCAAGGGCGGGGAGAAGGCGGCGCGGTACAAGCTCCGCGTGCGTCGGGCCGAGGGGCTGGCGCTCCCGGTCGCTGCGCTCCAAAAGGGCGTCAACGTGCTGGCGCTCGAGATCCACCGGGCGACGCTGGGCGAGGCGAAGCCCAGCTTCAGGCGGGGCGCGAACCCGGCCTTTAATACCTGCGGCCTCCTCGAGGTCGCGCTCACGGCCTCGGGCGCGGGTTTCACGCCGAACGTGGCGCGGCCGAAGGGGTTCCAGGTCTGGAACGCGGACCTTCTCGATCTCATGACCGTGACCGACTACGGCGAGGCGAACGAGCCGCTCCGCCCGGTGCGTATCGTGGGCACGCGGGGCGGTGTCTTCTCCGGCCAGGTGGCCGTCGGCTCGGATGCGACGATCAAGGGCCTGCGCGCCGAGGCCTCGCCCCTCGCGCACGAGGGCGGGGCGGGCACGATCCCGGCCGCGCGCGTCCGGGTCCGCTTCCCGCGGCTGGAGGAGAAGACGATCGCCAACCCCTACCTTCACCCGCGCTTCCCCTGGAAGGACGACTGGGGCCACCGGCACTGGGGCACACGCCTGCCCAACTTCGACACGCTCGACCCGGAGCCGCCCGCCGAGATCGCGGTGCAGAAGCTCGCGGGCGCGGTGCGGGCCGGTTATCCCTTCGTCGAGGGCGCGGTGCAGACGATCTGGATGACCGTCGCCGTGCCGCCGGACGCGGCGCCGGGCGCGTACACGGGCACGCTCACGGTCCGGGCCGAGGGCGCTGGAGCGGTGAAGGTGCCGGTCCGCCTCGAGGTGGGCGCGTGGAAGCTGCCCGATCCCAAGGACTTCTCCACACTCATGGATTTCTTCCAGTCGCCCGAGTCGCTCGCGCTCTACTACAAGGTCCCGCTCTGGTCGGAGAAGCACTTCGCGCTCGTGGAGCGGACGTTCGAGCTCCTGGGGACGGTGGGGGCCGACACGGTCTACGTCCCCCTCATCGCCGAGACCCACCTCGGCAACGGCGAGACCCTGGTCCGCTGGGCCAAGAAGGCCGACGGCACCTACGACTACGACTTCGGCCTCGCGGAGCGCTATCTCGATCTCGCTGAGAAACACCTGGGCCGGCCCAAGCTCGTCTGCTTCCACGTCTGGGACTACCACATCGGCGGCGACGTGAAGTTCGGCCGATCCATGATCGGTCGGCAGAAGAAGGACGGCACGAACTCCTGGGTGCCCGAGGTCCAGAAGGAGATCGCGGTCACGGGCGCCGGGGGCGCGGCGCTCAAGGTGCCGAGTTACCTCGCGCCCGGCGGAGAGAAGACTTGGGGGCCGCTCGGCGCGGCGCTCGGCCGGTTCGTGAGGAAACGCGGCCTCGAGAAGAGCGCGGTCTTGGGCATCGGGGGCGACATCCTCCCCAGCAAGGAGATCGTCGAGTTCTGGAGGGGGATCTACCCCGAATCGAGGTGGATGATCCAGGGCCACGGAGGGTGGGCCGGGGGCGACCTCTACGGCGCGCCGGTGGCGTACACTTCGTTCGTCTACAGCGGCGTAACCTTCGGCCTCGCGGACCCGGAGACGTACCGCTACCACGGCTGGAACCGCCCGCGCATGAGCACGCTCTTCGCGCGGGGGCTCGCCATGCGCGGTGCGGTGCCCGCCCCCACGGTCAGCTACCTCGCCGTGGAGTGGAACGTGGCCGGCGAGCAGCAGGGGCTCGGCCGACTCGCGTCCGATTTCTTCCGGATCCCGCGGGGGAAGCGCCCCCTCTGGCTCCCGAAGCGCTACAACGCCACCTGCTCGTGGAAGAACGCGGGGCTCCGGCCCGAGCTGCTGGCGCCGGGCCCCGAGGGCGCGCGCGCGACCGCGCGCTTCCAACTCATCCGCGAGGGACTGCAGGCATGCGAGGCGCGGATCTTCATCGAGCGTGCGCTGCTCGAGGAGGCCGCGCGCGCGAAGCTCGGGGAGGCGCTCGCCGCGCGCTGCCAGGAACTTCTCGACGAGCACACGCGCCGCGTCATGTGGGTCTTCGACAGCCGCCGGATGATCGACTATAACACCGATGGCGTGGCCATGCCCTGCGGGCCGGTCGACATCCACTGGTACGCGGCCTCGGGCTGGCAGGACCGCGCGGCCGGGCTCTATGCGGCCGCGGCCGAGGTCGCCGGAGCGCTGAAGAAGTAGGGGGCTCCCCGCCTCCGGTCCGATCGCGACCGGTGCTGCGACCCGCTCCTAACCCCAGTCGCCGCAAAACGTTCGCTAAAGTCGCGCGCGCCCTCCGGTCGATAATCTCTCTTGCCCGGCGAGCCGGGCGAAAGGACACGGAAGGCGAGGCACCCATGCGAGAGCCCGAGCGCGACGATCCTCTTCAGGCCCGCGTGCGCGCGGTGGCCGCGCGCCTCCAGCGGCTCCTGGACGAGCTCCAGCGCGTCTCCTGGCAGATCTGGAACACGGTCGAGCGCCAGCGCGCGAGCGACGCGAAGCTCCTCGACATCAACATGCGCCTCCAGAGAGCGCTCGCGGCAATCCCCGAAAAGAGCGCCTCCGGGACCGGCACGGCCAGTACGGCCGGCACGGCCGCCGCGGCCGGCGCGGCCGGCGGGCGCGCGGACGAACTCTGCTTCCTCGACTGGGCCGCGCCCGCGGCGGGCGAGACGGCGCGCGCGCCGGAGCCGCAGGTGCGTCCCGAGCCCGGGGCGCATCCGGAGCCCGAACCCCGGCCGCGGCTGAAGCGGCGCGCGCGGCACGCATCGGGCGCGTTCACGTATCTCGACTATCTCGAACTGCGCGCCGAGGAGTTCGGGAAGTTCCGCGAGATGCCGCCCATCTCGGACGAGGAGATCGACTCCTTCGACCCGGACACGGCCGAGAGCGCCTGATCCTTTCCCTTCCTCGCGCGCCCTCTCCCGGGCCTATGGCCTGACGCGGAAGGTTTTTCTCTTCGCATCGAAGATCACCCGGTACCCGCCCCGCCGCAGGCTGACCGCGAGCGCGCGCCGGATCGGGCCCTCCGGCATCGCGTTGTGGAGCTTCACGAGCTCGGCCGTCTCGGCGTGCGCGCGGACGTGCGCGAGCTCGGCCGCGGCGCGAAGCGCGAGCCGCTCGTTCTTCGAGGCCACGCACGCGACGAGCGCCGCGCCCGCCCCGGCCGAGGGGGCGCGGCGGATCGCTTCGACCAGCACGAGGGCCTTGGACGCGTCCCCGCCGGGCTTGACGCGCCCCGCCTCGCGGAGAAGGCGCTCGGCGAGGGGCCCGGCGAGGTCCTTCGAGACGAGCTTGGGCAACACGAACCTCGCCGCGGCCGCCAGGCTCGCGTCGGGCGCGTCGAGCGCCTCGAGCGCGAGCGCGCCGCCCTCGCGCCGTCCCGTCTTGACCAGCACGTAGAGCAGGATCTCGAGCGGCCGGCACTCCGCGGCCCCGCGCGGGGGCAGCTCCCGCGCGCGCCGCACGAGTTCCCCGGCGCTCGCCGGCGCCGCGAGGAGGTGCCCGAAGGCCGCGCGCAGGGCGAGCGGGCTCGCCACCCCGGCCGCGCTCACGACGGGCCCGACCGCCTCGCGCCGGCCGCTCGAGGCGAGCGCCACGACCATGGCCGAGGCCGCGCCCTCGTCGCCCTTCGCTCCCTGCGGCTGATGGATCTCCTCCGCGAGCGCGCCGCGGAGCAGGTTGAAGACCACCGTGTTCTTCGAGCGCGAGCATGCCCCGGCCGCCGCCGCGCGCAGCTGCGGGTCCTCCGAGCCGAGCGCCTCGCCGAGCGCCGCCAGCGACTCGGCCGTCGAGTAGCGTGCGACGAGGAGGAGCGCCGCCGTTTGGACCTCGCGGTCCGGGTCCTTACGCGCGAGGCGCATCGCCGGCGCGAGCGCCTTCTCCTCGCCGAGCCGATCGAGGAGCTCGAGCGCCCGACGCCGCACCTCGGCCTCGCCGTGGTCGAGGAACAGGACGAGCGCGCTCCGCGCGTTCGCGTGCGAGAGGTCTCCGCCGCGCGCCTCGATGGCGCGCTGCGCCGCTTCGGCCGCACGCCGTGCGTCCCGCGCGTCCACGCGCGCCCTCTCGAGCTCGCGCACGATCTCCTCGTGCCCGGACGGGTCCGGTGCGCGCGCGAGGGCGTAAAACACGGCCGCGGCCGCGGCCGCCGCCGCGAGAAGGCTCAGGATGCTGGGCGCAAGGCCCCGGTGATGATGACTCATCGTCGCATCCTCCCTCAGGGTTTGGTCGGGCATGTGCACGGTTCGCCGGAGCAGCGGGGGCAACCGCGCGCGTATTTTTCCACGGCGCGGTCGAGCTCGACCCCCTTCAGGCTCGCGAGGCTAGCGAGCCAGGCGAAGACGTCGGCGAACTCGGCCGCGAGCGCCTCGGGCGCGGTCTCCTCGCGGAGCTCGGCCGCGAGCTCGCCGACCTCCTCGACGAACCAGGCAAACGTGCCCATGACGCCGCGGGCGCGGTCGCGCGCGAGGAACTGCCGCTCGATGCGGCGCTGGAACTCGGATATCTCCAAGCCGGCCCTCCTCCCTCTAGTAGCCCGCGGCGCGCCCGACCCGGACAGAAAGGACGCCCTCGAAAGATAGGAACGCAGGCACCCCGCGTCAAGGGGCGGCGGAAAACGGCGGAGGCGGGCCCGAAGACCCGCCCCCGTTCGGTTTAGGAAAGAGGCCGCGCGCCCTCAGCGCGCGCCCGCGCCGGCCGCGGCCAGCGCGTCGACTGCCTCGCGGAATTGCTCCTCGAAGAGGCGCGCGTAGCGGCCCCGCCGCTCGAGGAGTTCCGCCGGCCGGCCGCGCTCGACGACCCGGCCGTCCTCTACGACGAGCACCCGGTCGGCACCGAGCACGGTCGAGAGACGGTGCGCGATGATGAAGGTCGTCCGTTCTTTCATCAGACGATCGAGCGCGCCCTGGATGAGCTTCTCGCTCTCGCTGTCGAGCGCGCTCGTGGCCTCGTCGAGGACGAGGACCTTGGGGTTCTTCAGGAACGCGCGCGCGATGGCGATGCGCTGGCGCTCGCCGCCGGAGAGCGCGACCCCGCGCTCGCCCACGCGTTGGGCCAAGCCCCGCGGCAGCGCCTCGACGACCTCAAGTGCGCTGGCCGAGCGCAGGGCCTCGACCATCTCCTCCTCGGTGGCGTCGGGATTGCCCAGGCGCAGGTTCTCGCGGACCGAACCGCTGAACAGGATCGGGTCCTGCATCACCGTGCCGATGTTCCGGCGCAGGGACTTGAGCGTGTACTCGCGCGCGTCGCGGCCGTCCACGCGGACGCTCCCGGCGTTCGGATCGCTGAACCGGCTCAGGAGGTCCATGAGCGTGCTCTTGCCCGAGCCCGACGGGCCCACGAGTGCGGTAACCGTGCCCGGCTCGGCCGCGAACGAGACCCCGCGCACCGCCGGCCGGTCGCCCGAGTCGTAGGCGAAGGCGACGTCCCGGAACTCCACGCGGCCGGCCGGGGCGGCGAGCTCGATCGCGCCCGGCTCGTCGCGCACCTCGGGCCGCGCGTGGAAGAACTCCACGATGCGCTCGAGCGATCCGAAGCCCTGGAAGACCTGTGTCGAGACCTGCGCCAGCTGCATGATCGGCCAGTAGAACATCCCCAGGAGGAAGATGAACTCGAAGACCTGCCCCTTGGTCATCTCGCCGCGGCCGACCGCGCCGACCGCGTAGACGAGTACGACCAGCGTGCCTACCGGCTGCATCCGGCTGAGCATCGACCAGAGCACCGCGTTGAGCCGGTGGAAGCGGCGCGCCTCGTCGCAGTAGCCGCAGGCCGAGTCCTGGAAGTGCTGCGCCAAGCGGCCCTCGCGCACGAAGGACTGCACCACCTTCATGCCCTGCACGCCCTCGGTCGCCTCGCCCGAGAGCGCGCCCATCCGCGCGCGCACGCCGAGCGCCAGGTCTCGCACCCGCGGCAGGAAGACGCACGCCAGGAGCGCGTAGACCGCGGGCGCGGCGAGGGAGATCGCCGCCAGCTTCGCGTTGATGAGAAAGATGTAGACCAGGATGGGCGCCAGCAACAGCACCGCGCCCGCGAGCTGCACCATCCACGCGCCGAACGGCGAGATCATGTTGATGTCGCGCGTCAGGCGGCTGACGACCTCGCCGGCCGCGCGCCGCTGGTAGAACGCGGGCGTCAGCCGCTGCAGGTGCCGGTAGAGGTCCAGCCGCAGGCGGAAGGCCATGCTCTCGCCCACGTTCCACGGCGTGTAGATGCGGAAGTAGGCCACCAGCGCCAGCACGAGGTAGAGCCCCAGCGTGCCGCACAGCCACCGCGTCGCGTGCGGAAGCACGCCGTCGATGGCCCGGCGGCTCAGGTACGGCAGCACCAGCCCCGCGCCGGCCAGGAGGGCGGTCGCGAGCAACGTGACGCCGAGCCGGCCGCGGTGGGGCCGCAGGTAGGGCCAGAGCGCGCGCAGCAGCTCCCGCGCCGGGATGGTGCCCTTGTATCGGTCGTCGTGTTCGGAGAGACGCTTGCTGCGTTCGTCGGGCTCCTCGGGCTTCTTCTCGGAGAACATGGTGTATTCCCATTGTGACGCGGCCCGAATAGCAGAAGACGCCGCACGACCGGAGGCCGCTCGCCGGACGCGGGAGAACGCTCTCTCTATGGATTACGGTGGTGAGGCCGGAATGCCGCTTGTGGAGTCGCGGCGCACGATGCACGCTTCCTTTCTTGTCACTACTATACCCCCATTTTGCCCGGCGCGCCCGAAAAACCTGAGAGAAACCGGCGGGCGCATCCGCGGGGCCCTCCCTAACCCGTGCGCCAGAAACGAGTTCGGGAGCCGTTCGGGGCGTCCTGAAAATGCGCCGCTCCCGCGCGCGGCGCGCGCTTGCGTCCCCGGCGGAGCGGTGCTATAAGGCCCGGCATGACCGCGAAGCTGCCCCGAGAGCTCGAGCGCCTCCTGCACCCCGAGCGCCTCGCGCGCGGGGAGGCCGGGATGGAGCTCGGCCGCCGCGGCTTCGAGACGCCGCTCCGCGCCTTCGCCGATGTGCGGAGCCTCGCCGGCGGGGGCCCCGAGTGCGAGGCCTTCGGCCGCATCTTCGCACCGCTCCTCGAGGCGTGCGCCGCGAGCCCGGATCCGGACATGGCGCTCGCGAACTGGGAGCGCTTCGCGCGGGCCCGTGCCGACGCCGGCACCGCCGGCCGCTCGGCCGTCTACGCGCGGCTCGCCGCGGTGCCGGGGGCGATCCGGGTCCTCACGCGCGTCTTCGCCGCGAGCCAGGCGTTCACCGAGACGCTCATGCGCTATAGCGAGGCGTTCGACGCGCTCGCCGGCGGCGGGGCGCTCGCGCGGCCGCGCGCGCGCGAGGACCTCGTTCCCGCGCTCGCCCGCGCGCTCGCGCCGTGCGCGGACGAGGGGGCGAGGCGCGCGGCGCTCCGCCGTTTTCGGCGGGTCGAGACGGTGCGGATCGGCGCGCGCGACCTCGCGCTCGACGCACCGGTCGAGGAGGTGACGCGCGAGCTCTCGGACCTCGCCGATACACTCGTCTCGGCGGCGCTCTCGATCGCGGCCGAGAAGCTGCGCGAGCGGTTCGGCGAACCGTGCGCCGACTCGGGCGAGCCGGCCGTCCTCTGCGTGCTCGCCATGGGCAAGCTCGGCGGGCGCGAGCTCAACTACGCGAGCGACATCGACCTCGTCCTCCTCTACTCCGAGGACGGCGCGACCGCCGGCGGCGCGCGGAGCGTGCCGAACGCGGACTACTTCGCGCGCCTGGCGAACGAGATCGTCTCGATCCTCGCCGAGCCCACCGAGGAGGGCCGGGTCTACCGCGTGGACACGCGCCTGCGACCCGACGGCGCGGCGGGCGCGCCCGTGCGCTCGCTCGCCGCGACCGAGAGCTACTACCGCCGCTCGGGCCGCACGTGGGAGAGACAGGCGCTCGTCAAGGCGCGGCCGTGCGCCGGCGACCTCGCGCTCGGCGAGGCGCTCCTGGCGACGCTCAACGACTTCATCTATCCGCCCTTCCTCAGCCACGCGGCCGTCCGGGAGCTCCAGGAGAGCAAGCGCCGCGCAGGGGCGCGCGAGAGCGGGGGGGTCAAGTTCGGGCCCGGAGGGCTGCGCGACGTGGAGTTCACCGTCCAGTTCCTCCAGCTCGCGCACGGCGGGCGCGACGCGTCCGTGCGGGGCGCGAACACGCTCGAGGCGATCGAGCGCCTCGCGCGGGCGGGCGCGCTCGCCGCGGACGAGGCCGCCCACCTCGCCAAGGCCTACCGCTTTCTCCGCGCGGTCGAGCACCGGCTCATGACCATGAACGAGCTGCAGCTCTTCGAGATGCCGCACGCCGAGGCCGAGCGCGGCCGCCTCGCGCGGCGGCTCGGCTTCGTGGGGTCGGTTGCCGAGGCGTGTGCGGCGCTCGACACGCGCTACGCCCGGCTCGCCGCGCGCACGCGCGCGACCTGCGAGGCGATCTGGGGCCGGCGCCTCGCCGATGCGGACGACGAGCTCGCGCCCGTGATGGACGCGATCCGCTCGCGCACGCCGTCGCCCGAGGCCGCGGCCGCGCTCGCGGGGCGCGGCTTCCGCGACGGGGAGCGCGCCGCGCGCGCGCTTCTTTCGCTCGCCGGCGGCGGACCGGGCGGCCCCGGGGAGGCAGAGGCGGCGCTCGCGCAGATCGCGCCGGGGCTCCTCGCGCGCCTAGCGGAGGCGCCCGACGCGGACGCGGCGCTCGCGGGAATCGAGCGCATGCTCGCACCGCGCGCGGACCGGGGCGCTCTCTTCGCGCGCCTGGCCGGCGACGCGGGCGCGCAGGAGCGCCTCGTGCGCGCGGCGGGCGCGCCACTCCTCGTTGAACTCGTGGCTGCGAACCCAGCCTCGATCGAGGCCGTTCTCCGCCCGGCCGGGCGAGCGCCCGAAGCGGTCTCGCTCAGCGCGAGCGCCCGGCGGACCGCGCGCGCCGACGCGGACGCGGCGATGCGCACGCTGCGCTCCCTGCGCGACGCGGAGCTCGCGCACGTCGCGGCCGCGGACCTCGCCGGCGAGCTCTCCATCGAGGCGCGGCAGCGCGCTCTCTCGTACCTCGCCGATGCGGTCCTGACCACCGCATTCGAGATCGCCTGGCGCGAGGCCGTCGACCGGCTCGGCCGCGTGCGGGCCGAGCGACCCCGGCCGCGGGGCGCGCCGGGGGGCGGGCGCTACGCCGTCGCCGCGCTCGGCCGGCTCGGCAGCCGCGAGATGGGCTACGCCTCGGACCTCGATCTCGTCGTCTTCTCCGAGGACGCGGGCCGGACCGACGCGGGCCACGCGGCCGCCGAGGTCTACGCGCGCATGGCGCAGGAGGCCGCGCGCCGGCTCGGCGAGGCGGGCGGCACGGGCGCGCTCTACGAGGTGGACTACCGGCTGCGACCGGCGGGCGCCTCGGGCGCGCTCGTCACCACGCTCGACGGATTCGAGCGCTACGCCGAGCGCGGGGAGATCGCGCTCTGGGAACGCATGGCCCTCACGCGCAGCCGCGTGGTCTGCGGGGCCGAGTCGCTCCGCGACGAGGTCACGGCGCTCCTGCGCCGCGTCACCTACGCGCCCGCCGACGCGAACGAGGTCGCGCGCGAGGCGCGCCGGATGCGCGCGAAGCTCGAAAAGGCAGCGGACCGGGCGTCCCCGGCGGCGGGGTCGGGCGACCTCAAGAGGGGGCCGGGCGGGCTCATGGACGTGGAGTTCGCGGTCGAGGCGACGCTGCTCGCGCGCGGCGCGGCCGACGCGGGCGTGCGACTGGGCCACACGCGCGCGGCCCTGCGCGCGCTCGGGAAAGCGGGATATCTCGAAGAGATGGACGCGGCCGCGCTCCTTGAGGCCTATGATTTTCTGCACGCGCTCGAGGGGCGGCTGCGCCTCTTCGCCCCGGGCGCAGGCGACCGGCTGCCCGAAGAACCGGCCGCGCGAGCAGCTTTTGCGCGTTTTGCCGGCTGGCCGGACGCGGACACGCTCGCCGCGGACGTCGAGACCCACACCCGCGAGGCGCGCGCCGCCTTCGAGCGGGTGATGGGAGCATAGGGGACGCGCGCCCCCCGCGCGCTACATCAGCCCTTCGTCGACGAAGGAGATGTAGCTCGACTCGCCCACGACTACGTGGTCGAGCACGCGGATGCCCACGAGCTTCGCGACCTCGCAGAGCCGCGCGGTCGTCTCGAGGTCGTCCCGGCTCGGGTCCGGGTCGCCGGAGGGGTGGTTGTGCACGAAGGCGACCGCCGCCGCGCTCGCGCGAATCGCCTCGGCGAAGACCTCGCGCGGGTGGACCAGCGACCCGGTGAGGCTCCCGCGCGCGACCTCCCGGTCGCCGAGGAGCCGGTTGCGCTGGTCGAGGAGGACGACGAGGAAAACCTCCTGCTTTTCGTCGGCGAGGCGCGCGCGATAGGCCTCGTAGAAGTCCTCGCCGCAGGCGAACGCGCGGCCCGGCGCGCGGCGC
>Ga0272441_10013342_pt1 | contig 11832 bp, 10 predicted proteins | sample SSMProp6N_FD_193582 | JGI IMG/M metagenome (GOLD analysis project Ga0272441, IMG submission 193582) | Marine sediment archaeal communities from Little Sippewissett salt marsh, Falmouth, MA, United States - SSM-Prop-6N | ecosystem: Environmental > Aquatic > Marine > Wetlands > Sediment ...
GAGAAAACTCAAATCATACGGAATAGAACCAAAGAAAAAGGAATAAACCGGAAGACAAACCCCGTAGCAATCATTATCATTCAATAAACTTTTTCATTATGGTATATCGCTAATTCCATTCTGAAAAGAATCATAAAATTATTTGAATTCCGCTATTCATCCTGCCGCCATTTTATCTTTTTTAATCTTTGTTTTTATTTAATTTGTCAATACGATTGAAATTACGAATATTTTGGCATAATATTTGACTTATTTTTAAGTGGATACGAACAGGATTTCCATCGGAGACTATTATGCGACAGGTTCTTGTTGTTGACGATGAAAAAAATGTCCTTAAGACATTATCCATCGGTCTGCAACGACATGAATATAATGTAAAACAGGCTCAGAATGGTGTGGAAGCCCTCCAGCTGATGGACAAGGGTAAATTCGATGTGGTGGTTTCGGATGTCCGGATGTATCCGATGGATGGATACACACTTGCAGCTAAAATCCGGAATCTCTACCCTGCTGTTGATATTGTCCTTATGTCAGCTTATGGTTTTGAGGAAGATTCCTCTGTACCGCATGATCTCGATTCATTCCCCCGCCTGACCAAGCCGTTTTCTGTTTCTGAACTCATTGAAATCCTGAAAAAAGTTGAAGATAAAAATGTGCCGCATTTACATCGAATACTGCATATTGGGAAGACAGAAGACCTGTCAAATCTGCTTCCCTGCTTAAAAACGAACGCTTACCTGATCGAAACATGTGATTCCGTAGACTCTTTACAGAACGATCGCTTTGACATGTATTTAATTGATGAAACCTGCTTAATTGAAAAGGGCTGGAAGATATTGAACCGGATCGATCAAATTGATCCGGAAAAACCGGTTGTTATTCTTGTGTCCCAGGATGGACAACAGGAGTCCCATGCTTCACCGGACCTTAAAGTAACGGTTCTGCAAAAAAGCAGATTTCTCAATGATCAGGATTGGGCAATTCAAATGCTTCACAAAGCATCTTCGCAGTAGGCATCCTATGGTGGGGAAAATAGTTTATGAACTCAACTAAGAATTCTGCAAACCAAAATCAAACATACTCTCCAAATTTGTCTCCCGGTAATATCAGCGCACTCAGGGTTTTAGCGATAGACGATGAAGAAATTATGGGATATCTGATACAGCGTATTATAAAGCATCTGGGACACAGTGTGGACTGGGTTACAAATTTTGAGACGGCATTGCAAAAAATCGATCAGCAGGACTATGATATCATTCTTTCGGATTACAAAATGCCTACAATGAACGGCGACATATTCTATAAAAAAATAATTAAACTGGAAAAATCACTTGAAGAAAGGCTGATATTTATAACCGGAGATACTATAAACCATCAAACACAAAGATTCCTGAAAAGCATCAATGTGCCCTATCTGTCCAAACCATTCAACATTGATGAGCTGAAAAATACGATTCAGAATGTAGCCTCAAAAGCAGTAGCTGCTGAACAATAATGCTCTCCATAATTAAAGAAGGGGATCGGTTTCATCAACCGATCCCCTTTATAGCCATGCCATATATAACAATTTTTTTATTGAGATCTTATTTTTTCCGCCTGGGCAAACGCATCTTTTCCTTCCTCAATTTTACCTGCGTTAACAAGAGCAACGCCCAGAAGATCCCATGCGTTTGCGTTGTCAGGTTTCAATTCTGTGGCCCGTTTCAGCTGGGGAATGGCCTTATCCCATTCTTCCAGCTTGATATAAGCATTGCCCACATTGATTGTGGCCTCAAAATCCTCTGGATTGTCTTCAAGAATTTGTTGAAAACCATCAATGGACTCCTGATATTTTTCCTGAAGGAAATAGAGCCGGCTGAGGTTAAATATAAGATCTTTATCACCGGGAGTCAATTCAAGGGCCTTTTTGTACATTTCAATTGCTTTTTCAGGACGGTCGGTCAGGTCATAGGAATAGGACAGGTGATAGAGAGCGTCTGTGTACTCTTTTGATCCGGGTTCTGCTTTTTCAAGAACCGGCTGAAGGACCTTGATCGCATTATCATAATCTTTTGCTCGATAATAGAAAATACCGAGTGATGTCTGCAGATCCAGATCACTGCTGTCAATTTCAACAGCCTTCTTATAGACTTCAATAGCGGATGAATCATTACCCATCTGACTATGCGTATAAGCCAGATTTTTATAGGCTTCTGTGCGCATGGGCATTATTTCCGTGGCAAGGATGAATTGTTCAAGAGCAACTTCCAATTTATTCTGTTTTATGGAAGTCACTCCGGATACAAAAAGATTCTGCCAGAATTTTTGTCTCAGGCCCTCAATACCGGCTGTGAATTTGGGGGAAGCCTTGAGGGAATTGTTAAATGCATCGTTCATCTCTTTGTATTGTCCCTTCATTCCATAAGCCTCGCCCATCACGTAATAGGCCTCTGCATTCTGAGGATCCTGAGCAACCACGCCCTGTGTGAGCTCAATGGCCCGGTCGGGATTATTTTCTCTATGTATGGCCACTTTGGCCCCTTCAACATCCGGATTGCCAAAACAACCGCTTATCAGTATCCCGAGTGAACAGGAAATTAAAATGGTTAAAATAAGCTTGTATACTTGCTTCATTTTCGTATTCCTCCAAAAATCAATAAATTAAGGCATTGAATATATAATTTACTTCAAAATTGGCCTTTAGTCAAGTGTTTTTTACAAAAGGATAATACATTGGACAGCAACAGGTAGATATAATAGCTTATTCTCCTCCAACGACCTCTTTAACGACCATCAGCAGATTAAACAAAGCATAGGGTTTTTGAAGAAAGGGATATCCCTTTTCCTGAATTTTGGGCCATTGGGATTTTTTGTCGGTATAGCCGCTGCTCAGTAAAACCTTGATATCAGGCTTTATTTTTAAAAACATTTCAACCAGATCCAGGCCATTACCATCCGGAAGCACCACATCACTTATAACCAGATCAAAATCAAATTCCCTGAAATACTTTTCCGCCTTTTTGTAGCTTTCTACAGAGACAGCCTGATATCCATTCTTTGTCAATGCCCTGTGGACAAATTCCCTTACACAGGTCTCATCTTCAATGATTAAAACATTTTCTCCACCACCCTGAAGTTCACTCAGCGCAATTTCATTCTGCCCGTCATCTTCCTCACACACACCTTCGGCCGACAAATAAATTTTAAACTCGGTCCCCTCACCCGGTTCACTGTAAACGTTGATCCATCCTTCATGCTGCTTGACAATACCATAAACCACGGACAATCCCAGACCAGTGCCTTCGGACATGCTTTTTGTCGTATAAAAGGGTTCAAATATATGCTGAATGGTTTTCTTGTCCATTCCCTTGCCATTGTCTGAAATTGTCAGGCGCACAAAACGGCCCGGTCTGGCATCCGGTATCACTTTACAGTAGGATCGGTTAATATCCACATTGGCGGTTTTTAGGGTCAGTTCTCCACCCTTGGGCATCGCATCTCTTGCATTCACACACAAATTAACGATAATCTGTTCCAGGGAACCGCGGTCAGCCATAATTTTCCACATATCGGTCTCCAGTGCGGTACTGATACCGATATCTTCTCCAATCAGTCTGTGCAGCATTTTAAGCATATCAGAAATCACATCATTCAGGTCGCATGGTGAAAAACGAATGGGATGTTTTCGGCTGAATATTAAAAGCTGACGTGTCAGATCAGCTGCACGGTTTGCTGAAGACTGAACCTCTTTCAAATCGGTATAGAGTGTGTCATCCTGATTGACTTTCATCAGAACCATATCAAGTGTTCCGCCGATAGCAGTCAGCAAATTGTTAAAATCATGCGCCACGCCGCCGGCCAGGGTTCCGATTGCTTCCATTTTCTGAGATTGAATCAGCTGAGCCTGTATTTTTTCTTTTTCTTCTTCCGCGTGCTTCCTTTTTGATATATCAAGTGTGACAGAAACCACACCAACCACTTTATTTTTATCATCTCTGACGGGATATCCCCTGATCAGCCATATGAGTCCTTCTTTATATTCTTTTTCCGCCTGATAAAACTGCCCGGTTTTCAAAACCCGCTGCATGGGACAATCAGGGCATACCGATGAACGCCCATACCAGATATCATAGCATTGTTTGCCAACCAGCTGCTCGGGCGACTGATTGACTGACTGTGCGGCAGCCCGGTTTGCCCACAATACCTGCAGATCTTTATCATGGTACGTCAGCATCTCGGACATGCTGCTTAAAATAATGGCTTTTTCCTGTTCGGATTTTTTCAGGGCCTGCTCGGCAACTTTCCGTTTTGTAATATCCTGAGATGTGATAATGGCGCCGAGTGGAAAGGGTGTAATCGTAATAGAAAGGTAATGGCTGTCATACTGCTGTTCAGAAAAAGTACGGCTTTCTCCGGTTTTGATGCACTTCATCAGCACTTCATGCATATTGATCCGATGTTTCCGGGCATAATCAACGTACATTCGATCACCGATTTTAGGCAGCCTGCGGCCTGAATGTTCCTTTGTGCGGTTATAGGCGACAATAATGCCTTCGCTGTCTACAATAACAATTTCAACAGGTATATAATCAATGAGAGGAAAACATGTCGAGTTATCGAACATCTCAGTGGTTTCACCTGATTCGTTTTTAGCCAGGATGCGCTTCTGTAAGTAATCCAGTTCCTTTACCATTCTTTCCCTGTTTATGTCTTTGTTCAGCATGAAGAATCACTCCCACGATACAGTCTGCAATTCAGGTTTTCCGCCAACGAAGGGTGCTTTTTCTTCAAAAATCAGTGTTATCAAACAAATGAGTAAACGCTTTTAAATGTAACTAATTTAAGTAGTTAAGTGATTTGCCAGAGTGATGGTTTTAAAAAAGTAATTATTTTTTCTTAAATATCAAAGTTCTTTATCGGAAATGACAAAATTTTAATAACTATGATAATTACTTCACAATTCAGGCTGACTTTTCCTCTGCAGGAGAATTCCTCCTATAATGAGGATTAAACCGATCACGGAAGAAACATGAATGGCCTCGCCAACGATAACAGCAAGAAAGATAAGAGAAATAAAAGGACTCAGATAAACAATATGACCCACGGAGGATACGTTTGGAGCGTATTCGATGGCCCTGAGCCAGAAAATGAAGGCAAGACCCATTTCAAAAATCCCGATCCATATACAGCCGATCCATGCAAATAAACTGATACCCTCAATTCGGCTGTGAAGAATAAAATACAACGTCAGGATATAGACAAAACCGAATAAAAAATTATAAAACAGTTTTACCACCGCATCCCTTTTATCCCTGAGCTGAAAAATCCAGTACAGAGCCCATAACAGGGAACTTCCAACAGCAAGCAAAACACCCTGGATATTTGTAAAGTGCAGTTTTTGCACATGGCCGCGCGTGGCAATAATCAAAACCCCTGAGAAACTGATCAGCAGTGATATCCATGTAAAACGCGTCATACGCTGTTTCAGAATGGGTACAGCCAGTACGGAAAAAACAATCGGCCAGGTATAATTCAGCGGCTGGGCCTCCTGTCCCGGCAGAATGGCGTATGCCTTAAAAAGGACAAGATAGTATAGTACCGGATTGACCATCCCCAGAGCAGCTGAAAAGAACAGCTGTTTCCCTGCCGACGTTTTCAGGCTTTCCAGCCTGTCGCGCTTATACAGCACAATAAAGAGTATTATGCATGACACAGCAGAAGAATACAGAAGCATAAGGAGGGTGTTTTGATGCAGATAAAACAATGTTTTTTTAAAAGCTGCAGCCACAGTGGACCAGCAGAGCATAGCGAGGAGAGCATAAATGATTGCTTTGCGGTATGAAGTCATGGTGTCAGAAACGGGTTTGAATAACCATGGATTTCATCAGAGCAGATCCGGAACAGGATTATGAATTTCATTCTCCGTGAATCCGTGCGGCTCTGGCAGCCAGCCCCCTGGTTATCAAATCCTGAACATGCTCAACTTTCATCGGTTTCGATATATACGTATAACCGTCATCTTCAATGGTTTCGACAATGGTATCCGCTGACGGATGCCCGGTCATCATGATAATGACTGCGTTGGGATCCATCTTTTTAACCTTCTCCAGGTAACCGATACCGTTCATTTTAGGCATGTATACATCCACAAAAAACAGATCAATCTGGTTATCAGCGAGCAAATCAAGTCCCTGGACACCATTCTCTGCTTCAATGGCCGTATGCCCCATTTCTTCAACAACCCTTTTTAAAAACATCCGGACAGTTTCTTCATCATCCACAATCATAATTTTTGCCAAGGCTGCACTCCTTCTGTCTCAATGATAATAAAGCCTCTTCACAGCAGCAATAAAATATGAATCCGGGACTGCATGGAGACTTTTAGGAATGTCTAAATAAACTGCTCAGGTTGTATAAGATCACCGTACTTCTCTCTGGCGCTTTCCAGCCTGTCTATTTCCTCCTGTATCGTCTTGAATACAATTTCCGGCGTGTCCAGTACTTTGGTTCGATAAATTTCTGCAATCCGGTTGATTTTAACAAGAAACCGATTCACGCGTAAGGAAAACTGCTGGAGATATTCCTGTTCGGTATATTCTTTATCGAGTGTGTCTTTAAACAGCAATTTAAGATCTTTATAAAGCGGAATCCGGCCCACAGGGATTGTAATGGCATCCATCTCGTTGTGCACGCGCCGTTCCATCCATTTCAGCCATACTGCCTTGTCCATACGCTCATTGAGCCAGTTGCCTTCCTTGTCCTTTAAAAAGTAATTGACGCCGAATATGCGGGCTGGATTCTTAACAGCCCGGCCGAAATCCAGATTGTTCTGTATATAACGTCCCAGAGGAACAGAAACAAAATCAAGATTCGACATGGGATTGAATTTTGGTATGCCTTCCTGTCCAAGTGTGGCAGCGGTTGTTTCCGATTCAAGAGAGGCTGCAATGGTGATGATACCATGGTTCCAGTCAAATGCTTCCCGTACAGGGACCCACGCATTGCTGTCGCGTCCACCGTATATAATACCACCGACTTCAACCCCTTTGGGATTATCAATATTTTCATCCACATTGTCAAGGCATTTGAGATCCAGTGTGAAACGGGCATTTTTATGAGAAGGCGTAATTTCATTGCCTTTGTCATCGGTTTTACCCGGGGTCCATTCACCGGAATAATTGATTCCTTTGGCCGGCACGTCACCGTCTTTTCCGATCCAGTAAACGGATTTATCCTCTGTGAGCAGTACGTTGGAAAAAATAATCTGATTGGGCTTATTCAGGATTTTCCACAGTATGGGATCGTCCTCTGAATTAATACCCATAATGATGCCGAACATGCCTTTTTCAACATTCACGGCACGAATCTGACCGCCCAGATTCCGTAAATAGGCAATATCATCACCCACAATGGTCTCGCCCTCCATCATGGAAGTTGAGGTCTTGCCGCACAACGAGGGATAGGCGCCTGTAAAATAGGTCACCCTCTTCCCCGGTCCATGAATACCCATGACAAGCATGTGTTCGCACAGCCAGCCTTCTTTAGACGCGCGGTTTATGGCCAGACGCATGGACAACTTTTTCAGGCCGAGTGTATTGCCGCCATACTGTGTATTGGCGCTGTAAACCATTTCATCTTCAGTGTCAATATAAACCCTTCGTTTTTCTACATTCTTACTCACACCGTCTTCCAGCTCTCCCTGGCTGTGAACCACTCTGAAAAATCTGGCTTTCTGGCCCATCCGTTTGAATTCTTCATATCCCTGACGGTACAGCAGATCCAGACTGTGCGCCACATAGGCTGAATCGGTTAATTGACAGCTGAGTACGGAAAATTCGGAATTTCTGGGACCCAGGCAGAAAAATCGCACATACACGGCACGCCCTTTCATGATACCGGTCATGATTTCGCGGACTTCCTTGATCCCCTCATCCTTGTCAATGGCATTGATATTCGGTCCCAGATCCTTGCCTTTGGGTACCAGGAACCTGGTATGCGCCTTGTCCCTGGCCTGATCATTGTATCCATCAAAATGCAGTGTGTGACCTTCTGTGGCCAGTTGAATTTCCTCTCCCTTCTCAATGGCCTGGTTCCGAATAAACTGTAAATCCTCATCTGAATCTGAAATAACCATGATCCTGGCAGGATCGCACAGTTTCACATATTCATGGACAAAATCATACAGCGCGTCATTTTTTATGTCAATGAGTTTCTGATATTGAATATCATCCATCTTGCTTTTTAAAAATTCAAGTTTTTCCAAAACCATATAATTCTCCTTTTCCAGTGAAACATGCAATCGCGTGTTTTTGCTTATATAAAAATATAGTAAAAATCCGGCACATTTCCAACGGCCAAAATATTCACTTTTTTGCACCTTAAACGCCTCAAAATATAATAATTATTTTATTTGAAAGCAAATTTATTAGTAATTTTTGAATATTGATCGAATTTATTCCTGTCATGCGCCAATCCGAACCACCTCAAAAATTTTTTAAAATCCTTTCGGGATTGTCAGACTCAGCTGGATCGACACATTCAAATCTGTATTTTTCTTGAAAACAACCCGTTTTTAAAGTATATTACCTGCAACACCTCTGCGCAGACCTTATCGATCAAAAATATTGTAAAACGCGACATCTGAAAATATTCCTAATATTAGGCATAAAATTATTCCTTATAAGTAATTTCACTGAAAAATGGCCGATATTAGACATATATTCCTTATATTAAGGAATATAAAAAGTACCAGCAATTGGCAGATAATATTATGTTAGGCGTAATAGAAACTATGCATGGTTCTGTATATCATTCTTTGATAAAGACTGTTCCATCCGGAGGGATTTATTATGGCGATGTGGCTCTATCAACTTTCAGCAAGTAAAATATTTGAAGATGGTACCAATTGGACACTCAAACAACATCAAAAAGAAGTATGCGAAGGTCAATATCTAGAATGGGACACAAGACAAATTAGATCTATCAATACTGGAACAAAGCCCAAATCAGGTGATACAGTAATTTATTGGTTTGTAGAGAGTGGGAATGATAATCCAGGTTTATATGGTATAGGTATTATTATTGATTATAACAACAAGAGAATTAACCACCTTCCAATTTTCCCAAATAATTATTTAAAAAAACATCCACTTTTTCAAGACGATTTAAAGGACATAGTAAAAAACATTCAAAAACAAATGCCAATTGCAACAATGTTTGAAATAAATAATGATTTATCAAAAACATTATGGAAGAAGTTACGAGATGTAATTATTCAAATAAGCTAATAAAAAGTGTAATATTATTATAAACTATATCAAGACAAAAAGCGCAACAATGTCATGCACCGGATTGAAAACAGCCGCCGCTTTTGGAGTTTCTGAGGTTTGTGGAATCGCGGATTGTCCGCTGGCTCTTTCCCTGTTTTAAACGCGGTGATGACCAACGTTATCAGCCAAATAAATCCTTGACAATATGCATAGAGGGATTTATGAGAACCACACTAAACATCGAAGACACGCTAATCGATAAGGCATCAAAATTAACCGGTATTAAAGAAAAGACATCGCTTGTCCGTTTAGGTCTTGAAGCATTAATTGCCCGTGAAAGTGCACGAAGGTTAGCAAAACTTGGTGGCACTGAAAAGGATTTAATCAAGATACCCAGAAGACGAAGTTTGTGATAATGGTTTTAATCGATACTTCTATATGGATTGATCATTTTAGAAATCGTAATGATCAACTTGTCAAATTGCTGAATAATTGTGAAGTATTTTGTCATCCATTCATAATAGGAGAATTGGCTTGCAGCAATACACATACGAAACATTACTGGGCAAAAAGGTGAGAGTCGAATTATTAGAGTCCGTTTTGAATGGAAGCACGCGTTGTGTGTTACAAATACAAATTGCTGAAAGTTTATTTTATGACCAGGATAAGCTTTTGCCTAATAGTAGTATAGAGCGCTGGGTACTGTGAGTTTGCGATAGAATGAATTTATCAAGGATCATGTTGAATAAATATTTTTTAATTTGGGAGGGAAAAAATGCTGATCACGACAAAGTCTGCACGGGGATTATCACTTCTATCAAAAATTGTGTTCATCGGTTTATTTCTGGTTTTTTCACAGGCTGCCTTTACCGCCGTAACAGCCGACTTTAATGCAAGTCCGCGTAAAGGTGATGCCCCGCTTACGGTCACCTTTACAGATCAATCACAGGGAACGATTACGGCCTGGGGCTGGAGCTTTCCCGGAGGATCACCACCAGCCGCTGTCGGGAAGGGCCCGCATATAGTGACATATGTCCAACCGGGTGATTATGATGTGACGCTAATCGTTGTGGGGCCGACCACCCATCTGCCTGTACCAAAGGATACATTAACAAAGAAAAATTATATTCAGGTTGATGAACCTGAACCTCCGAAGGACTATGGAGACGCGCCGGATGACGGCACGGGCCGGTATCCCACGCTGAAAGCAAACAACGGCGCCTGCCATATTATCGATGACAGCATTTATCTGGGCAGTTCCGTGGATGCGGACGAAGACGGCCAGCCTGATGATGATGCCCTTGGAGACGACAACAATGACGACAGTGACGATGAAGACGGTGTGGAAATCCCCACACTTGTACTGGGAGATTCAGCTGAAATCAAGATTGTCACGCACGGTTCTGGTTACCTGAGTGCCTGGATCGATTTCAACGGGGACCTGGACTGGGATGATTTGTATGAACATGTTTTGGATGCCGTCCCCCTGTCAGGAGGCACAAACACCCGGACCATACTGACACCGGAGGATGCTGACACCGGGTTTACGATCAGCCGCTGGCGGTACAGTGCGGATCCCGTGTATGAATCGGACGGGATGATCGCGTCAGGGGAGGTGGAGGATCATATCGCGCATATACGGGCGTTTTTTATCGGCAGCCGCAGACTTGATTCTCTGGCCCTTGTCGCATTGTACAACAGCACAGACGGTCCAAACTGGGTAAACAACACAAACTGGCTGACAGGACCCTTGGATACATGGCATGGAATCGTGTGCACAGATAGAGTTACCTCGATAAATCTTTATTCGAATGGTTTAAACGGACCCATCCCGCCTGAACTCGGAAACATAATAAATTTAACCGAACTGCTTCTGAATGCCAATAACCTGACCGGAAACATCCCCCCTGAACTCGGGTATTTAATAAATTTAAAAAGAATTAATTTTTTTAGTAACAATCTGGACGGATCCATCCCCCTTGAACTCGGGAATTTAACAAATCTATCCAGACTTAATCTGAGCTCGAACAATCTAACCGGATCCATTCCCCCTGAACTCGGGAATATAACAGGTTTATGGGAACTTTGGCTGGATAGCAATAACCTGAGCGGACCCATCCCTCCAGTACTTGGAAATTTGGTTAATTTAAATTCTTTGGATCTGCAATCAAACAACTTAAACGGACCCATCCCCCCTGAACTGGGTAATTTAGTCAATACACCATTCTTGCTTTTGGCTAACAATAACCTGACAGGATCCATCCCTCCTGAACTCGGAAATTTAACAAACCTATGGAAGCTTGATCTGGGCAGGAATGATCTGACCGGATCCATTCCCCTTGAACTCGGAAATTTAACAAACCTATTGTATCTTCAACTGGACAGGAATAATCTGGACGGGCCCATCCCCCCTGAACTCGGAAATTTGGTTAATTTAAATGTTTTGACTCTACGCGGTAACAACTTAAACGGATCCATCCCCCCAGAACTGGGTAATTTAGTCAATCTGGCCGGCCTGGAGCTGTATGAAAATAACCTGGACGGATCCATCCCCCCTGAACTCGGAAATTTGGTTAATCTAACG